>Ga0210043_1000850_pt1 | contig 30447 bp, 38 predicted proteins | sample CryGeymet201501t_FD_183990 | JGI IMG/M metagenome (GOLD analysis project Ga0210043, IMG submission 183990) | Groundwater microbial communities from Crystal Geyser aquifers in Utah, USA - Crystal Geyser metaG 2015-01t (SPAdes) (version 2) | ecosystem: Environmental > Aquatic > Deep subsurface >... | reverse complement strand
CAAGGTTGCCAAATCCACTGTAGATTTTTTGAAAGAAAACTTTGCTGGTGAAATCGTTGAGGCAAACTATAGCAGTAGCCCAAAGGGTCGCTTTCCTATGCCATCAAAGAAGCCAGACCAAGAGCTTGTCACATTCTTTGAGGAGGGAAAAATCAAAGGGTATTATGTTGACCCATACATCGCAGAGACCATAAACAATCAAAGTGTAGGGCGCAATGCACCTATCATCCCTGTCATTCGTTTCATGAACAGCACGCTATTCCGTCCACTATTCATCAGTTTCAACCTCGGCTTTCAATCATTCAACCTCATTCGTGACTTTGTGCGGTTCTACAAAAACACACCAAACATGAGCTTTTTGAGGGCAATGAAGCGGTACGGACAAGCAGGACGCATCTCTCGTGTTCGAGCCTTTGGACTACCTAAAAACCCATCAGTAAAAGATGTGGAGGCTTTCAACTTGCTCAACAAAATGGAGGAGGAGCAGGTACTCTCAACAACATTCAACGACATCATCAGTGGTCGCAGTGAGGTAGACAAGCAGGTTGAAAAGATACTTGCCGAAACAGGCATCAAAGACTTTCAGCCAAAGCCGACAATCGAAAGAGTGCCACGTTTTGCAAAGCCTGTGGTCAAAGCACTCGACAAGGCTGGCATCTTGAGCGTCACATCAAACATGCTCGGGTTCATTGAAAATCTTGGAAACCTCATCGAGACATTGCCGAAAGCGGCAGGTGTGTATGAGCTCTCTCAAGATGGTGAGCTCTCACGTGAGGACAAGAGCTTTATTCGTCGCAAAATCGGTTCACCAGACTTTCTTGCAGGTGGTACATACAAGCCAGTCACAAACGAGGTATTCCTATTCTCAAACGCAATCATCCAAGGTATCCGCTCTGATATTGAAGTGGCAACAGACCCAAAGACACGCTCTGGTTGGTGGTGGAAAACAGCAAAGATTGTGTTGATACCAAAACTCTTGATGATGGCGGTACTTTATGGAGCTTTTGGTGACGAGTACAAGGAGCTCATGGAGGGAGCCAGTGAGTATGACCGCACAAACTACACCATCATCCCACTCGGACGAGACAGCAATGGCAAGCCAATCTACGTGCGCGTACCAGTCGATGAAACATCACGTTTCCTTGGAGGTATCTTTTGGAAAGCACTGACTGTCGCAAAAAATGAGAAATCAATCGGGGCAGACATCATGGACGTGGCAAGCTACACAGGAGGTCAAATACCATCAATATCACCTGCAATTGAAAGTATCAGCGCAACGGCTCAATTCCTTTCTGGTCGCAACCCATACGACTTTTTCAGAGGACGACCAGCTCTATCAGAGACAACATTCAAAGCAGGAGGATTGCCTGCAACAAAAGCCTTTCTCGGGTGGCAATTCCAACAGCTTGGAGGTGGTATTTTCTACAGGTTCTATCACGAGCCATCAGCACAGAGAGACGAGGGTGCTGTTGAGAAGTTCTTTAACGCACCAGTCATCGGCAATGTGCTTGGTCGCTTTGTGCGAGTTTCTGACTACGGAGAGGTTGAACAGCTCAAGGGTATTGAAGCGCGTGTCGAGAAAGAAAAGGCAAAAGAAACACTGCAAGAGCGACAAATCATCAACAAATACATCAAGGAGGCGAGAGACCAAGGGCTTGAAAAGACCACCTCAAAGCTCGAAAATGACCTCATCAAAGAGGTATACGATGGTATGCCAAGCACCAAGGATGAGCTCGCAGAGGCAAAGCGTTTGGTCAAGAAGTTCAGACTATCACTACAGCGTGGAAATGCTGACCCGAACGTCACAGCTCTGGTGGATGCAAGCTCAAACGATGTGAAGCTAGAAATACTCAAGAAAATTGAAAGTGAGATGAGCAATGAGGAGTTCTCAAAGCTACGTCGACAACTCATTGATGGTGGCATCGTCGCAGGTGAGGTATTTAACGAGCTCTTGAGGCAATAGTATGGACTGGAAAGACATCAAAAATGAAATACTATTGACACTCAAGATGATATTCTGGCTGATAATCTTTTTGAGCATATTCTTGCCTCAAAGTGTTGATTTTTGGTTGCCTGTGTAGGCATGTGGATAAAGCAAGCGGTTGCATGCTTGTAAAAATGTTATACTAAAAATGTTATGAAACAAGATGACGCAGAGCCACTCATACGCAATGTATTGGTCGCTCTTATAATCACAGCAATTGCAATAGCAGCCTTTCTCATCCCGACACCAACGGCTGATATACCAGAGGTGGAGCTCAAAGACATTCCACCAAAGGCAGAGGCTCGCGATGTCGAGGTTGACAATGCAAAAGCACCGAGTTTAAGGAGCGCACTGGTTCCTGTTTGTTCGTGTGAAGCCACAGGAAATCCAAACAACGAGCCAGTGGTGTATCATTATGAGGAGGATGGTGTGACACCGCTCATTGGTCGGTACAATTCAGCAGACCGAGGCATGTGCCAGATAAACATGGACGCGCACTCGGGTACCATCGAGGAGATGGGACTGGATATTTTGAGCGATTTTGATGACTACATCACATACACCAACCATCTCTACGATACGCAGGGCTTGAAACCTTGGGTGTATAGCAAGCATTGTTGGCAATAGTTTTATTAAAATAATCACATACAAAAACATGGAAATCGAAACAACTGTACAAGCATTTTTATCAATCGCCATCGTTGGTGCCGCACTTTCTGCAGGTATTCAATGGTTGCAAAACAAGTATGGCGTTGAGGGTTCTCAAACCAAAGCAATCGCTATTGGAGGCTCAATCGTTCTTGGAGGTATCATCTGGGTATTGAGCTCAATGGAAATCTGGCAGACCATTCTTGGTGTCCTCGCCGCAGCATCGACTGTGTACGCAATGTACTTTCAAGGTAGCAGAAAATAAGGTATGACAGACTACCCAAACAAAAACACTGGACTGATTGTCGAGCCACCAAAGCCAAAGGACTGGATTTTTGGTGCGACGGCAAAAGGCATCGAGTTCAAGCAACGCATCAAGGGTGGTGACTGGCGAGGTGTGAAGCTCAAAAAAGAGCTACAATCGGTCAAGTTCAAATACGATACACAAAGCTGTGCCACTTTTTCTGCTCTCAATTCTTTTGAGAAACAGGTCAACTGGATGCACCAAAACAAACTCATCCCAGAGCATGTAGAAAAGAAACTGCGTGACCTTGGATTTTTTGACATCAACGATGAGTTCAACTGTTCTGACTGGTTCACAGCAGTGATGTCGGGCACCACAGCAAACGGCAACACACTCAATGCAGTGTGGGAAAGCATCCGTACTGTTGGTGTTATTCCACAGAGCAAGGGCATCGAGCCAAACGACGTGGACAATATCAACGACTGGCTCTCAAAGAGCAGGGTGACAGTAGAACAGCTCGAGATTGCGAAAAAGTCTCTTGAGATTTTTCAAACAAACTACGAGTGGCTTGTCATCGGCACACCAGACCCAGACAAGATTGCAAAACATCTTGAGCACGCACCAATCCATATCGGGACTGCTGTTTGCTCTGGTTGGTCGAAAGACACACCAGTCAAAGCATGTAATGAGCCTTTGCAACACGCAACATGCGCGCAGTACGCAGAGGTGAAAAAGGTCACTCATATTCTTGACCACTATGACCCAGAGGAAAAACAACTCGAGTGGGCATACCCAATACCATTAGCAATTAAAGGCGTTGTGACTTTGCAGGCAGCTGTAGAGCCAGAGCCAGAAAAACCTATGATTTTACCAGACACAAAAAAGGTACTCATCATCAACGCAGGTCATCACAACAATGACAGTGGTGCCGTGTACAACGGCATTGTAGAGCGAGATGAGTGCAAGAAAGTACGAGATGCGGTTGTGCCAATTCTCATCAAGAGGGGGTACAAAGTACACTCGGTACCAGATGACCTCACTCTCACCCAATCGATTGACTGGGCAAATGAAAAAGCTCCCTCTCTCAATGATGGGCTTGCAATCGATATTCATTTCAACTATCTCTCAAATCTCTCTGTTGGGGGGACAGAGGCTTTCCACGGCACCAGTGAGACGAGCAAGCAAATTGCTGCAACTCTTTCTCGCCACGTCGCAGAAAGTCTTGATACAAGAGACCGAGGAGCAAAGCCAGACACGCAATCTGCTGTCGGTTCTCTTGCTTGGATACGGCAGACAAAGATGTGGGCAACCTTGCTTGAGGTGTGTTTCATCACCAATGCCAAGGATATGGCAGCTATAAAGGCACCAAATGGCTACCAGAGCGTCGCAGAGGCTATGGCTGATGCAATAGACCAAATCTACGGCAACGTGCCACCAGCCGAGCCAGAGCCTACACCAGAGCCACCAGAGGAGGATACAGAGACACCTGCAGAGAACGACCCAGTGATACTCAAAACATTCACAGAAAAACAATTGCTCGAGGAGCTGTTGAAAAGGCAAAAATAGGATTGTGATATACTAGAGACAAGCAACAAGCATCGCCATTGTTCTTTGGCGGTGTTTTGTTTTCACCAAACAAAAAAGGAGGTAGCAAGTGAAAGTATCGCTCAATCCCAGTCTCTACTACTATTGCCGTATCGGAAAAAACCCCAACATGGGGAAAATCCGAGGGTGCTGTGTTGCGAAAAACTGCCCACACATGCAAACGCGCAAACGTAAAGACCAACAGAGGAGAAAACGCAAACACAGAAAAGCTGCTCATTGAGCAGAAACTCACGGCGGTTAGCCGTATGAGGGTTTGTGGCATAATCCACAGACCCTCTATTTTTTTACATGCAAGCTGTTGTATAATGAGAGGGCGTGTTGGTATCATTATCAATTTAATCTACAAAAAACCATGAGTAACGAAAACGAGGAGGTACAAGGTGCAGAACAGGAAGCTGTCGCAGTACCAGAGGAAAATGTAGAGGCAGAAGCGCAAGCAGAAGCCGATGCAGCGGAGGATGCAGAAGCATCTGACGATGAAAGCTCTGATACAGAGTAGCCTCACAAAATAAAAAGCCCCTGTGCGCGAGCAGGGGTTTTTTTATGTCTCAATTATTTCAATATCAAACAGTGCCTCAACTAGCTTTTTCTTGATTTTATACACAGGTGTCTTGAAACCTTTTGTGTCCTCGTACTCAACATGACCATCAGCGTATGTGACTTTGAAGTCGGCAATGTACTTGCAGATTTTCTTGCCGTTTACGATGCAATCAAAAGAGGGCTGGTATTCCACCTTGGTGACCTCACCAGAGTGCTTGAGCATGTCGAGTTCATAGGCACGATGAGCCTCTGCTTTACTGTCAAAAGTGATGCCGTTGTACTCGGTTTTTTTGGCACCATACTTGTTGTATCGGGAGCTTTTTTGTGGTGCTATAGCCATATATTCCTTGAGTGACATCCTTGATTTCATGCAGTAATTGTATCATATTTTGCTATTCACAGACTTATCCACATGCAACCAGTTGCAATGCAACCAGTTGCATAGTATAGTCTCTCACAGAGGTTGGTTGATGGTGTGCAGGTGAAAAACAAATTGATAGTCAAAAATAAAAAGGAGACACTGACTGACGCTCCACTCACCTCACACCGCCAGCCAATCTCAAAGGTCGAAAATCATTATAAACCAAAAACTTTACACCAACATGCGCGACTACAGAGATTATAAGAATATGTACAAATTGGTCGGCTTTTTCACCATCATCGTTGCAGCTTTCATGCTTGCATACAAGGTGAGTAGCTGGCTGATATGGGCACACCAGTGCATTAACGCAGCAATCTAACAATGAAAACGAAAAAGACAAAACGCTTGACGGCAAGTGACCTCGCAAAAAAAGGAGGGCTCGCTACCCTCAAGAAGCACGGCAAACCCCACTTCCGCGCAATCGCAAAAAAGCGATGGGACGAGGTGAAAGATAAGAAAAAATAGACTTATGAACAACACGCAAATAAAACCACTCAATCACCTAGAACTCTTGAGAAAATACAAGTACATCAATGCTATCCCGAGCGAGGAGTTACGAGAGGCGCAAACCACAATTCCAAAAGGAAAAAATGGCTTGCAGTGTCTCTTTGAAGCAGCTCGGGAGTATCAAAAAGAGCTCGCAGAGGAGGCAGAGAGAACTGGAACTCATCCAAATGTGTGCTTTGGCACAGACTGTGATGATGACCATTGTCGATGCTGGGACAAATAAAAAGCACCACACGTCGGTGGTACTTTTTAAGCCAAAAACTTTACTCAATCATTATAGAACAAAAAACATGGAAAATACACCAGAGCAAAACAATACACCTGTGGAGAACGCATCAGAGAAAAAAGAAATGGTGCCAGTAGGGCAGGTGTTTCCAAAGTTTCCAACCCAAGCGGAGTGGAACACTTTGAACACAATCGCAGCGACATTAAAAAACGGAGGAGTATTGCCAAAGGGTATCGACACTGTTCAAAAGATGGTGGTGGTACTACAGGCAGGACGTGAAATCGGCTTGCAACCAATTGAGGCTTTGAACTCTCTCTACTTTGTGAACGGCAAGGTCGCTATGTATGGCGAGGCTGTGCCAATGCAAATCATGAGAGCAGGTCACTCAATCAAGTGGGGCAAGTGCGATAAGAACGAGGCGACTGTGACCATCACTCGAGGAGATAATGGTGACAGCATGACGCAGACATTCACCATGGCAGAAGCTGTGGAGCGAGGCTACACATCAAACCCAATCTACAAGAAATACCCAGAGAACATGCTCAAGTGGCGTGTGCTCGGTATGACTGCAAAGTTTATTGCACCAGATGCTTTGAGAGGTATCGGCATCAAGGAGGATATGGAGGTTGAGGTCGTTGATGAGGGTGGACGCTTTCACAACAAAGAGGAGGCAGGACGCGTGAAAGGTGAAATCGCTGACGGCACATACAGCAAGCGCAAGCCTCTCGATGAAGCTCTTGACGAGACTGACAGCGAGGAGGATGTGCAGGTCGAAGCTGATGAAACCAATGAGCTTGAGAAAGCAGTGGCTCTTGGTACTGGATGCAGAAAGTGTGGGAAAATCACCAAATCTGTTGCAGGTATGACAAAACATCTTGCATCTGCTCACGGCATTGTGCGAAAACCAGACGGCACTATTGTTGAGGTAACAGGTGAAAAAATAGATGAAAAAGAAACAAACTAAAGCATCAGTATTTTATGGTGAGATAGGGAAACCAATCACCAGAGTGAGGCAGGTATGCGAACTTGCTGACAAGGGCAAATCTGTATGGCACTCACGATGGGGTCGCCCTGTTGCAGGTGCATGGCTCCAAAACATGCAAGCCAGAGCAATCGTCGGTTTCATCCGCATGGGTTGGCTCTACTATTACAAACCTAAATCAAAGAAAAAATCATGAACGAACAAGACTACGCGACAGTAGAGGCAATGGAAAAGTATGGTGGGAGCTTTGTGCAACAACTCGCTGCACTGGCTCGCCGTGCTGACCCAGAAAACCTCAAACTAATCAAACAAACATGGTCACTCTACTGGGGACAGTATGAGAAAATGGCTCAAGAAAAATAAATCCACAGGTTATGCACATGCAACCTGTTGCATAGTGCGATAGCCTAGTGATAGGCTATAGATACATTATTCGTTTATTTAATCATTCAACTATGACAGAGCAAATACAACCGCCAATCGACCACTGGTCACACAGCTCCATGGGACTACTCTTGCGCAATCCTCTTGCGTTCAAGAAAAAGTACATGTTGAAAATCTACGACAGCACGATGTCACCATCGGGTGTTGTAGGACAAGCAGCTCACAAAGCTGTTGAGCTCTACCTCAAAAAAGAGGTTGCCAGTGTTGATAGAGCAATCGAGGAGGGGATGAAAGTGCTTGATAGCTACTCTGATGTGGCTATTGACTACGGAAAAACAGGGAGCAGAGAGAAAATGGTCAAGGACTATACTATCGCTGCAAACTTTTACTTTGATGAAATCCCAGACTGGGAAAGCAGGGACATCATCTACGTTGAGGAGGGCATCACCAAAGTGATACACAACGAGGAGGGAGGAGAAATGCCACTACCAGCCAAGTGCTACGTCGACATCGTGTGGCGTTCAACAAAAAAAGAAACCTTTGCAGGTAAAACCTACCCAAAGGGTACTTTGTTTATCGAGGACAACAAGTTTGTGAGAAGCTATACCGACCCAGATGAGCTGACTGACCCAAACAAATTGAGGCAGGCTTTTTTCAATTTCTTGATTGTTCGAGAGGAACTGCAGGAGGAGCCAGCGGCTATTCTCTACCGAGAGACCAAGCTATCGAAAAACAAAAATGGTGACCCACAGTGCCAGTATTACGCTGTGGATTTCAGCGAAGTGAGACAAGAACTCACCGCGTTTTTCCAATTGTATATCGATTGTACCAACTACGTGATGCGCGAGGATGCCATCTACCTACCAAACACATCGGACATGTTCGATGGAAAGGATGCGTGGCTCTCATACCGAGACAATCTCATCACGGCTGATGCACCAAAAGTGATACATAAAACCAAAGCAGATATTGCTGTGGTTGAAAAAACATATCACGAGAGTGCGCCTGCAAAGCTCGAGAATAGAAACCTTGAGCCAGAGGAGAAAATCAGATTGAAACTGCAGGAGTTTGGTATCCCAGTGAAAATGGAGGAGACACACAACAACGCCAGTGTGGTGATGTACACACTCAAGCCATCACGAGGGGTTCGTATGAGCTCAATCGAGAAACATGCAAAAGATATTGCTATCGCTCTTGAGGCAAAAAGCATCCGAGTGCAGGCACCTATCATGGGAACTGACAAGGTGGGTATTGAGGTGCCAAATGAAAACAGACAAAGGATTGATTTCTTTGTTGATGGAGCACCTGCAGAGAGGACTGGACTTGAGGCAGGGACGCTCAATATCCCAATCGGAGTGGATGTCTACGGCAAGACCATGGTCAAAGACCTACGAGAGATGCCACACCTGCTTATTGCAGGCTCTACGGGCTCTGGTAAGAGCGTAATGCTCAATGTGATACTTCACTCGTTATTGCACCAAAACACGCCACAGGAGCTAAATCTGGTGCTTATAGACCCAAAGAGAGTGGAGCTCAAGCCGTTCGCAGAGTATCCTCACGTACTTTCTCGCATCATTCACAAGCACACAGAGGCAATCAAGGCTCTCAAATGGCTTGTGACCGAGATGGATGAGCGATACACCAAGCTCGAAAGTGCCTCGTATCGAAACATTGAGGACTACAACCACGACAATGTGGAGCAGATGCCAAAGCTCGTGGTGGTGATTGATGAGTTCGCGAGCCTCATTCTCACCAAAGAGCGCGGAGAGCCAAGTGAGGCAGAGCTCATGATTGTAAGACTAGCCCAAGAGGGACGAGCTGCAGGTATTCACCTCATTGTGGCAACACAGAGACCATCTGTGGACGTTGTTACAGGGCTCATCAAAGCAAACCTACCAACACGCATCGCTTTCATGACCACATCCAAGACTGACAGCCAGATTGTTCTTGACCTTTCTGGTGCAGAGGAGCTGGTTGGAAAGGGCGATATGCTATTCCTCGACCCGTCGAAGCGAGGATTGCAAAGATTACAAGGATTTTACGCATAACACATAAAAATGGCTACCACACGCATGGTGAAAACAGTGATATGGGAGGACGATTGGTTTTTTGACCTGTCGGACAAAGCCCAGAGGTTGTACCTGTATCTCATCACCAACAAAAACACAGAAATCTCTGGCATGTACCAATTGCCGATGCGAGAAATTGAGATGTACACCAAGTACAAGGAGGCTGTCTTGGTTGAGCTGTTCAAGGAGCTCTACCCGAAAGTCGCCTACGCTGATGGGTGGGTCATCATTCCAAAATATCCATCTCACCAGAACGTGGCAAACAATCTCAAAGTGCAGGCATCAATCAAAAAATACGTCAAAAGTATTCCGCCTCATATACTAAAGATTAAATCAGAAATCATAAATCATAAATCAGAGGCTATGGATAGCCTATCGATAGGCTATCAAGAAAAAGAGGAAAAGGTTGAAAAAAGCCCAGAAAATAAGGACAAATACGGAGAGTTTGGAAAGGTGAAACTGACAAAGGAGGAGTGGGAAAAACTTGGGGATAAACTGGGGACATTGCGAGAGGAGATGATTGAGGAGCTCGACACTGGCATCGAGAGCAAGGGCTACAAATACAAGAGCCACTACGCAACCATCCTCTCTTGGGCGCGTCGAAAGGGTATTGGCAACGCTAAACAGAAAAGCAAATATGACCTCTAAACCACCACGCTACGAAAGCGCAACATGGGATGATGTGCCGGAAAACATCAGAAACTATGTTGAAAAAATGAGAGAAACCAGAAAGGGCATCTACATTCATGGCTCTGTCGGGACTGGAAAAACTCACATTGTGTACGGCATCGTTGAACATCTGCAGGAAATACCACTCAAGTCATGGTTTTTGAACACCACCGAGCTCTTTGCAGACATGAAAAAAGACTTTGACCGACAACCATACGACAAAAAGAGATGGGACGATAGGATGATGGAGTATCGAGGAGTGCTTGTCTTTGATGACATTGGAGCAGAGAGACCAACTGACTACGTGCTCGAGCAGTTCTACCTCATCATCAACAAGAGGTACAACGAAATGCTACCGATTATATTCACCTCAAATCATTCACTGGGTGAGCTTTCAGAGAAAGTCGGAGACCGCATCGCATCAAGGATAGTCGAAATGTGCGACGTGGTGCATCTCGGAGGTGATGACAAGAGGATATTAAAAGCTAAATCAACCAAAAACAATGGCTAAAAAACAAATCAACAAAGGAAAACTACCGAAGCTCTGGGAGTACCTCGTGAAATTGCATGAGACAAATCCTCAAGCATTTGAGAGTGCAGGGCTGTTGAGGGCTCATGTTGGTCAAGTGTGGACGGCAATCAATGACCCAAGCAAGTGCCCAAATTGTGGCGAGAATATGACCGAGTACATTCACAAACTGGACTTTTTCAACGCTCTACTGCTCAAGGAAATGGGCGATGTGGTAAAAAAAAGGCTCAAAGAGGGGCAGTCACTGGCAGAGGCAAACAGAGTTCATGTGGTATCTCAAGACTTGCACGACTGTGTGCGCCATCGTACCACTCAATGCAGAACACTCGGACTGATTGCCAAGGTGAAAACAGATGACGGAAAGCATAACCGAGAGGCAGGGTGGCTCATCACCAAGAGAGGCTTTGCTGCACTGCGAGGTGAGAGGGTGCCATCAGAGGTGACTGTTTTCAGAAACACCATCGAGGAACGTACCGACTTGGACATCTCACTTGATGAGGTGTTCGCAAACTACACTGGAGAAAATCGCTCACTGGTCGGAGAGCGTGACCCAATGGAGTGGGTAAACTTTGGCAAAAATCATCCATCAATTCTATGAGCAAGAAAAAACCAGAAATCAAAATAATACCGCCAGAGATTGTGGCAATGGATGGACGATATGGAGACAAGCACGAGGTCACACATGTGGTCATCGAGTTTGAGCGTGATGTCAACATTTTCTACAATCGAGAGGAGACAGGCAGTCACGTGGCAATTTTACCAGTGAAAATAACGTACAAAAGAAAACTAATATCATGAGCGAAAAGATGATGTGGCAACGCCTCAAGAGCATGAGGTGCCCAAAATGCAACAAACAAATCGTGAGAGATATGCTCAAGGATGGATACAAATGCCAGAAGTGTGACTTTTTCATCGGCAAGGAGAAGTTCAACCAAGTGGTATCGGGGCTATACGAGCCCAAAAATGTCGGCAATTACCAAGATAATCAAGAACAATTAAACAATTTATGAGTATAGAAATATGTAAATACTGCGAAGCAAAAATCGACACAGATTTTAATGCAGAGCATGAGGAGGAGTGCAGAGAGAGCCAACCATACAGCATAGTGTGGGACTTGGAGACCAGTGGTTTCATCGCACCAGAGGCAAAGATACTTGAAATCGGGTGCTTTATCATCAGAGGGGATGAGGTGGAGCGCAAACACTGGGTGCTCAATCACGGCATTGAGATACCAGAGAAAATCGTTGAAATCACTGGCATCACGCAAGAGATTATCGAGGCAGAGGGTAGAGACCCAAAGGAGTGTTTTGATGAGTTTTTGCCACTATTCAAGGACTGTGAGAAAAATGTCACGCACAATGGCGTGAAGTTTGACATCCCTTTTCTAGTCACCAGTGCCGCGGACTTGCTCGGATGGGACACCAACCAGAAAGACACAGTGGAGGGGCTCATCAGACGTACTGCGTTTGATACTGCGGTTCATTTCAAAGCAAAGAAACTTGAGATGAGCCAGATGGAAAAGGAGCATTTTATCAACTTTGCAGAGAGGGTCATGAGTATCCGCGCCTATGGGGTGAAGTTCAATCTGGGACTTTGTTGCGAGGAGGAGGGTATCAATCTTGACCTTGTACAGCATAGAGCGATGGCAGATGTCGAACTGACCAACGCACTTTATAAGAAAATCAACGCCAATCATGGAAAAATTGAAACTCAAGAAGTATAAAAAGGGCGACAAGCTAGTGGGCACATACCTTGGAGAGATAGCAGGGGACGACCTGCAAATCGGCAGTGCATACAGCATCCACGCAGACATATTCGACAAGGGGAAGTTTTACCAAGTGCCAAACGTGTGGAGTGAGAACAAAGGGAGTGGCTATTTTTTGGACTTTCTCATCGCACTCAAGAGGGGGCTCGACAAGCCAGTATATTTTTGCACCATCACGAACATAGGGTTATACAAGTACCTGCATCGGGCTGATGTGGGAGTGGTCGAGTACAAAAAGAAAAAACCTCAATCTTTGAAAGAGCTCGGTGTACCCATTGAGGTATATCTTGCAAGCGAAATCGCGCCAGAGGTTATTGCACAGACACAAATCAACCATCCAAAAACAATTCAACTTGGGGATGTATCTACTATCAGAAAGTACACACTCGAGCGATATGGACATGACGACATTGACCTACTCATCGGAGGCTCGCCATGCCAAGACCTATCCCAAGCCAAAGGAAAGACGAGAGAGGGGCTCAAGGGCTCACGCAGTGCTCTTTTCTGGGAGTATCTACGCATCCTCAAGGACGTGAGACCAAAGTATTTTATACTGGAAAACGTGGCAAGCATGAGTGACACAGACAGAGACATCATCACAGAGGAGCTTGGAGTGGCACCAATCATGATTGACAGCGCACTGGTATCAGCCCAACAGCGCAAAAGGTATTTCTGGGTGGGCATCCTAGACAGTGGCATATACAAAGGCTTTGAGATGGCTCAACCAGAGGACAGAGGCATTGTCATCAAAGACATTCTCATCCCAAACATTGAGAGAAAGTATATCGAGGTAGAAAACCCAGTGAAAACAGCAAGAGGTATCAAGTGGGACAAGAGTGGCAAGGGATATTTCAGCCAACAAGACAGAGCCTATTCAATACATGGCAAGTTTCCAACCATTCCAACAGCGCGCACCATAACAAAAGCAAATATCCTTTTTGATGATGGGAGAGTGGGAGTATTGGACTACCAAGAGCTTGAGGCACTGCAGGGACTGCCACACGGATACACCAAAGACATTTCACAGAAAGAAAAAAGAGGTGGAGCTATTGGCAATGCGTTTCATGTTGAGGTTATAAAGCATATACTCAAATCAATCGTATAGCCTATGGATACCCTATCGATAGCCTATCAACAAAACCTAACAAATCAGACTAATGCAAAAACGTGATGAACAACTTGAAACATACAAGGACGCAGTGTGGGATTACATCCTAGAGCATTGCGACATCACGCCAAATGGCTCGTACTTTGTGAAGTTTCATACCACTGACCGCCAGTCATTTGAAAAGCACATCAAGGGCAGGTGGAAATATAACTACCACCGCCACGATGACCGCATGAACTTTACCCACAAGCAGAAAGAGATTGATGCCACTGCTCGCAGAAAGGCTCATCTCGATAGAAAGGCAGTGAAGCAACGCAAGTATGTGCTCTCACTCGAAGCGCAGAAAAAAGCCTACGCAGAAATGGAAAAACAAAAAGAGTGGGCAAAGAAGCCACTCATTGTGCGGATTATCCACATGCAACTGATACAACCGCTTGCACAAAAGTGCTATACTATAAAACAATTACTATGCCCAAAAAATCGCCCAAATCAAAAAAGAAAGTAGCCGACAAGAAAGAGACCAAGAGCTTTGATTGTCCTCACTGTGCCATCATCTGCAAAAATGTTGCTGGCTTGAAAAACCACCTACGTGCCAAACATGCTGATGCGCCAGAAAAACCACCAGAGGACAAAGGGAAAAAGGGCTACACATTCACACCTCAACAGACACGCTTTTGCGAGCTATATGCCAGTGTTGAGGAGTTCTTTGGCAATGGTGTGCAGAGCTACATTGAGGCGTACAACGTCAAAGTGGGTAAGGGTAAGGGCATGACGAGCTATGAGACTTGTCGTTTCAGAGCCCATGAGCTACTCAAAAACCCAAAGATACTCAACCGCATCAATGAAGTCTTTGAGGGTCGAGGGCTCAATGATGCTTTCGTGGACAAGCAGCTCGAGAAACTCATCACACAAGATGCCGAGTTCAACCCGAAAATCAGAGCTATTCAAGAATACAACAAGCTCAAGAAGCGCACAGTCGATACTGTTCAGCACCAACACGTCATGTCCGACATCAAGAACATGAGCGATGAGGAGCTGGCAGCAGAAAAGGAGCGATTACAAAACTTTTTTAATAAAAAATAGCCATGAGTACACAAGAAATCAAGGAGACAGGAAAATACAAAGGGGTCGAGATATTCTCTGACCGCATCAAACACAACAAGCAGGACAACAAGATTGTCATCAAGTTCACTCTCAATGGTACTGACTATGTAAACGGCACACTGGTGCCAGTCAATGCCAGTGAGGAGCATCAGTCTCAAGAGTTTGAGAAGCTCTTGGAGTGGGCAAAGACCATTATCAATGACCACGAGGTCAAATAACCGCTCGCAAGAGCATAAAAATCGCTATGGAAAACAAAGAGCAACTAATATACGAAGCACGGCACGCAGGTATTGAAAACCCAGAGACGAGGTCAATATCAGAACTACGTCGCCTTTTAGTACAAAAAAGAAAGGAGTACCCACTACACACACCAGATGGCAAGGTCATCACCAAGACCACTCACGAGGATGGTCGCAAGGACGTAAACATCCAAGTGAACATGTTGGATGTCAAAGAGACTGACGAAGCCACTCTCAAAGCCAAGGAACATATTGAAAAGAACGTGATACCACAGCTTGCCAACGCTGATGTGTTGGTAGTGGTGGTACACAAGCCGACCAATGTATTTTCACAAAGAGTGGTCAAGGCACCACACATCCGCAAGTTTGCAGAGGTGGCAGTGAAAAGCCACGGCAAGCCACAGGAGGAGTATGTCATCGTCGAGCATCATATCACTAACGGCACAGTAAACGTATCAACGCTATGAGTACACTACAAGAAAAACCACGAGTGATGATTGCAGTGCCAAACCTTGGTGAGATAGATACTCGCCTTGTGATGAAGCTCTTGAGGTGGCAGGCAATGCCCGAAAACTGGGCACAGGTGACGATTATTGCCCCAATAGGGCATATTCCTCATGATAGTGCCAGAAACTACTGTGTGAGCCAATTCTTGGATACTGACGACACACATTTGCTATTCCTTGATGATGACGTTGTGCCACCAGTAGATGCACTCGGTAAGCTACTTGAGGCAGACAAGGATGTCATCAGTGGCTTGTATCCATCAGAGTGGTACGACAATGATGAGGGAGCACTCAAGAAGCGCAATAATGTTTTCAGTGAGATACGCAAAGATGGTGAACTCATTGAGGCAAAGGGTCGTGGAGTGGGCAAAATCATGTCGTGTGGTGGTGGCTGTTTGCTCATTAAACGCCACGTAGTGGAGGAAAAGGTCAAAGCTCCATGGTTTCAGTTTCATTTCAATGAGCGTGGGCTCATGGATGTTGGTGAGGATGTGGATTTTGGCAAGAAACTGGCAAAGGCAGGTGTCGAACTGTACGCGCACTTTGATGTGCAATGCCAGCATGTAAAAAAGATACTGCTATGAGTGAGGAGCGCGTAGTCGCCAAAGCAAGCGACCAAAAGCAAAACAAGTCTTGGAGTGTGGATGATGAGCATATTCGTCGCACTAGCAACTACATACGCCACTCACGCAAAGGCAAGTGGCTCTACAAGTACATGATGTTCTTGATGTTTATTGAGGGCATTTTGTGGAGCTTGATGGATGCCACGAGAGCCAAGCGTATGAAAATTGCAGCTAAGATTAACAACAATTATCAATCTAAAGGATAGGCTATCGATAGCCTATGTATAGCCTATCAAAAAACACTATGGAAATAACAAAAGTACATCATGAAAGCGGACTGGGTATCTACGCACCAAGCGTGGAGGTCATCAATGACTGGAAAATAGCCAAGGAGGTTTCACGTGAAATGATTGAGTGGATGGATAAAGAAAACGGAAACTTTAAGGGTGAGCATCCCAAGGCATTTGCTATGGCTCACTGCCAAATAGTGGAGCATGACCATCCATACAAGCTCTTTGTAGTCGATAAGGAGCTCGTGGTGCCACCAAAGCTCGAGAAAGACAGCAAACAGACACTTGAGAACGTGTATTTTGAGGCTCAAGCTATATTCAATGCAGAGGTACTCGAGGCACCAGAGAAAATCAAGCGTAAGGTACCACAGAGAAAGGTGACCAAAGACCCAAACAACAAGCTCAAGGTTGAGGTTGAGATGGTCATGGAGGAAAAAGAAATCGACAACATCCTTGAGGTGCCAGAGGGGTGCATGAGTTTCAATCATAGGAAAGCCAAGAACGTCAAGCGTTTCTACAAAGTCAAGGTGAGGTATGACTACTTCACCAAGGGGCTACTGGGAGAGAAGCGCAAGACATTCGAGGGGTGGGTGACTGGGCTCAAGGCTCACATCATTCAGCATGAGGTCGACCATTTCAACACTAAAAACATATACTTTTAACATGAAATCAAGAGCCGTTCGTATCTACGACACAAAAGCAAAAAAGATGGTGTATCCCAAGGAGGGAACTCAACAGGGTGTTTTTGTGGGCATGGACGGCTACCCTATGCAGTTTGATGGCAAGGGGTTTTTCAAGCTCGATGGTTGTGTGACGATGTTCGATACTGGCTTGAGAGCTGTTGGTGGAGTGCCAATCTGGGAGGGTGACGTCTGCGAGGTCGATATACCGCATGACTTTGGTGGTATGGTGTCATTCTCAAAGGCTCGGGGTATCATGGTGTGGAACGACCACGAGGGCAGGTGGTTTCTCAAGATGCCCCACTCACACATGAGACATGGCAATTTTCAAGTGACCAACGCACAGGTCATTGGTAACCTTTATGAGCATAAACATTTGATACAAGATGGAGACAGACCAAATAAGTAAAGAGGAGCTAGAGGCTAAAACGCGAGACCAACTGCGTGAAATTGAGGAGGAGGAAGTACGCAGGTTGAAAGAGGAGAAGTATCGCTACTATGAGCCCAATGGTGTGGTTGAGGACTACATCAACGCTTTTGGTAGTGGTGACTATTTCATCCTGTTTCTTTCTGCTGCCAACGGAGTGGGAAAGACCGCAGCTGCAGCCAACATGCTTTCAAATCTCATGTACCCGACCAACAACAAGTGGTTTCGTAGTGAGCTATTTCACAAGTTTCCATATCTAAAAAAGGGACGTATCGTGACTGACAGTGCCTTGGTGGACAAGAACGTGGTATCAGAGCTCAAGTTTTGGATGCCAAAGGGTAAGTATACTACGAGCAAGGGTGGTAAGCACTACGAGAGCTCATGGAAAACAGATACAGGGTGGGAGTTCGACATCATGACCTACTCGCAGGATGCCACAGAGTTTGAGGGTGTGACACTCGGGTGGGCGTGGTTCGATGAGCCACCACCAGACAAGATACTCAAGGCGACTATCGCTCGTATGCGTCGTGGTGGTATCATTATCATTACAGCAACCCCTATCTCTGGCTCGGCTCACCTGTATGACATGTTTGCCACTGGAAAGGTAGAGGTCGAAGTGGTATTGCGTGAGGGTGATGACCCTGTAAAAGTCGAGCGTAGTGTGTACCACATCACTGCTGACGTAGAGAGTGCGTGCAAAGAGCACGGAGTACGAGGACATCTTGAGCATGAGGACATCTTGCGCATGGTGGCAGAGTATCCCGATGACGAAAAGCAAGCGCGTATCTATGGAAAGTTTGCTCATCTCATAGGACTTGTGTTTAAGAAGTTTGACCCAACAATTCACGTCATCAAACCTTTCAATATCACTGACAGGGATTTTATAGTGTACGAGTATCTTGACCCACATCCACGAAACCCAGATGCAGTCATGTGGGTGGCAGTAGACCGCAAGGGTACCAAGTACGTCATCGATGAGCTCTACATCACACCAGAGGACAAGCGCGACCTCGCATCCAAGATTAAAAACAAAGCAAGCCAGTATCGTATTGGTGGCAGGTGGGCTGACCCTTGGATTTTCAATAAAGACCAACATCACGACCCGAACGATAAAAACCTCAATGAGCAACTCATGGAGGAGGGTTTGACGTATCTAGCAGCTCCAAAACAGCGTACAGCAGCCGATGAGCGCATCAAATCAGCTATCAACTACCAATCAGTGGGTGGCAACATGCTACGTCCACCAGAGCTCTACATATTCGACCATTGTGAGCGCACCATCTGGGAGTTTGAACACTACAGGTGGCAGGAGTGGAAAGGTAAGACTGGCGAGGAGAGAGACCGCAAAGAGAAACCAGTGGACAAAGACGACCACATGATAGAAAACTTGGGACGCGCACTCATCAGTGAGCACCACTTTATTGAGATGCCAGTGAGCAATTCAACTGGTGCGATGAGCAACAAAGACTTTGACCCCTACGCATAGCCTATCGATAGGCTATGTATAACTTATCCACAGGCTATCGCTTGTGCAACCTGTTGTATAAGATGTTATACTAAACGCATCGCCAATCTTTTATGCAAATCACAACGCTCGAAGCAACAGAATACAAGGGATACAAGGTGTACATACGCAATTTTCATAACTTATTCGAGTACCTTGTAATCGCAGATGGTGAGCTCTACACAGCGCACATCATCGTGACCAAGTCGCCACTGCAGGCTCTCTTTGGGAAACCATATACAAAGAGACAGATTGAGGATGTTACCAAATACCTCATGAACACCGCGCAGGCAACAGTAGAATATCTACTGGAAAACAAGAGCAAAAAAAAGACGTAGACACCAAGCCAGAGCAACAACAAAATATCGCCAAAAACTTTACTCATTACTAATCTCATGAGACTTTATGGCGATAAAATATACAAGGGGTAAGAAAGAACTAGAGTACAGCGGCATCGACAAGGTGACGCATGCTTTTGGTTCAACTCTTGAGAAAATCAAGAGTGGTGCGATGAAAGCTGCAAAGGCACCAGTTCGAGCGTACAAGAAATCAAATGCACGATACCAGAAAGCACAAGCTGCAAAAGAGCTTGATGATGTGGCGCGCGGTTTTGGTACTGTTGAAAAGTACATCGAGCTCAATCCATCCTATGCAAGCAGGGCTAAAAGACTGCGAGAAAAAGCAGGGAGATAATAAATAAACACCATGGCTGATACAACAAAAAGCATCACAAAAAAAGCCAAAAAGGTAACATCTGCAAAGAAAGCCAAGCCTGTGGTTGATAAGAAAAAGACCAGCAAGGAAACTCGTGCCCAGAAAGCAGGAGAAAATATGGCTGACCCTCTTGATGAGGATGACAGGGAACGGCTCAAGGATATAGATTTTCAAGACCTCATCAATCAAATCAAGACCGAGCAGGAGCAAGCGTGGTGGTACATCAAACCAAAGTGGGATGAGTGGGCACTACGTTTGAAGCTATACAATAACCAAAAGAGAGACAAAGAAGCGGTTGGAGACAACACGCTATTCACCATTTTTCAGACTGTACTTGCATCACTCTACAGCGACACACTGACTGCAGCTTTCGTACCACGTGAAAGTGGAGACGAGGAGACAGCAGAAAACCTAGATGTGACTGCAGAGTACGACCACGACGAGATGGACAAAGACATTCTCGACTACGAGTGGGACTTTGAGGCTATGTTCTTTGGACGCGCACTCATGGCAGTGATGGAGTTTGACCGAGAGCAGATGGTACCAGTGCCAGAGATATGGAACGTGATGACAGTATTGCGTGACCCATTCGCAAAGAGTGTCAATGGAGACAAGAAAGGGCGAGGACGTGCTCGTTTCCTTGGGCGTGAGGTTCGCATGACGACCAACGAAATGGACGACATGGATGTGTACTTTAATCACAAGGACTTGAAGCCAACAGGCACATCAACTCGCTCACTGGTGGACGAAAACATGCGTATCACAGCAGATGCCGCAGGACTTTCTGACATCTCAAAGTTTCAAAACCTCAAGGGTGAGAACGCATCACACCGATTGCTTGAGTGGTTCACTATCTACAAAGGCAAGAGAGTGTTCGTGACACTGGCAGATGACATGAACAAAGTGGTGCGATACCACGAGCTCGACACAATGGATATTCCACTCATTGACCGCGTAATCTACCCAATACCAAACTCATGGGATGGCGTATCTATCCCAGACCTCATTGAGGACAAGCAACGTGCACGCGCAGTGGCAACCAACCTTGCACTCAAGGGAGTGAAATCAGCACTGCATCCAATGTACTTGTTTGATGAAACACGTATCAAAAACCGCAATGACCTCAACTTTGAGTTCAACAAGTTCGTGGGTGTCCAAGGAAATCCCACAGGAGCCGTGCAGGAGATGCAAAAGGCAGCAGTCAAGCAAGATGTCCAATGGATACTCGACACGCTGTCACAGGGCGCAGAACGCTCTACAGCGACCCCCGATATTCAGCAAGGAGCTCGACCAGACACCTCTGGTACAGCCACCAGAGACGCACTCATCAATCAAAAGGTTGATACACGATACTCACTATCAGCCAAAGTGTTTGGATGGAGTGAGAGGCGTTTTTGGAAACAGTGGTACCGATTGTACAAAAATCACTTTGAGGATGGCATAGATGAGAAATCTGTGCGTATTACTGGTGCCCTTGGAGCGCAGTGGCGACCATTCACCAGAGAAAACCTCATCGCCAATACTGACCCAGATGTAAAGATTGAGAGCCGTATCTTGAGTGAGGCACGACGTTTCAACGAGCTACAGTCATTTAGAGGGTATGTACAGTTCATGGCAGCTGACCCAAATGCAAACCTACGCTTTGCACTACGTCACATGGGCAAATTGAGTGGGCTCAAGAAAGACATCATTGACCGACTATTGCCACCTACTATCGAGGAGATGCGCGCAGAGGATGAAAACATCGCGATGCGTGAAAACCCAGACCAGATTGTTGAGGTACTGCCTACAGATGACCACCAAGCTCACTTGGAGATACACAACAAGATGGAGGATACACCTGCCAAGATTGCTCACATCAACGCTCACAAGCGAGCCATGATGTTGCAACAGGCTCGACCAGACCTATTCCCACAAGACCCACGCAAGACAGAAAACAGTGGCGTGAAAGATGAGAACATTGCCCCTGCAAGCGCAGGAGAGAACATGAGACCTGTCGCTGATGCAGCCAGAGGCAGAGCATTACCAGTAGCCCAATAAAACCATGAGCAAGAAACAAACACACACATGCGAAAAATGCCAGTTTGAAGCCAAGACCATTGGTGGCTTGAAAAGTCATCAGAGGGCGAAGCATGGCATGGGCTCTGGGCGCGGTGTCAAGTTCGACCTCAACATCGACAGCCAAGCAAAAGCAGATGAGCTGGTAGAACACATGAACATTCTCATCAGCACATCTGGGTGGCTGTTGCTCAAGCAGATAATGCTTGGCAACATCGCCATTCTCGAGGAGGCAATCATAGATTGTAAAGACCCCGAGACTGGTGCCAAGCTGACCGAGGATGAGCTGGGAGATGCGCGAAAGACACGAGCGGTCATGAAAGAGATGGTGGAGAAGCCAGAAAAATTGATTGAACAATTCAAACGACAAGCTGCATCGCAATTGCCTACATACGACCCATACGCGGTTGATGTACGGCAGTTCAGTGAGAGCAGTCGTTATGGGCAGCCGAGGGCAGGTACATTGAAAACAGAATAGTAAACATTAACCGATACAGCCATGACGTTGGCTCTATCGGGTGAGGATAGTGTTGTGGGATTGGCGATTTCCCTTGCTCTGCATTACCTCATCCGATTGAGCCCGTGTCGGGCTCACCTCACGGCTAGTCACTGTGAGAGCATTCCCACTTTGTTTGGTTTTACCCCCATGTTCCAAGCAAGAGTGAGACTAACTAAAAACAATTATTATGGGAGCAAATGACCATGACCACGATGAGGAAGTAACTACAGATGACACTGTAGATACTGACACTGATGTGGATGAGACAGAGGACGACGCAGACACCTCTCAAAACAGCGATGCGGACGATGGTGCTGATGACGATGCGGATGATGCCGATGAGGCTGACGACGCAGACGATGACGCATCAGAGGACGGCTCTGACGACGACGGCAAGGGCAACTCTGACAAAAAGAGTTCCGACACAGCCGACGACGAGACCGAGGATGAGGACGATGGCGCAGAGCCAGAGCTCCGAAAGCCTAAAGCAGGCGCATCAAACGCCGAGTGGGCAGCGTGGCGAAAGCAAGAAAAGGCTAAAGCAGCTGTCAACAAAAAGTCGGGCGACGACCAAAACTCTGATGACAAAGACGACAGTGAGGATACTGACGACCTATCACCAGAGGATGCGGCAGCCATTGATAAAAGGATAGCCAAGAGATTGGAGCCCTTTCAAAAACAGGCTGCAGAGCAGGAAGTCGAGGCATCAATCGCCACTTTCCTAACGGAAAACCCCGACTTTAAGCCCTTTGCATCCAAAGCAAAACGCTTTGCAATGCACCCATCACGTGAGCACATTCCTATCAAGTCTATCTTTTACGAGGTAGCAGGGGACAAGCTCATGAAAATCGGTGCACAGCGCGCGAAAGCAGCTGACGCTAAAGCGCGAAAGACCAAAACTGGTGGTAGCAATACCACTACTGATGGAAAAGGGAGCAAATCATACGCTGATATGTCTCTCGATGACTTTGGAAAAGAGCTTGATGCAGTGAAAACTGCGCCAAGGAAATAAGGGCACACAACACTATCCTCAACATTATTCAATTATTAACCGATTAAAAACATGGCTAATACAGACCGAAGTGTAATAACGAGGGAAAATACAGAGTTCTACGACAGGACTTTGCTGTATCGTGCTGTTGCATACTTTGCTCACACAAAGTTTGGACAGGTACGAGACATTCCTCGAAATGGTGGCACAAATGTCATCAAGTTCCGTCGATACGGTAACCTTTCTGCAGCGACAACATCGCTTTCAGAGGGTATTACCCCAGCAGGAAGCGAGCTGTCAATCACAGACGTTACTGCGACAGTCGCACAGTATGGTGATTTCATCACTATCACTGATGTGATTGATTACGAAAGTAAAGACCCAGTGCTTGTCGAAGCAGCAGAAATCTTGGGAGACCAAATGGGAGACACAATCGACCAATTGACCCGAGACGTTCTTGCAGCAGGTTCAGTAGTGACCTACGTTGGTGACACATCACGCGCAGGTATCACAACCACTGACCTCATCACTGCGACAGAAGTGCGCAAAGCTGTCCGAACATTGAAAAATGCAAAGGCACGACGCGTAACTCGCATGATTAACGCAAGCACAGGTATCGCTACAGAGCCAGTATCTGCAGCATACATTGGTATTGTTCACCCAGATACAACCTATGACCTACAGGATGAGACTGGATGGGTGCCTGTTGAGAAATACTCATCAACCATGAAAGTCATGGAAAATGAAGTAGGAAAGCTCAACGATGTACGTTTCGTTGAAACCACAAATGCAAAGGTATTCTCTGGCGCAGGAGCAGGTGCAATAGACGTATATGCAACCATCATCATTGGTATGGATGCCTATGGTATCACTCGCATCTCTGGTGAAGCGGTAAGAAACATCATCAAGCCTCTTGGCTCTGCTGGTTCATCTGACCCACTTGACCAACGTGCGACATCTGGTTGGAAAGCTACTTTCGTTGCAAAAATCTTGAACGACGCGTTCATGGTTCGCCTAGAACACGCAGTATCAAGCTAGTCGCAATGATTGGTAAATAAGGTTTTCGACAACCTAGCCAATCCCATTACAAGCAATAAGGAAAAACAATCATGACCAACTACGACGAAGTAAAGTACAACGACCTCAAGAGCCTTGCGAAAGAACGAGGACTTGACGCATCGGGTACAAAAGAGGAGCTCAAAGCTCGTCTTATCGAAGCTGATGGAGGAGCAGGGACTGATGCTAAAGCTGATGACCCTGTTGCACCAGAGGCGACTACAGATGCCCCAGAGGCACCTGCAGAGGAGCCAAAAGCTCCAAAGGCTGATGACAAACCTGTCATAAGCCCAGCAGTAGAGGCTGCGGAAACCCGAAAGGCAGACAAAGCCCTACGAGACAGCGCACGAGAGATGAAAGCGGCACTGGATAAACAGCCCAAAGTATCAATCATGATACCTTTCGAGGCTGGTGAAAATCCCGAACAAGGGAAAAAGGTGCCATTCCACTGCAACCTCAATGGCTACGCTCAAGACTTTCCACGAGGAGAGTACATTGAAGTACCACAGCAGATTGCAGACCTCATCAAAGAGCGTCTACAAAGTGAGGGCAAAATCGGTGCGCAGTGGCGCATTGACCGCGACAGCCGAAAGGTTGAAGCACTCTCATAGTCTCAAAACAATTACCAATCATTTAACCAACAACAACCATGGCAGCACCAACAATGACAGACAGCACAGGACGAAACCAAGCCGAGCTTATTGCGATGCTAACAGCATTGAGAGGGCTTGATGGTTCCGCAACTGTCGACCCTGCATCCATTCTTGATGGAGATGAAGTTTCTGGAGAAATCACCGTAACAGGTGCAGTTCTCGGAGACTTTGTACTCGCATCATTCAGTTTGGATACAGCAGACCTAGTATTGGCAGCGGCAGTAACTGCAACTGATACTGTAACTTGGTCAATCCTCAATAACACTGGGGGCACAATAGACCTTGCATCGGGCACATTACGTGTTCGAGTTCTACCAAGAGCGTAGGAAAATAGGGTTCCAAACCCTGCTCTACTCATCACCTCGGTGGTGGGTAGCGACAGGGAGAGGAGCACCAACATTATTCACTAACGACGCACAGTATCTATGAAAGGAACAACATTTGCGGAGTACATCCGAGAAAAGACCAAAACAAATAGCACGACTTTGACAGATGCCAAAATCGTGACTTTTGCGAACGTGGTCAAAGATGACCTCGCAGCAGACATTGTAGCCAATGTCGACGAGGCATACTTTCAGATGGAACTGACGCGTGACTTGGAGGCAGACATCCGAAACTACACCTTTGCCAACGATATACTCAAGCAAATGAGCCACTTGGAGGCAAAGCTCGATGGTACTGAGTGGGTACCACTGCTTGAAGCAGACAATTCCCAGTTTGACGACACCGCCATTCTGCAAAACTCGGAAATCAAAGAGCTATACTCTGCGCGCAAGCCAGAGTTTCTCATCAGAGGACGCGAGATTGTGATATTGAGTGGTGACGACATCATCGTTGTATCGGATGGACTCAAGATGATTGCAGAGATATACCCAGAGGACATCACAACGGCTATGCTCTCATCATCTGACGACCTTTCAATTCCGTCATTAGATACTACACATTCACTGCCACGACAGGTGCACAAGCACTGGGCAACGAAAGTCGTTATTGAGTACAAACAGTCACGCGACAAACCAATTCCTCTGACCCAACAGGAGCAGAGAGTAGACCTTGACCTGCAAGAGGTGTTCAAAAAACTCACCCCTCGCAACACAAACAGGTCATTCCTTGCCTCAACGCCGAAAGACGATGGGCAAGATTATTAACCGATTAAACAATCAATCATCATGACTGACACAGAAATAAGAAAAGAGGTTGATGCGTTCGTGGCACTACCTCGAGCAGAGAGAAAGGTGAAATATCCCACTCTGCCAAAAGAAGTGCAATTGCGAGCACGCAAGGTCATTGAGGCACGACGAGGCATTGCCTATCGTGCAAATGGTGGCGTGATGGTGCTCACAAAGGATGCATACATCGAACAAATCCTGCGCTTGCAGGACAAGAAAGATGTTGTGCTACCAACTCGCATCAAAACACTTGGGGAAAAAGTAGTCGAACTCAAGAAACAATTATCAGAAAACTATGGCGAGGAGGCTCTTGCAGAAGTGGAAATACTACTTGAGGAGCAGGCTGACGCTGTAGCTAACCAGAAATAATCATGGCTGACGTAATATACAACGCGTTCAAGAAAAACATCATGAACGGCGGTATCGACCTAGACACCGATACAATCAAAGTGGCTCTGGTGACTAGCACCTACACACCCGACCAAGACACCCACGAGGACTTTGCGGATGTGACCAATGAGGTTACTGGTACTGGCTACACTGCAGGAGGAGCAACAATCACTACCCCTACTGTCACTGCAGACAACACCGACAATGAGGGAGTGTTTGATGGTGACGACGTAACGTGGACTAGCTCGACACTCACCGCTCGCGGTGCTGTGCTCTACAAGTCAACGGGCGTTGCGGCAAACGACCTGCTCATCTGTTACCTCGACTTTGGCTCTGACCAGAGCTCAAGCGCGGGAGATTTCACTATCCAGTGGAACGCAGAGGGCATCGTAAACCTCGCCTAGTTTCTCTCTCACTCTGTCTCTCTTTCAAGGGAGCCAGAGATGAGGGTAAAACCTCAAAAATATGGCAAATACACACTCAATAGAAATAAATGGCTCAAATCAGTACTTGAACGCAAACGACAGCGCGTCGCTTTCTTTTACTGGCAACTTCACGTTCGAGTGTTGGATAAACGTCACGACAGCACCATCAAGCAGCACGCAGAAATATATCATCACAAAAGACGATGAGAACACGCAGCGTGCATGGGCACTTTATTACGGAAATGCTGTCTACGGTTCAAACCGAGAAATCAACTTTTTTGTATTCGCAGGAGGTGCATCGACAAACTATTCGAGGGTCAACTTTCAAGGCATTGACCTCGGAACAGGAGTGTGGCATCACGTCGCAGTGGTTTGTACAATTGCCAATGCGGTTGCTACAAAGGCCGAGATATTCATAAATGGTATAAGCAAAGGGAATGGCAGCGGTTTCAACGCTGGTTCTGGGTGTACCGCGCTAGCAGATACCACATCAAAAACAACCATTGGTGGTTACGATGGAGGAACAGGGAGCGTCGGCTTGGCGTGCAAAATAGATGATGTTCGTCTATGGAGCGCGACTAGGACGGCCACCGAAATCGCCGAAAACTACAACACCCAGCTCGCTGGAAATGAGTCAAATCTAGTCGCCTACTGGAAGCTCAACAATGCCCTCACGGACGGCACCTCGAACGGCAACACGCTTACAAACAATGGCAGCGCAACCTTTTCGACAACAGTGCCATACGCCGAGGACGGAGAGCTTGCTTTCAACTCTCATGGACAAGCAGATTCGACAAGCAACGGCAACACCGTGAGTGGTACGGTGGTTTGCTCTGGGCTAAATAGGATACTCGTTGTTGCAATCCAAGACGATTCTGGTGGAGGCATATCAAGCGTCACATATAACAGCGTAGGGCTAACCCTCGTCAATACCGTTGACCAAACAGGAGCGGGAAACGGCAGGCAGTATCTCTACGCCCTCGTAAATCCAACGGTCGGCTCCAACACCCTATTGGTTACCCGAAACACCACAAGCACAGCTCGTCGCTCTTTCGAGGCTGTCACTTATGTTGGAGCAAAACAGACTGGCCAACCAGACGCGTCGAACACGAATACCGCAAGCGCGTCAACGATAGCAACATCAGTTACATCCGTCGCGGATAGAGCATGGCATGTGCAGTGGTGCGTATCATCTGGCTCGGCGATAACCATGAACAGTGGCGGCTTCATAAGAGGCACACCTCTATCGGCTGGACAAAAAATCGCCGATTCTGGCACATACATCACCCCAGCAGGGTCATCGAGCATGACGTGGGGGCAGTCATCTGGTACGCCTTTTGTCGGAGTTTGTGCGTTGACTATCGCACCATACGTTTCATCAACACCAATCACCGTCACACCATCAGCGCAGGTCGTTACGGCCTCTATACCAGCCTACAGCGTGCTCTACGATAAGGTCATCGCTGTTGCCGCACAGGTGGCGACGTTCTCTGTACCAACCTACGCGGTGAGCATCTCGAAAATCGTGCTGCCGAGCGCACAGGTTGCGACGTTCTCTATCCCTGCCTACACCGTAGACGCGGGTGGAAACATCACCGTGGCCGTAAGTGTTCAGACCGCCACGTTCTCAATCCCTGCATACTCGGTACTCCGAGACTGGGTTGTTGCTATCGGTGCAGCGGTCACTGCCACGTTCTCGACACCAGCACCAACAGTCGCAACGGGCGATGGTGTGACAGTCCTTGCAAGCGCGGTCGTGGGCACATTCTCTATCCCAGCCTACTCGCTCGCCATCGAAGCAAACACCATCGTGCCAGTCGGTGTGGTCACTGGTACGTTCTCACTGCCATCACTTGCAAAGGTCGGTGCAATCTGGCGAAAAATCGGACGTTCAACAAACGACACATGGTCAAGGGTTAGCCGAAATAGCACTTAAAAAAACATGCAAAACGGCTATACAAACTATTTTATGTACCTCATCTCAAAGCTCCGACATTTCGCGGAGGGTAAAGCAATCGCTGGCTTTTTTGTAAGCATCGCCACGTTTTTCTTTGACCCTGCACATTACCTCGCAATGGTCGCACTTTTTATATTGGTGCTCATAGACTTTGCCTTTGGCGTTGCTGCATCGCGCTACACAGGCGACCCTATACGCTCCTCAAAGGTCATACGCACCGCCATCAAGATGGTCGTGTATTTTTCTCTCATCGCCGCGGCTCGCATCACAGAGCATACCCTGCCTCTCTCGCTCCTCGATGAGACCGTCACGGGTTTCTTGGCGGCGACAGAGCTCATTTCAATACTCGAAAACACAGGGCGCATGGGCTATGCCGTGCCACAGAAAGTGGTGCAGCTCCTCGGTGATTTCGTGGGAGGAAAGAACAAGGAGAACGCCGCCCGCTTTAGCAACCACCATAAGAAATAAAAACATGCCACAAATCGAAATCAAAAATCTAAACTTGGGAGGCATCGCGGACAGCGACTATCTTGGCTCGGATGGTTCCGTAGCGGAGATGGTCAACTGCGACATCCACGGTGAGGCTGGCATCATCAAGGCCAACCAAGCACTCACAAAAGACAGCGGCTCAACCGTGACCGAATTGCTCATCGCAAAAGTAGCCTGCTCGAACGGTTCGACATACTTCTTTGGAGACGCAGGAGGCATCTACGAGCGCGTTGTGGCGGGCACATGGGCAAAGGTTGTCTCGGTGGTCGCACCAGCAGCAGGAGCGGTAAAAATCCTCGCAGCAGAGGAGTATCAAGGCTATATCTACTATGCAATGCAGTCTCGCTTGGGACGCATCGCGGTGCCAGCAGCAGGTGGCTCATGGGCAGGCCGTGATGACAACTGGGCTACGTTCACGAATACCGACGCAGATTTTCACCCAATGAAAGAGGTCAACCTTGTGCTCTACATCGGCGACAAAAACTTTGTGGCGCAGGTGGACGGCACCACGTTCTCGGCCAACGCTCTCGACATCAAGAGCCCGCTGCGCATCTCGTCTCTCGGCAACATAGACACAGACCTGCTCATCGGCACCTATGTGGCAGCGAACGTTATGCGCTCCGAAATCATCCGCTGGAATACTTGGAGTGTCTCGTTTTCAGTGTCCGACCCTATACCAGAAGCGGGCATCAACGCTTTTCTCGATGCCGACAACATCGTGCTCGTCAATGCTGGCACCAAAGGCAACCTCTACATCTATGACGGCGCGCAGCTTGAGGTGTACAAGAAAATCAAAGGCACATGGAGCTCGACCAACAAGGCAAAGGTCAACACGAATTGCACCTACAATTTCGGCGGTATGCCGCTCTTTGGGCTCTCGCAGGTAACAGGCACAGGGGTCAATCTCGGCGTGTATTCATTCCACCGCACCAATCGAAACTACCCGTACATCCTCAACCTCGAATATAAAATCTCGACGGGCAACCTCACTGGCATACAGATAGGCGTAATCGTCCCTATTTCAGCAGACCAAATCCTCGTCTCATGGCGCG
>Ga0210043_1000849_pt1 | contig 30471 bp, 17 predicted proteins | sample CryGeymet201501t_FD_183990 | JGI IMG/M metagenome (GOLD analysis project Ga0210043, IMG submission 183990) | Groundwater microbial communities from Crystal Geyser aquifers in Utah, USA - Crystal Geyser metaG 2015-01t (SPAdes) (version 2) | ecosystem: Environmental > Aquatic > Deep subsurface >... | reverse complement strand
CCACAATATCCTTGACCAGAATCTCTGAGTTCTCTTTGAGGCTCTTGTATATTTGCTCTGAGAAAAAGTCATTTCCTACCTTTCCAGACCACCAGTAAGCTACCCGAGAGCGAGGAGTTGTGTTCCAGTTTATCATTGTCTTGCCTCGCTCGAAGGCCCCATATTCAACCTTCTGAGCAGACAAAGTGTACTCCCTCGCAGCCCTGATCGCCTCGGGAGGGATATCCCCATAGAACCCCATCATCTGCAATTTCTCGTTGGGACTACTGATAGAAAAGTCTCTAAATACCGTTCTGATTGGGTACTGAAGGAGGAACTTCGCCGAGTCAGTGGGTACCCGAAGAAGTGTGTTAGCCGAGGATCCTGCCATCATGACGATGCCCTGTGCCGGGTTATCCACAGCAGTTTTGTACACAGTAGATAGCATCTGGTATGGGTTAATTGCTGCTCCCGCGATACGGGCAGGGGTCATCAAGAACGAGGGGAGCCCACCGGTATTCGCGAGGTTTTGAATGATTCTTCTTGTCCCGGATGGCGCAATGTTGGCATAGTGCCGCAACGCTGTCCGCGCTACTGCGTTCGCGTGGTTCTCGTATCCCCCATCTTTCAACTTGATCCCCAATTCCCGCAACTCCACAAGGGCATCTCGGGTGTAGGCGTGGGTGAAAAGAAGCTCCTTTGAGAGAAGGAAGTTGTTACGGACGTCGTCAACATCGTTGAAAGTCAGGGTGCTGATCTTGTGCCTCTGCCCACCCTTACTGGTCTCAATGTTTCGGCCAAGTAGTCGCGAGCCCATAAGGGCATCGTAGGCCCCCTGTCGGCCAGCCTGGGACAGACCCATCGTCTGCATGGCATTGGCACCGATGTTCTCTACCTGCCTGTCTAACTCCGCTCTCATATGGCCATCAAGTCGGTATGGCTGGTACTGGATATGGGCATACTTCGTGCCCCACTCCTTGTTCAAATTGTCAGTGAGTTGGTTGTAGATCTCTACTGCCTTCTTATCCCAGACTTGGCTTATACGCTGCACCTCAAAGGCAATTTTCCATACCTTGGGGTCCTTCACCTCAGCACCCCAGTAGTATTTGATTGACTCTTTCCATCTCCGCAGTCCATCAAGCCGCAAATCTCTCTCAGTCATCTGGAATCTTTGGCTACGAGGACCAGGGCGGTACGTGTCTGACAGTTTAAGGGCTTCACTCTCAAGGCCAGAAAACAATTTGTCCAGGTCTTGACGCTCCACCATGACCTTCCATAGCAGGTCCCCGAACTCTGTTCGTTGCCCACCCACAAGAGGCCACTCGTATTGGTCACCGAAGCCAGAGAAATAGTGTAGTAGTTTACTCAGGTCGGTCCCATAGTCTGTCGTAAGGTATCCGGGAATCTTCATCAACTCTTTCATGTACGGCTCTGCGACGCGCCGCTGGTGGAAGATTTTCGCCCTCTGCAACGCGCCCTGGTACTTACTCACTACCCGGTCCACGCCTAGCGCCGTCTCCTTACTCATGTAGTTGAGAAGATTGTCTTGGGTGTAGAACAACTCTCTCAGTAACAGAGGATCGAACTCTTCGGGAAGAGATTCCTTCGCTCGGTAGAACCTAGCCGCGCTCACCGCTGCCCCCAGGAACCCCGTAGCATCGGCGTGGCGGGTTATCCCCAGGAACCGGCCAGCGAGGACCGCGGCGTCAGCGTCCGTGAGTGTCGGATTATCAAGCCTTGCCTTATCGAGAAAGATGTTGAACGCCTTCTCCCCTGCCTGCTCAATGGCGGCATATACCGACATCGCCTCTTGAGACAGAGGCACCACCCATTGAGGATGTTCCGCACGCAGCCGGTAGGTGGCCATGGAGGAGGACTTTGTCAGGGTGTAGAGGAGTTTCATGTCTGCGGCCCCGATGGTCTCGCCCTCGAAGATCGTGTCTGAAAGTTTTCGTAGCCTGTCTTCGTACTTACTCACAAACGATCGAAGGGAGTAGATGCCCTTGTAGGATTTCCGCACCTCTTTCATCCATGCCAATGCTGCTGCTCTTTTGGCCTTGGTATCCGTGATACCCGCAAGCTCATCCTCGATCTTTTTAATTCTGTTACGCATAATGCGACCGACACCCGTCTGCCGGTGAACCGCCAAAGCCAAAAGGCGAGCCTGCTCACCCACCAGATCCACCTCTGCGCGAGACATGCCGGGGACAAGATCAAGGACGAACTCTGGTCGCTCCAAGGCTCGAAGCATCCGCAACGTTTCTATGTTTGCAGTTGGGACGCCAGTATCCTCTATGCCTTTGACGAAGTCATACGCAATTTTGTTCGACAATGATTGCCAATAAGGGTGGTTCTCCATACCCTCGATATTCGGCATGCCAAGGTCTTTCCAGTATTTGTCACTGGGCGAGAACTGTTTTGCTCTTTCGATGAAGTCACTTCCCTTTGTGTCAGTGAAGTGCCGGACTTCGTCATTCCTGATAATTGCCTTGGCCAAGTCAGCATTTATTTGTACGTTCTTTGTCTTCCATCTCCCAATGTTTCTGACTGCGTTTATAAGGTCTTTCGGGTATTTCTCTAGTAACTCTTTCACCTTCTTCTTTGGCGGATTCCTGCGTTTGAAAACTTTGTGAATGGCCATGATGTCTTGGTCTGCAAGGCCATACTTCTTCACGAGTGCGTTGGCTTGGGCAAGGGAAGACCTTGCTTTGCCCCATGCGACTGAGGCCCTTTCACGAAGGTTCTTAATACGGGCATCACTGTCCGCTATGCTGGAAGTGGTCTCATGAAGGAAGTCCTTCTCCCTCTTGGTCAGCAGCTTGATTCGTTCCCTGACCCCTCGCGAGAGTTTTGGGGCCCCACTGCCACGGTACGCAATACCCAGTTCGGTATAGTCCCTCAGTACATCATTCGTAGCGTCGAGAATGTCATTGATAGCGTCTGGATTGGCAAGAATATTTCTCACCGTAGGCTGTGGAGCTATCTTAGGTAACTTAGTAGTTCTCAACTCAAAATGGTACCCGAGGTCTGAATTGTCAGCGACCTTCACAAACCCCGTAACGTCAGAGGAATGTCTCTCCACATCCTGTATTCGACGAAGTCTCTTGATGTCTGGGCCAGGATTGGCGAGGATACTACTGTACTCCCGCAACAACCTTAGGGCATTGTCCCCTTGCTCCTTGGCCCCACGAATGATGATACCAGCCTGCAACATCTGTGAGGCCATGCGATTGTAAGCCAAGTCCCTACCGAATCCCCGATCCTCGATGCGGTTCTTCAACTCAATGGCATAGGGCTTGATGTAGGGGTCAGCGTCAAACGCTGCAAATAGCTTAGTGACGTCCGACCATACGTCATTGGAGATGGCATCTATACGTTTCTTGAGCCTTTGCATGCCCAATTTGTTGATGGCTCCCTGGTCTACAGAGGCAGTCCCCCTCGATGCCACAGTGCCGGACTGGCCAGCAATATCTCGGCTGAAGGAATCAAGTTGCTTTACCAACTCTTCCACAACTAACTTGTTAAACCTTCCAGCTACCCCCAGGTCCTCAGTCGTGGCCCTCGAAGCCTCGTCAGCGAACTTCCTGAACCCAGCATCCCGAGAGATTGCGTCGACAATTTCTGGCACATTCCTGTCAGAGATGATTCCCTGCTCTAAACGCAACGCTACGTCAAGCATCAATTGGGCGTTGTCTCTGAAGAGCTTGTTCTGAGCCTTTACCTGATCCCACGACATCCCGCTGGAGTCCACAAGCCTCTTTGAAAAGTCAGACAGTTGGTCGTAAGAGGTGGCCCGCTCGATTTGCTTGAACGCTTTCGGGTACTTCGTCAGCACGTTGTAGTGGAAGGAGTCTTTGACAGCCATGGAGATGTTCAGGGGTACAGAGAATAGTGCTGCGCCAATAGCCGCCTGCTCTTTGCTCTTCTCTCCTGCTCCCATGTACCCCAATGTCGCGTGAGTTGCAGCAATGGTGCCAAGCCTATCGGCAGCGTTGGCAATGCCAGCGAGACGGGGATTATTCTTGATAACCGTATACGCTAACTTCCTCCCTCTCGGTGTCATTTTCGCCATAGTGGCGATTACAGGGATATCACCTTGGATAGCCCGATAGGCCATCCCGAGTACACCGGGAGTTGCCTCTGCCCCTTTCACCCCGAGGTTTACCAACTTCGTCATCCGGGATACGTGGGCCGCTTTCTCAGCCCGGCGTGCGACGGCTGCCAGCTTTGCAGCCCTGGCCCCTGCCACCGCCCCCGCGGCTGGGGGGATGATGATGGAGATGCCCAACTCAGTCATCATACTGGCGACATCAGCAAGGTTTGAGAGGGATTCGTCTTGCACCATGCTCGCTGAGTATCCCACGAAATCGGCCCACAACTGCTTCTGGGCATCGGGGCTCGTGGGGTCGTCTCCTTGGTAGTCAGTTGCCATGCCATCTGCTGTCGTCCCAGGCATATCGAAAACCAGAGCCCCGCCGTTATCCCGCTTAACTGCTACATTGTAAGGAGGGGTTATCCTTTTCAGCATGTCAATCTTGGCGTCCACCCCACCTAACTTGTTGGAGTAGGCGTTCAGTACCACAGCATCAAGCATCTGGGCCACCCGCTTGGGTGCGCTTGTCCCTCCCTCTTCTGAGGGCAATGAGCCATACCTGCCTTCAACGATGTCATTCCATATCTCGGTGGGGAGTCCGGTTTGTCTGGCTGCTTCGTAGGCCATGAACTGATTCTGCCACTCGCGGGGCATGTCCGAGTGGAAGATGGCTTCGAGGTTGACACTGCCGTCCTGGCGAATCAGGTCAGAGTTGACTATCCTCTCTAGTTTCTCGCGAGGATTCTTGACGGTGGCTGACCATTTACTGGGGTCTAATGGGTTAGAGAAAGCAGTCTCTATGAACTGCAACGGAGAGGGGTATTCCTTGTCGCCAATCATCGCTTTGTATTCGTCGCGAGGAGAGGTGGTTTCCTTGGTGTCTTGCCATAGCCGAGCTATCACGTCACCATACCCGCCGAGAGTGTAGCGAGAACTGACAAACTCTTTCAGTTTCTCCTGGACAATTACGTCCTGCTCTTTCTCGGGGACACCGGCCAACTGAGCACGAATCCCCGCCTCATACCGCTTCACCTCGTCAAGTGCTGCTCGCTTCTCATCCAGCTTCTTCTCAGCCAAGGCTAGGGCTCGCGCCGCTCCCTTGTTGTCAGGGAGTCGCGGGAACAGAAATTCATCCTTGCGTAGCTTACGGAGATTGGCATTTTCCCTGTCCTTAGCTGTTAGCCACACCTGCCATTCTGCCTGACGGGCCGGGTCCACTTCCTCTTCCTGGTCTGTGGCGAGGTCGTAGGTAGCAAGTTCCTCTTCCTCCTGCACGATAGCGACTTCTTCCTCTTCAGTGTCCTCGACGGGAATTGCGATTTCCTCTTCAGTGTCCTCGACGGGGATTGCGATTTCCTCTTCAGTGTCTTCGACGGGGATTGCGATTTCCTCTTCAGTGTCTTCGACGGGGATTGCGATTTCCTCTTCCATTGCACACCTCATGCGGGATATGCTGTAGCCTCCCGCTTCATTGTTAGTCTTTACTTGACGCTGTTCAGGATTTCTGGTGGGTACTTGAGGCCCCGCTTGGCATCCTCAGCCACCAGTTGCTCAAGCTCCTGCCGGTTGGTGATAGGCTGTCCCGTCTTCCTGCTCATCAGTTGCCCGTTTGAGCGGTAGATGGAGCCCTTCTTCGCTGGGGCTTGGGTTGGTGCCGGGGCGGGGGCCTGCCGTCTCGGGGTCGGCCCTGCGACGTCGCTACCGCGTATCGGGATATTGGTTCCGGGAGGAACTTGAGTGATCGGCCTCTTTGTCACCGGCTTTCCGCCCTCGTACTGGGTCTCCTCGCCAGACAGCACACCAAGGCGCAAGAGCACTTGAGGGTCCTTGACCCAACTACGGAGGTAAGCGGCTGGGTCGCGAACCACGGCGTTCGGGGGCAGGGAGTTCAGATGGTCCTGAATCTCCCGCAAGAGACGGGTGCTCATTGCATCAATCTCCACATTACCAGTCAAGTAGTTCTTCTCTGCCTTGCCTTGTAGTTGTCGGTTTATCGAGTCAGTCATCTGTTGAGGCGTGAGGTTAGAGCCACGGAAAGAGGAGGCAACTACACTGTCAACCATCCCCAACATGTCATCAAGACGCCGTTGGTTGGGTGGCTTCACCTCGACATATCCTGGCCTTTCTCCCTGCGCCGAGCGATAGTTCCCGGCTGCATTTGCCCCGATCATCTTGGTGAGGATATCCACAGCCAGTTCCGTGTATTTCATCCTGTCGTCATGGTCCATCTTCATGAGGTCCTGCATCAGCTTCTCGTTGAAGATGGAGTTTGTCTGGATGTTGTACCCAAGCTGCGTGGCTTGCTTGGTCAACTGGAGCATGTCGAGCATGCGACCAAGCTCTTTATCTGTCATGTTACTACGGTATTCCGCGAGAGTCTGATACGCCTTAAGCTCGTCATCCCGGCCCTGTTTCTGAGCAGACTCCATCTCTTTCTGGAGGTGCATGGTGGCATCGAAGCGGCCCTTCTCTGCGGCCCTGCCTGCCACTGCGTCATACGGCTTGTAGTCGTAGTATTTGGCCACGTTCAAGGGGCCTGCGGCATTGACCCCCGGTGTTGGGATTGCCCCCAGCCCGATGCCGCCGGACAGGACCTTGCCAAGGTTCCCTGCGATGGTGTCAATGAACTGCTTCCGATCCTGCCTGTCCATGCCCTCCAGATATCTGTCGAGACCGCCCTGCCGCCCTGCCGCAACCTTCTCAGCGCCATCATCTTGCCCGAACTGCCGGCCAATGGCTCCCTGAAGCTCGCCCACCCCTGTCTGGCGCGCCTCTCGCAGGGTGTCGAGGGTGGTATCGAAGGCGCTCTTGTAGCGGGGGTCCAGATCTGTGCGGGTTCGAGCCTCGGTTGATGTTCGGCTTCGGTCCTGTGGGAGGGTCCCCTCCTCGGAAAGCTGATCGTACCCGGATCCAGGAGGGGGCGAGAACCACCCAGACTCGGCAGTTTTGCCGCCGCCCCCGATGGCCTGGTCTTTTCCAATATCCCCAGTCCTCAAAGCAGCTTGGCCCCCAAGTTCGTCGGCAGGTGCCTCTTGCTCCATGGGCCGTCCCAGGAGGTCATCAAGAGGCCCCGACTCCTCCCGATAGCGCGGGTCAACTGCCCCTGGCAACGGCCCTGCGGCTTTGGCAGATGGGGGTTTTGTAGCAGAGAATTTAGGCGAGACAACCGGACGTGGGCTGGCGGTAGGGCCGGGTCTTGTCCGAGGCGTGGGTGACGGGCGAGCCCCTCCTTTCGGAGAAGGGCCCCGACGATTCAGTTTGTCAAGAGCTTTTCTAACACCAGGAGCAAACTTTTCGACAGACTCTCCTTCTGGTACTACCATCTGTCCGGTGTTGTCAAACGTAAATGTCTCGCCCTCACTGGGCGTATAGCCAGTCGTCTTGTCTGCCCCTTCGAGAGCAGAGCCCTGTGAAGCGCGGCGGAGTCTATCGCGAATACTACCGGCGCGAGGCTCCCTGTCCAGGGGACCGGCGCTGAGGATATCGAGTTGGTCATCAGGATATTGCGTTGGTAGTCCTCTGCCTTCCGTATCAAAAACATCCTCTGGAGGGAGCCCTTCATCAAGGTCAAAATTCTCCACCTCTTCCAAGGATAGCTCCTCATCAAGAAGTGGCTCGGTAAACTCGGCATCCTCTGCGTATCTTGAGTCGATGGGTGCTTTATCTCGTCGGCGAGATTTCCGTACATCGGCCATTTAGGTGTCTCCTTTACATTGCTGCTCCGGCGACCGTCGCGCCGATCTTCAGTGCCCCACTCAGAATCCCTGCAATTTGTTGTGCTCTTGCTGCATCCAGCAAAGCGTCTTTCTGTAATTGCATAGCTGCCAATACCCGAGATTTCTCTCTGTCAGCGTTGCCCTTTTCCATGCCTGCCTTGAACGCAAGCCAAGCATCTCTCAAGGCTTCATCTGCCGCCTGCTTACGCTCGGCCAAACGTTGCTTTATTCCCTGAGCTATCGTTTGTAGCTCACGCTTGTTTACCCGCCCTGCTTCAAAATCAGTCGCGAGTTTCTGGAACGCCTCATCAGAAAAGGCTGCGTTGGCGTGGAAGATGGCTTTCTTGGCATCAAGACCCGCTGCAAACGCCTGCTGTGCCACCGCCCTGGCATAGTCTGTAGCGCCCTTCTCCATGCCCATCGTGACGTTCTGAACTGCTTGTTCAGTCTCGGCCCCGGCAATGCCCTGTTGCATCCCTGCGCCCTGCGCCTGTTGCGTTTGCAGTGCGAGAGCCTGGGAGGGGAGAGTGCCTGCCATCTGTTGCTGCGCCTGCGCGGTGGCAGACTGGGCCCCCAACTTGCCCTCAATGCCAGGGGCCTGGGAGAGGGCATCTGCTGCGCCTCTCATGGCGGCAGTCTTCGCAGCCTCCCTTTCTCGGTACTGCTGTTTCTTCAGCGCCGGGTCGAGGTCGAGAAATTCGTCATAGACTTTTTTACGCGTAGCCACTCGACTAGAAGGAGTGGCAGGAGAAAAATCAACCATAGGTCAAGCCTCCCCTCTGTGGAGCCTTGTAGTCCTGGGAACGACGCCGCCGTAGCTTCTCACGGAACGAGCTACCGAAGTCTGCACTGCCCAAGTTTGCTGGCTGTGGCTGTGCCGGATTTCCCATCAAAGGGCTAACAGATAGCTCTTCAGGCATGTCGATATCCTGAGCAAAACTATCGAGGGCCTTGGCCGATGGCCCCGCTTCGGGAGGAGTCGGCTGGCCTGCCTGCTGGAGAGGGTTGGGGGTCTCCACCTTCTGGGTGTTCCACGATCGTTCCAGTACCAAAGGGTCTCTCGATTTCCGTAGGAAATCCACTAGTCGTGCCTTCATGCAAACACCTCACCGAGCACAGTCGAAAGGATGCCGATCCCGCCCTCGGTAATGGCTCCCCAGGACTGGGATTTAGCTTCCATATCACGCTGAAATTTGTACCAGTCCGCATCCGTCATGCTCTGCCAATCTCGCAAAGCCTGATCGACTTCGTTCATGACATTACTCCAGTACATGTCTATATCCTGTAGCCTGATGTCATGGTTGATGCCAGCCTCAATGAGCTTGTCTTCTGCCACTCCCTGGTCCCATGCCGACTGAATGGCATCGGCCCTCTCGGCGTTGTTTTTGTACATCGAAAAGCCGAGATTTCTTCGATTCTGGTCTACGGTCCACAGGCCCTTTTCCTTCTCAAACCCAGTATCCGCAAGGGATTGCTGACCCTTCAATGCAGTGTCAGCCACCGAGGTCTGGTACTTCTGGAGAGACTGGGCAAGGGCGTTCTGTGCCCCCGCCTCTCGCTCACCGATTGCAGTTGCGGTCTGAAATGCCGGATCGACAGCCGCCTGTCTCCGTTGCATCTCCCCAGCCTGATACGTCTGTGCCGGGGCGGCTCGGGAAAACCGGGGATCGATTCCCATCTGCTGTCCACTGCCGTACTGGCGCTGGACGGAAGCGACGGATCTTTCGATCTCCCCCATCGCATCCTCGAACTCCTGTGGGTTTCTCGCCCTCTGGGACTTCAATGTTGCAGTTGTAGCACTCATTACATCGACTCTCCTGATATGAATTGGCTTGGCCCCGTGGCTGGACGGGTCACTTGGCCTCGCTGTGCCCCGGTCGGACTAGCAGCAGTCTGAGATGGGCTCGGCGTAGGTGTGGACGATCTGTGGGAAGTGGGCGCAGTAAACGCCTGCATTGCAGCGTCAATCTCTTGTGGGCTCAGGTAAGCGGCACCACCCCGGAAACTATCCTCAAATTTGCCCTCATCCAATTTGCGCCTAGCCTCACCGAAGATCCTGTCAGAGTAGGCAGACTCCAGTGGTCCGGGAGTCCTCTCCCCCATGACCCACTGCCTGACAGTGGAACCTAATTTTTGCATCCAGTTCTTGTTACTGTCGTCGGCTCTCTCAAGGCCACTGACGTAGTTCCTGACGTTTTGGACGTCATCCGCACTTGTGACGATATCAATGTAGGGGTTAGGGTTTACAGATACCTTACGGCCAGTGGCGGTATCCGTAACCACATACCTGTTCTGGTCAGGATCATAGACAGAAGTGAACTCCCTACCCATCTTCTCTGAAAAGTCGCGAGCAACCTCTTGAGCGGAACGGCTATGCATCGCACCAGAGGCAGCTTTACGCATCTCCTTTTCCGCTTCCGGTATGTTCTTTGTGATTTCCTCGATACCCACTCTGTCTTCATCAGGTGAGAATCCAGGTGCCACCCCTGCTACGTCAGCAATGTTCTCCCCGGTGTGAGGATCCTCAACCCACTGGATAGATCCGTGGGTGGCGTCGATGTCTGCCGTGGTTACTCCTGTAGCGTCCCCAAGATCTACAGTCTGGCCTTGTTTTGCTAGGTCGAATATCTGGTTGGCCGATTCCTGGCTAAACGTTGCCAAGTCCTGGTTGGCGTTTGCCACTAGTCTCCCCAAATCGGTTCGTGCAGCGTGGATGTCGCCGACTGCTTGGTTAGCTGCTTCGAGATTTCCTGCCAGCCTTCCATACAAATCAGTAAGCTGGTTGTATTGCTCAGTCGTCTTAAATGACTGCTGGAATCTCGGAACCACCATACTGTTCTTAAGTGCGTCAAGCTCGAACGAACTCATCTTGAAGATTGCAGTTGGGTTCGTCACCAGATTGTCTAGGTACTGTCCTCCTACAGGCAGGCCATCAAAGTACCCATGAATCTGATTGTAGATGTCCCCGGCAGGGCCGGCCCCATGGCGCTTCAGGTTGTAGAGAACTCGCAAATACGAGTAAAGCTCCGCATATCTGCCCACAGTAGCTTCATCAAATGGCATGTTAGCTGCGGTGAGGTACTGAGTGACTGCCGCCGCATACTGTGGGATGGCTCCCTGGATAGCATTGATGTAGTTCTGCTTGATGATAGCAGTGCCTTTTTTCAACTGCTCCTGGGTAGCCGCCATCAGTCCGTTAATCTCTTCAATATCCCTAGTGGCGTCTGCCTCTTTCTTGTCAAGTTCCCCGACTGCAGTTTCAGCCTGGGTGGTGATGCCCTCCATGAAAGCACCTGCCTGCTCCTGCATGGCCTCTGCCACCTGCCCCGGAACTGCACCGGTTTCCTTTGCCTCCTGGTAGAGTTGGTCGGTAAATGAGTCCTTGTAAGTCTTAAGAGAGTTGACCAATGAGCTACGGAATAGGTTGGTGGCAGTCTCAAGCTCTCCACTCCCGATGAGGTCCTTGATGACCCTGGTGTTCTGTTTTAGGTCTGCGCCATAGGCCCCGGTCCGAGTTTCTATGAGGGAGCGAATTTTTTCTTGCTTGTCCATCGTAGTCAGGTTCTTGTTAGCCATCGTCTGACTGATGTAGAGTTTATCTTTCAGGGTCAGGGGAACCCTTTTCATCCCTCCACCTTCTGTCTCAACTTCGAGATATCCTTTGTCTGCAAGCATCGACAAAGAGCGAGCCAGTGATGATTGACCACTGTCGCCACCTAGTGTCTGGTCAAGGTACTTCTCAAATATGGCTCTGACTTCTGGCTGCAAGCCATACTCACCGTTGACCATATCGAGTAGTACGCTCGCGAAGTCGTCCCCGTTCTCGGCACTGCCTTGGCTGGTCTCTATGAACCAGTCCTTGGCTCTCTGCACCCACTCGGGGTTTCCTTCTGCCTCTGCCACTTTGTCTAGGTCTTCAACTATCCCTTGCACCGCAGACAAAAAGTTTTCGTTTATGGTGTCTCGTTGCTCCTCAAGTTGCTCCTGGTATCCGGTAAGCCACTCATCAGCAACTTTTTTGATTTCATTCTGTACCCGTGCTTGTTCTTTTCCTGCAAGCCGGTACCGCTCAGAGCTAAAGTCAGCCTGCCGTTGAAGATCGGCGGCCATAGTACCACCAAAGAGTGAGTCCTTGCCATACGCTGCGTTTTCGATTTCTGCGGCAAGATCCTCTGTACCCATCGTGAGAACATCGCCTAGTTGAAACTCCTTTGCCCCTGCGCCACTGATGCCCATACCCTTGCCACTTTCTCCGGCAAGCTGCTCATAGGTATCCATGGCCTCCATGATGCCAGTTACCAGTCCGTCTCGGTCTTCCTGCTGCAACTGCATCAGTAGCGCCTCGCGTTCCGGCCCGGCTGCAATAGACTTCAAACGTCGTATCTGATTTACGAGGTAGAAGGCTCGGTTCACATTGGCCTGCTCCTCGGGGCTGATAGTACCGTCGCCGTTCGTATCGCCGAACTGCTCGATGACGTCCTCGAACTTTTTGAAGCGACCATCAACCATGTATGGTGACAGGGCCTCCTTGAGTCCTCCCAACTCCTCAGCCTTGCGCCCAGCGAGGTCACCTGACCCCAACGCCATCGTCTGGTCACCGGTGCCGTCCACCCACTGCCCATTCACGTACTCGGGCCGGAAGCCCCCAACCATCTCCGCAGAGAGGTCACTGGCCCCTCCCTGAAGAAAAGCATTGACACTTGCGGCAATACGTGTGTTGAAAGAGCCAAGGTCTGCACTGAGCCCTTGGAACGGAGTAGCCACGGCGGCTGTCTGCCCCGTGACACCTTGGCCTGTCTGGGTGCCTGTTTGGGCCTTCTCCTCTTCCTTGGCTGTCGGCCCCGTCAGCACCCCCGGTGTTTTTTTCTTTCGCTCCATCGAACTCAGGTTTATCTCCTGGTTGTTCGCTGGGGATCGGGCGAAGCTCATATCGACCTGCTTCTTGCTCAGATCGCTAAGTCCACCCATATTGAACCCTGCCATAGCTCACCTCAAAACAGTAAAAGGTCCACTGACTCCTGGTACAAAGATACCTTCGTAACGCCTGTCAGCACAACTGGGTCTCGCGTCGCGATGATGCCGTCCCTTGCCGAGTCCACCACCGTCACGACTTCCCCGACCTTGATGACGTCACCGGCAATAAACCACCCCGTATCCCTACACTGGATAGTGTTGAACTTCCCGCGCTCTGGGACTACCTCTGCCTCGGGAAGTTTGAACCACATTTCAACGTAATTACTAGTGCGCCCGAACACTTTGTAACAAAGGATACGCCCGCCAGCCAGCAGCACAATCGGGTTCCTGCCGAGGGAATGTGTTACTCTGATGCGGGTCGCGTCAGTGATTGCTACGGTTCGGGGCACAAAGCTCATGTTATCAGCCAACACGATTCCGTTTGACAGGACTTTCGTGATATCTGACATAACCCTATTCAAAATCGTCCACTGAGCGCGAAACCACTCTGGAAATGCATCAGAATTAGTATTTAAGTTTGCTACTGGCCTCATGGCTACTCCTTACAGCTTTGAGGATTGGGGAATGGTTCGGGTAGATGCTCTATCGAACTCAAGGAATATGCCGTAAACCTCACCGGCCACGTCTATCTCAGAGTTTTCAATAGTGAACGACACCCTCTCGGTGCGAGTTGGCCGCATCGTAGTTCTTACGTTAGTAGCCCAAGCAGTGTCCCCAAAAAACGACGTCCCGAACCTCGCTTTTCCAAACCCATCGGCGTCGATCCGAACGGTGTTCAGGAGCCTGGAGTCTTGAGAATAGCTCCACCCGACGCGCACTTCCATGTTACTCGACGTCTCTGTACCGAACTGGAAGAAAGCATTTTTGAAGAACATAGGCTGAATCTCTGGCGTACCTCCCACATATCTAGTCACCAAAGAGCCAGCGATAGCTGTGTTCTCATCCCGATATCGGGACGATTCGCTTTCCGGGCGTATTCTGTACACCTTTCCCTTACTGCTGGCGAAGTAATCACCGTCAACGATACGAATCCAATCTGTTGCTGGAATGTTCGTATTTCTCGACCACCCCTGTTGAATGGTGTAGACAGTCACCTCCTGCAAGGAGTAGTTGAACACAAACTGCCCCTCCACCGTACCAGTAGTACCTCCTACTGAGGAGCCGAAAGGCACGCCTATGTACACTGTCTTCGTAAGGGGGTTGTGGTGGCCTGCAGTCAGGGAGAAGAGGTTCTTGTTCTGCAAGCACAACTCTTCAAAGTGCCTTTTGGCCTGGACGATAGGCCGGGTCTCCCCTCCATCCGACATGTAGAGGCCGGACGAGTGTAGGAAGAAGACGCCTCTGTCTGTGGCTACAGCGTTTTTCTTACTGTCACACCCGACTACACTTTGAGTCCTTTCTACTGCGGGAGAGATGCCGCCAGCAAACCTGAGACGCCAGATTGAGTTACGTTTAAGCATCAACAAGTACGTTTGGTAAGACACTCCCGTCACGATCTCCTCGCCATCTTCCGATGCGATTTCATCGTTGCTCAGGACTCGGAAGGCTCGCGTGAAGTTGCGAGAGGAGAGGGTTGGGGCGTCGGTGTACCAGTATTTTGCTGGGTAGTATTCCTTCCCTGTAACCACCGTTTTAGGGTCAGATACTCCTCCGGACACATAGGAGTCCGATCCATCGACAGTCCAGTATTCCTCCACTGCTCGTAGCTCCCAGCGACTCTCGGAGTCCAGTGTGGACAAATCAACGGTGTCGAAGGTGTGGGCGTAGCGATTGATGGGGTACAAGTGCGGATAGAATATGAATCCGTTGACAGGTATTTCTCCGTCAATCCGGCCATACGCACTACCGCCCCAATATGCGAAACCGATTCCCCCAATAGTTGAGTTGATCGCGTGACAATAGCGCCTGATGACCTTTTCAAGGGATGTGTATCCGTCAACAGGTCCATAGGCGGTTCCTGTGATATCATCGTCCGGTATGCCTCGCTGGTAAGGTACGGGCACAGGTACGATGATTTCCGTGTCAGAGCTTGCATCTGCAAGCAGAATTCTTGATGCGGACAACCCGGTAAGCAAATCGTAGTCCAGATCATCTCCGCTGTAAGCGATCCTAATCCTTGTGATTGTGGCTCCAATAGCAAGATTCCCAGACCACACGACCCCATTGAAGACCTCCAAAATCTCGAACCAGCCGGTGAGTCCCAAGCTGTAGTTGTCAGGGTTTGGCCCCCTACAAATGATGTAGGCGTACTGGCCTGCCCTTACATTTACAGTCAATACCACTGACTGGACATAGATCTCAAGATATCCGGCCCCCGCAATAATCTGGCTTGACGCTGCGTTGGCCTGTCCTGGGGCGGCATAGGTGGACATATCAACAGACAGGCTTCCTCTCGCATCCTCCGGCAAAGACGGGAGGCGGAAGGTGGCTGTCAGGCCCACCAGCGAGATAAGCTCATGTCTCCCGTTGTAGTTGACGCCGATTGGCTCGGGGAGCGCCGCAGGGAGCCCCTGGATCTGGTATGCCGTGCCCGCAGTAGCAGGCAACGCTGGTGGCGACCCGACTCCTCCTGCTGCAAACGTCATGGCAAATGTGGTGGGAGATAGGGTAAAGGTGCTGAGGGCTCTCTCCGTGGCAGTGACAAGCTTGAAAATGGTAGCGTTACCATGGACGACAGCCTCGGTCCCCGTGGCATTGGAAACTGGGTAGGCCGCTGTGACGGGGAACTCCTCCCAGGCCCCAGCCGTCCCGGCGGGAGTCCTCTGCCTTCGGTAGGGATCCAGCCGATACTCAGCCACCCCTGAGACGAGATCGATTTGCTCCACCTTGAAGATGAGGTCATTATCGAAAGACTGGATTTTTCCTGATGCATCCTTAACGTTGCCTAGTGTACCCAGGTTGTAAAGGATAATGTAGTCGCCCTTGGCCAAAGAGTAAGCGGCTTCTGTCAGGAACAGGGTGAATACTGGAGTAGTCAAAGAGCCGTCTTCATCATTCGACGCAATTTGTAGGCCGTTCTCCGGGGAGACTGAAGTAAGTTCTTGCAGGAACTCAAATACGTAGAAGGTCTCGGCAGGGGTGACGACTGCACCTAGCTCGTCCTTGGCAGTCCACTTTTTCTTTGCCTCAACTGTATTTGCTACTGACGTACCGAGGTAAACTTGTCTTTCAAAGTCGAATCCATCATAGTACGGGTTGTCTTTTGTAGGGGCCTTGGCCTCCTTTTGCCCTCTCGCGAAACGCAACAGATATTTAGTTCCCGCCACAATAGTGTGACCCACAATCTTGAAGGTGTGGCTGTTGTCGGTCAGTGCCACGCTATCAATTTCGTAGTAGGGAAGCCTGAGTAACTGAAACTTTCTACCCAGCGCCCCAGCGCCCCCTGATGAGGACACCGTAGCCAGTTGGGCGGGGCAGGTAATGAATCTGTAGGTCACGTCACTTGAAAAAACTGGCACAAGCGACAATTGCGCGTGTGCCGAAAAGGAGTTATCAGCCTCGTCAAACACCGAAGAACACACGAACTTGACGTAAGGCTGCTGATATCCGTTCATGGCAAAAAGCCGGTTCTCGTGTGTTACAAGCACAGAGGCTAACGGCGGATCATCAATCGGCCTTCCTGCTTCGGTGTTCTCCGGGCTGACAAGGCTAGTGTACAGCGTTTTCCGCTCCTCTGCATTGAACGTCAGAGGGGCCTCGAATCCCACGAGCGCCGAGATGAAAGGCACATCGGGGTCGTTGTCAACTTGCAACTCCCGCAAGAAAGGTTGGTCGATGATATCTCCGACCGCGTCACCGTCGAGTTTCCGGTAAACGTTGATCCTCATGCTTCTGGCAGGAAGCCCGATTCCCTCTGGGATGGTGGGGATCTGGACCTCCACGAGCTTACTCCCGCCACGCTCATTGTCGGCAGGCTCACTAGTCACCATCATTGAGCCTACGGGGTTCAGGCCAGATTCATACTCCTTGAAGATGCCGTTAACCAACTCAGAGTAGCTATACGTCACCTGGAATTGGTAGTCACGCCCCAAACTCTCCGTGCCGTCTGAGGACTGGCCCACTCGCAGGAATCCACCACCTCCCGGGACGTTTCTGAGTAGGCCAGGAGGGGGCATGGGGATACGCATTGAGACGACTTCTACACCGTTGAATCTCCAGATACCGTTGAGGCCCGTAGCGATGTAGACACTACGGTCAACAGGTACAGCAGACATCTGAATCTGACTACGATTTAGATACGCAGGGTTAAGTGGTAAATACGAAGAGGGCTGAAAAACAGGGATAAAGTACGGCATCATAGATATTACGCCGTCAGAACTCCATTCCACTTCGTCATCTAGCACAATATACTTGTCGCCGACATCGAGCGAAGTTGTGTCTACAAACACCTCTTTAATGGTGTACCAACGCTTCTGGCTGTTAAGCCCAGTCAACTGGACAGTCATACCAGCACACAAGGGGACGGTGGAGGTGGTAGCTTCGACGTACAAGGAGGACGAAGTTCTCGTCAAGACGAACTTGGTTCCTTTCCTCAGTACCAACACACTGTCCCCATTGCTGGTTAGGAACAGTTTGTCGGTGTCGGTACTTTCTACCACATAAACTTCAGTCACCAACTCGTTAGCGGTATTCACCGAGTAGGATACGGATACTTCGTCACCCGCTCTGTAAACCTTCTGAGCATTGGGTAAAGAAATCTCGAAAGTCCCGTCAGTAGGGTGGACGGCTACCGTTGTACTCACCCCTGTGTACCTCAGAGATGAGATAATTTGCAAAGATGCAAACGGATAGTCGTTTTCTTTGAAGATATTGCCGTCATACCCAGTGACTATTCTTTCCTCTTCCAACTCCACGTCGAAATATTTACTGATGAAGTTTAGGTACCCTACATCGACTTCTACGCCATAGAGAAACCCGACTTCGTTGTAACTTGCAACGATGGGGACGCTGTCTAGGTCTTGAACTACCTCCATCTCAATCTGGCAGGAGCCAACAATCCGGGTGTATTGGATGGCTCCGGAGTACAGGGGCCCCTCGTTCACAAAGGACTTATCCTCAGATTTATACCAGTATCCTTTGCCAGAAGAGTAGCGCATTACGAAGTAAGTCAAGTCATATTCGCCGACGATGAGGATAGTCGCATCGTCCACGACTATTGTAATCTCCTCATTGCCCACCAAGGATACATGGCCGGTAAGGCCCCTCTTTCCTCCTGGGTTAGATGTCTCGGGACCGTAAAAGATGGTCTCAAAATAGACTTGCGTCCCGAGCGGCAACTTGGCCAGGATGGTCGTGTCCGAGATGCCGAGGATGATTGTCCCAGGGGCAGTAGATGACACCTCCACCCTATCCACATCGGTTTCCCGGATTGCATTGAAGGAGAACCCGCTACAGATACGTGCCGTCACCGCGTAAGGGACTGCGTCACTCAGGATAGGGAGTGGATTTGCAAGCCACGCCAGTACGGATATTGGGAACAGGAAGGTGTTATCATCGTAAACTGCTACCGGGCAAACGAGCCTCTTGTTGCCGAGATAGTCAGTAAACTCGAATACCGTGTCAGTCGTAATCGTGAAATCGTGTGTGCGGAGAGCCGTATCGACCACCGCATATATGGTACTCTCACTGTCGTCTGTTTGGAGGACTTCTGCCTTTCCGTAATCCGTAAAATTCGCACCAGTGTTGGAGTACAAGTCAAGGAATATGGTAAGGAGAGGAATTGCGTCCAGCGTGATAGCACGCTCAGTAGCGGACACCGTCAGGTTTCTCGTTCTTACTGGCAGTTGACAGCCCCATAGGTTATATCCTGGCCTTTTGCGCCCCCTCCCTGGCTTTGAGAGGTCGGTATTCACCATATCAATTGCATACCCTTCAGGGATATCGGGAATGTTTGACACCCCATCAATCCCCTTAGAGAACGCCACTTCTGAGATTTCAGATTGAGTTCCTGCCCACATTAGCGTCTGCTCCTAAAGCTTGCACGGGTGAAATAGGTGCGACGAGAGAAGTCACGAGAAATAATCTCTCCAGTGACACGTCCGGCATTATCTCCCTTAAGTTCCGTCAGCAATTCCTTAAGAAGTGCCGCCGCTACGCTGTCGGTCTCATTCATGGACGATCTCATTGGGAGAGCAGCATAAAGTGACACTACTTCGTCATACAACTCGTTAAGGGGGTTGCATCCCATACTGTATCCTACAGACACAACGTCATCTATCTCAACGTTGTAGATTGGGTCGTAGGACTCAGGGTCATTTGGGTTGGGGTCAGGACGCAGGATGTCACTGTAGGGACTGTTCAAGTACGCCGTAGCGATTACGGCTGAGGGGTTGGTGACCGTCACTTCGGTAACGGGCGGGAGGCCGGTATCAGGCGTGACGAGATACTGATGAAGAAGCCACGTACCAGCCACAAATGCACCCGTGAACGTTGCAGCGAGGACGGCTACTTTGGTATCAGTTACCCGATAACACTTGTTGTCAATCCCATCCAGTTCTGCAATACCCGTACCATTAACGACAATACGGTATACCTGCCCATCCGCGAATCCGTGAGCCACATCGAACTCGATTTCTATGACGGGATTACCGCTAAAGGCTGACAAAGCCCCGGCAATGACGTTTCCTGCTGTGACCGAAGCTGGCTTTAGGTAGCCACCTTCCATTACAGCCGCAAAACCTGGGTCAGAAAAGGTAATGCTACTCGCAGTGACAGAGGTAACCGTCACCACCCTACTGAAAGGGTTGGAAGGAGCGACAAACTCTGGGGGATTGTAGAAGTCGGAGTCATCTGTCAGTGACTCATCAATGTTGTACCCTCTCCCAGGAGTTAATCCATATGTTAACTCAAGAAAGGAATTCGGCTGAACGTCACTCGGGACATCGTCCAGGGTGTTGAGGGTCACGAGCCCCAGGAGTGGGTCAAACGTTACAGAGTAAACGTTGACACTCAAAACACTTGTCACAGGGAATCCATTGAGGGTCTGCCGGTCGCTGCTGGTCAGAGTGACCTCAAGCCCGTTGATTTGCTCAAATGGGTAGACCTTCTTGATCCTGCCTGTCTGCCCACAGCACACCGAAAGGAAGTTTTGGCCCTCCACCGAGAGTGCATTGTGCATGTTCGGAGAGGGGGCGTCATCCAGCCTCAAGGTTGCCCCTGAGAAGCTCGTGATGATGCCTTCGTCGCGTTTCACGGGAGGTAGCTTGAGGGCCACCGCCAGACGCGCCTTGTAAGGCACCAAGGGTGGAGGAGCGATGAAAATCTTGTTGTCCCACTGGGACCATGCCGAGGGGATGAGGGTAGGGGTCCGGGGCGAGTCGAACTTGGACGCCGTCCGGCGATCCTTCTTCTCAATCTCCGACCACGCAAACGGCATGCCGCCGTATTGTGGGGGCGTCGGGACTTCGAGACGCTCGATGCGTTTCCCCACTACCTGCTTGGGTATGTCGTACTCGAATACTCGCGTCTTGATGTCGATGTAGTGGTACCTGTAGAACAACCCTTGATTGGACTTCAAGTAGTGATTGTAAATATAGTTGACGGCAAATTGTATTTTCCTAACGATGTAGTCGTCATCGAACGGTCCCGAATCGTACTCCAGGCAGATATCCCGGATTGACTGGATCATGTCTCGAACTCTGGTAGCCATGTTACCTCCAAAAGAAAATCGCTCCCACGGATGACCGGGAAGCGATGTTCCGACTTCAGTCAGTTTCGGCAATTCGGGTTACATCATTCCCTGGGGCGAGACCCCCGCATGCTCGGCCTTCTCCATTCCTGGGCTCTCAGCCGATTCGTGCTCCTCGCCTTCCATGTCCTCGGGCGTCTCTTCGAGGATAGCACGAATCCTCTGTGCCTTCTCCTCGTCAACTTCAAACCCAGCCGAGGATAGGGCGTCCATCAGAGGGTCAGCGGCCCCCTCGTCGAACATGGACCCCACCGAGTCCAAATCCATTCCCTCCTCACCGCCCTCTTCGGCGCTGCCAGTCTCAAGGAACTTGTCCATTGCGTTCTTCATCTGTCACCTCATAGCAGATAAGCGGGGACGAGAAAGTTCCTCGTAGCCGTGCCTGTCTGCACTGAAAATTTGAGAAAGTGCATACCTGACCCAATGCCACTGGCGTCAGTCTCCAACTGTGGCCCACTCCCCAGCCATGACACGTCGGTGATTCCCGTAGTGTAGGCGGGCGGAATTTCCATCACAGAACGGATGTTGTTACGCGGGTTGATGAGTAGCTGGGTATTGGAGATCGGATCTCCGACTCCCCCATCTTCATCGACCCACGTAGCGCCAAGGGACATGCGGTAACTGCTGTATGCCGATACCTGATTAGTCAAAGAAACATTCTGGAAGAGTAGGTCAGCGTCGAAGTAAATTCTATCGCCTTTCCCGACTCGCCCGATGCGAATGTTAACAATGTCATTCTCAGGCACAAACCGTATGACTTCTGCAAGTGTCCCATCAGCGAGATAAGACCTTATTGCCGAGGACTTACCCGCGCCGACCGGAACACGAAGCATCCGCCCGATAGAGTCAATCTGTTGCAAATTGTAGGACCAATCCCTAAACCATGACTTACTATTTAACTCGATATACCGTAACCGTAAGTAAGTGGTATTTTGTGTAGTCATGTGAAATCCCACCCTGTGTCTGCCTTCCTGTGGTATGCCTCAGAGCACCCAGCAGGGAGGGAAATTGCATCCTCACTACTCCACCCAGCCTTTAGTCTAGCAGAAATAGTGGATAGACTAATTCCGGTTTCCCTAGACCACTCAGTGATAGTCTTGCCAAGTACCAATCGGGCTTTCCGGCGTAGGCATCTCCTGACGGGAGTGCGTATAGCATCGTCAAGGCTCCACCCGAGCCTGTCTACCCTTGCGAAAGCTGTGGTAGCGGATACCCCCGATTCCCTAGCTGATTCTGTGAGGGTAATTCCTTCGACCCACCTCGTGACCGACCTGTTTCGCACCTGATCGATCGCCGATGCCCACCTACAATTTTCTTTGCAGTACCCTTTTGAGTTATCGATCCTATCAAGAGATGTTCCCGGAGGGCGACCTCCCATATCTTTGAGGAATCCTTCAAAGGTGCCCCACTCCTCGCATATGGGAACATGCTGGTAGGAAGGCACATTCTTTACCCTGCTACGCATGGCTTTCCACGAGTTATAGGCGGGAGTCCTACTCATATTGTGTGTTGTTCCTCGCCTACCCATTTACTCACCCGAACGTTGGAGGGTTGATGGCCACGATGGAGTCGACACCGACGGAAAGAGGAGCGGCACCCAGGGCGGTGTACGCCGCAGTGTGGTACACTCGGCAGGCAATTCCCGCAGCGGTGAACGCAGCGTTACAGATGGAACGGCCAAGGTATCGCCCGTTGATATAGGCGTTGATGGCATGCCGCCCAGCGTCATACTGAAGAGTCAGGGAGGTTGGGCCTTCAGGAATCGTTTCCTGTGCGATGCCCGTGGTAGTCTCATCGTCGAGGAAGATCCGGTTGGCCGCAATGCGGAACGCACAAAAGCGGGTGGCCAGTGGGTTGGCCGGATCGTCGTCGGTGTCGGTGCTACCAACGCCAAACTGAGCGCCACCATTTGCAGCGGTGATGTCAGGATTGACAATGTAGCAAAGGTTGAAGGTGACTTCCCAGGACTGGAGGGCCTGCATGCGAAGCCAGTTCAGGCCATGGCTGGACAGCGAGACGCAGGACTCAGCGTCCACGTCGCCCAAGGCAATGTTCAGGATTCCTCGCACCCGTGGCTGAAGGGCGGAGTACGGGATAACCCCTGTCGTAGCGGCAACGCCACCGATTCCCGTGGAACCAGCTTTCAGCACGAGGGAGTGGGCGGGGAAGAAGTATTTCAGAGGAGCCGCGAGCGAGAGAGCGAGAGACGCGGGGATATCCTCCAACATCAAGAGCGCACCGCCCGAGATGTCCTCTGGCCACAGTTTCTCGTTCATGAAGTCGATTGCGAGACCGGAGAGCCCCGCAATAAATGCACGTCCGGGAGTGGCCGGTCCCATGGTCCCTGGTGTCCAGTGGCGGTCCCAAGTTTCAGCGTGGTTCTTCGTCAGTTTCAAAGTAGCTGGGATCATATCCGATCTCCTAAAAAGCCCGTCTCATTTGACGGGCATGTTACTCTATGTCTGAGAAATCCCAATCGGTGTCAGTCTTTCCCCCCATGACCAATGCTTGGAGAGGTGTCCTGCCCCTTCGTATCCGCATACGCACAGTTCCGTAGGGAATCTCTAGTCGCCTACATGCTTCAGCCAAGGACGTCTCCTCCCCAAAGTAGTCTACGACTATCGTGGATTTCCTATTCTCGGCTTGCTGCTTTTTGGTCGCCCATCGGCAGTTTTCCTTGCAGTATCCCTTAGAGCTATCTATCCTATCCAGGGTCCCGCCCTTCGGACGTGGCCCCATATCGGCCAGAAACCTTTCAAAGGACTCCCATTCCTTGCAAACGGTTACCCCAACATAGTACCTCAGCAAAGGATGACTGGGGTCAGCATGCCTGACCCTATGCCACATGCACCCCCAGCTTCCATGCTCTGGCGAGCCCGTTTTGCCATGGGTTTTCTTGGTGTCACGGTTACGCTGGGCGGTTACCTCCCTCTTTAAACACCCACAACTTTTAGAGTTACCCCTGAGAATGTTCGAGATGTAAGTCTCCCCAACAGTCCCGCAGTCACAGCGATAGTGGCAACGTTGCTGCCGCCCCTTCGGGGCGGCCGCTTTTATCACCGTTAACCTACCGTATCGCTTACCAATCATCTGATCTACCTGACTCATCTTTCTCACCTCCACCAGGACCGTAGCCCCAGTGGAAGCAGAAGTCAAATATCCTAGTGATTACCCACTCGGATGTTCAGAAGGTCGAGTACTTAAAGTTATCTATGTACATGCACCGACGAACACCCTCAACCGCCATCTCACCCACGACTTCGCCGTAGGCTTCGATAACATTGACGCGGTTCCCGTCACGGATGGTGAGGAACTGATTCTGGCCGCTCACCGTGATATCGGAAAGCTCGCCGTCCTTCAGCTTCACAGCCTTGTCAGCCACGCAGTAAATCAAGCCCTTCTTCTGGACAGAGCTAGATTCAAGCTGGAACTTCTTGCCAAACACCTCGATGTACTTGGCCCCCTTCTCACCACGGATACCAGTTCCCTCGGTGATTCGGCGGTCATTCTCAGACGCCGAGACCATGGAGGAGTACGGAACTGGGTTCATGCCAAGGATGCTCCACTCAGGCAGTGTGCCACGATTGCGGTTCACATGCTGCGCGATTGCGCTGTAGATCATGTTGTACGACAGGTCATTCATATGCCCGTCTTTGTGGGTCGGGAGGTACTGGCGAATGGCCCCGCGAGCGATTCCATGGACCGTGTGAGTACGGTCAGTGAGAAGCGTCTCAAGTCCAGTCAGCACACCATCACTGATGGCAGAAATCTCGGTGGCGGAAGTCCAGCCGAGGCCAAGCTGAGTCTTGGCAGATGCCTGAGTGTTGTTGATGTACAACGGATGCACGAGGGAGATGTAGGTTCCGGCTGCACCGGCCACGAATACCTGGGCGAAGTTGCCGAGAGCCACACCGTGACCCGCGTCGACAGACGGATAATCGCAACGAATTCCCTTGACAGGGGTGACCGTGACGACACCGGCTGCGCCATTCTCTACCCACTCATTCACCTGGACGTAGTCACCCTTGGTGGCCAACGTCGCGGTGTACTCACGGGCAGGCATCACGAGGACTGCATCATTCTCGATGTCGACTTCCACAACGCGGAAGGCATCGTACTGCGCAGTAGCCGCAGCAGTATCCGTGAACAGAAGGGACAGCAGGCGAGGGAACGCACCAGCATTGGTAGGCACAGTGTCATTGGTTCCGTCATTGTTTGCATCGAGGTCGATGTACATGAGGGAGATGACTGAGCCTTCCATCAAATACGACACAGACCCAGGATTGGAGTTAAGGCCCGAGACCTTAACCTTCATCGGAGTGCTGTTGTCAGTCAGGGTGAAGCTGGCGGCTGCCGCTTCGTCAGTGTCACCCAGACCGATAGGAGTAGCCTGTCGCCCCGTCCCATCCGCGTGCATCTGAAGAATCATGAACGATTTTTGGAAATCGTTTTTCTGGGTGTACTCTTGCTTCTGGCTGTTGATGTACGCAGCCACGTCGTCCTTCGAGATTCGGTCGTGGAACCGCTCGAACTGGTACGTGATCGATTGGTATTTAGGTGACAGAACACCGAGGATGTTCTTCGTCCGGTCGCCAGGAGCGAACACGCCGCCCTGCTGTGCCAACCGGGTCATTGCACCGCCGCCTGGGTCGACCGTCAAGGCATATCTTTGTTCCTGTCCCCATTTCACGTTTCGCTCATGGTCAATGATGTGCTGAAACGCATCTTCCACCTTGGCCCACAGGACCGAGATGCCAGATTTTTGGATGATCTTCAGAAGCTCTTGCAGGTTGAATCCCGCGTCTCGCGGGAACAACACTGACAAAGGTACTGCTGGTGTCGTCATTATTCATCTCTCCACTTATTACGACCAGATTTAAGTCCGGCAATGGCCCCGTCAAAGATATCCTCTGCGGTGTATGCCATCCTGCCGGGGTTTGCGTCATTCCGATGGGACGACGCGCCTCTGACTGCTCGTTGCACTGAGGAGGTGGCCTGTTCCTTCTTCCGACGCACTGCATCCGCAACCTCCCGCTCGCGTTGGGCGGGACTCATGCTACGTTTGTAAGGCTCCAGAAGGGTCTTCACCATCCCTGTCATCCTCTTGAACGAGACTTGCTCTCCTACATCAAGCTGTCTTCTAGCATATGCTACTACAGTTTTCATTGCCATATCAACATTGCCGTGGTACTCGGACGGAATGTCTTTCTTCCAGCGAGTCTGTTCCTTGCTGGCCCACGAGTGAAATTGACGGGACTCTTCCTGCTCCTGCCTCTGCTGTTGTTCGCGCTGGGCTTCTGCGTCGAGTTGCCGACGATATCTGTTCTCCTCGATGATTTTCTCTGCCTCTTTCTGCATGGCCCAAGCTGCTTGCTGTTCTGGGCTCATGTTGGCGACTTTGGCAAACTCATGGTACTTGTCGTAAACCCAGCCAGACAGTACCTCTGGCGAAATGAAATCAGACTCGATGAGCTTCAAAAACTCCAATGGCTCTTGCTTTGCGGTTTCGATGAGATCCTGGGCAAACTCTGCATCTGGCTTAAGGGTCTCCATCTCGCTTCGCAGGCGCTTTGATTCTTGCCACAGACGAGGGGCAATCTCCGCTTTAGCCAACGCGCCGTTAAGCTCCTCGGCAGATTTGAAGGTTTTTTCTACCTCTTTACCATCAATGGTGGCTTTGAAAGTGTAGGGTTTGAAAGAGGTCTCGTCATCCGTTCGGGGTGGCTTTTCCTCCCCAGGTTTCTCGGTCCCCTTTTCGGGAGTCCCCTCGTCAGTTTCCTTGGTTTCTCCGTCCCCAAAGAAATCCTCGTCACTAGCCCCGTCTTCGTTATTCGTTTTGTCTTTTGGGTCGTCCCACTTCGCCTGGAAGTGGTTTGCGACTTGGTCGAAAATCCCATCAACCGAGTCCATCGTCAAATTTCCGTCACTCCCTCCCGAGCTATCTTGCACAGAGGTGGATGTGGAGGCCGGAACCCCAGCCGCGGGGGTAGCATCGTTCAGAGCAAATCGCGAAATTCCGAAACGCATATGATAACTCCTTCAGTTAACGGTTACGCCAGTGGCTTTTGGCCTGTGATCCCTACTGCTGGTCCTGCGGGCGCGGCCCCTTGTGGGATTCCCCCGCCCGCCTCTTGGCTTGGTCCTAGCTGTGCCGGGGGCGGTGCCGGGGCCACTCCTGGCTTCTCCCCTGCTCCCCCTGCCTGTGGGACTCCCTGAAGCGGCTTATTGGCTGCTGCTTGGAGTTCAGCGATTGCCTTTTTATGTTCCTCGCTGTGGGCGAAAATTGCCTTTTGGGTCTCCTCGTCAAGCCTCTCAAACTGCATTTTTTGCATGTAGCGCACGATCTCATCGTAGTGGGCAAAGTGCTCATGCCATGGCTGAACAGGCGCTTTCTCTCCGTTGATCATACGGACAATCTCTTGCTTCTGGATCATCTTTGACTGCTCGAACATGTCTCGGATATCCAACATATCTCCATCAAGAAGGGTACCGACAAGTTTTTGATAGTTGCCTCCCGCCTTCTCGAAGATTCCCGTCTTCACCAACTCAAGGATCTGCTGTTTTTGTGCGTGTGGGTCTGCTGGCTGGTAGAGACCATACGAAACAAAGACTCCTGTGTTGCCCATGATGTCAGAACCGGCGAAAGATTCCATCGCATAGGACATCTCATCCCCAGAAATGAGGAAAGCCCGCTTTTCTGTGACATATTGCTTCGTCAACTCGATACTTTGCTCGAATATCCGCTTGAAAACTTCCTTTTTCTTGTTGAAAATGCGGATTCTGAACTGATCGTCGCGCTCCACCGCTTGGGATACGGCGTAGCTCGACAATTCGCGTGGTATTTCCCCGCGACTGAACTCGTTCGCACCATAAAGAGCGTCGATCTCCTTTTCCAACAGCGAATGGAGTCGCCAAATGTCGTTCGTGACCGATGCAGGGGCGAGATAGGACGGCTTATCGCCCAAAGCTGCATTGTAGTTGATGGGTTTGTAGGGCGCGTCAGACAAATACTCGTTCGACATCGACCCTTCAGGCACGAGGAGCCGAATAGACCCATGCAACTCGACGTTCGCCATGACCTGAGTGTAGAGTTGCGAGATAGCGTCGTTACAGGCCATAGCCAACACAGCACGACTGAGGCCATGTGGGTCCTCTGCCACATCCATGTCTGTCAAGACTGCGAAGGGTAGCTGTCGATGCTTGAATGGGTGGTCCTCAGTGAAGAGCAACTTGGCCTTTGCATTGTCACCTACGTCTGCGAACAGGGAGTATCGCCCAAGGAGACCATTCCATGGCTCTGCCCTCTCCCAATATTCCCAGAGCAAGACTTCCTTACCCTTTTTGATTTGCATCTTCGAGACGTCCATCATCTTCCCGGCGAACTCGCGGTTGGTGCACTCCTTCGCGAAGTTCTCCAAGAACTCCAACATCTGCTGGAGCTTTTCTGGGTCGTCCTTGTACCGACGCTGCATCTTGTAGACTATCTGATTCAGAGGAATCCTACGCAACTCCGCACAATTCTCCGCGTTGTGATGAAAGTTGGTGCAGTTCGGGTCCATGATGAAATTGTAAGGGGAAACACTACGATATTCGTAGTCTCCTTCCATGGTAAATTCGTCACGGAGTGGATCGAAATCCTCGGGAAGGTCCAGGGCGCTCTTGCCCCCGTCTGGGTTCCACCCAGTGTAGAGGATAGCCTCTCCAAGACTAGCACAGTTTAGGTTGAAGTCCTTCTCCACCTCTGACTTCAGGGTGGTGGCAACCTTGATGTGCTCGACCACCTTCTGCCCATACCGAGCGGCATTGTGGTCGGACTCATCTGAGGTGTAGGCTTTTACGACTGCACTCGGCTCAGACAAGGTTAGCTTGGACTGTAAAAATAGCATCATCGTAACGAGCTTGAGGGAGTCGATGGGGATATCCTGATTCGTCGTCACCGCTCCTGTCTGCAACAATGCAGTCACCAAGGAGGTATCGACACCGGCCTGTGGCTTGGTGGCGATTCCTTGGTAAAGGTCGCGGCATATGTCCCATTCGAGCTTCATCCTGGCCAACTTTATCTTGCCCTGTTGCAAGAAGTCGGACAGGAAGTCTTGGTGGTCGTCAAAAGACGTCGGGGTGAACATTGCCATGTTCGGCTACCTCGCAATTCTGGATTGGATCTGCCTTGCGTGTTCTGCTTGGGTCTCGCGCAACTTTTTTGCGTTCTCTTTTACCTGCATGACGAAGTCCTCTATGTACTTCAGTCTCCTGTCGTGGTCAGCGTCAGACGCCTTCCCCATATCTATTGCGGCAAGGATGCTCTGGTAGTCTGTGAGAACACCTTGCACTAGCCTATGTGTGCTATCTGTAGTGTAGGAGTCAGATTTTCTCCTGCTCTCCAGTAAGGCTATGCGGTTCGCCGATATCCTATACGCCGCTACACAGAATACTGATATCACAGCAACTAGGCCCAGTGTAACAAATTGAATAGCCACAACGGACTCCATACTCATCTTCTGCCCCTTCCTCTCAAACTGGCTCGACTCACCGCAAGCCTAGAATGTCTACTCTTGATTGCTGTAACTCTTTCGGATTCCTTCGTCTTCTTGGCTTTCTCCGCCTTGTAAGCCTCATACAGTTCCGACTGCCAGTCGGCGTTCGTCATGATTCTCCTAAGTTGCTCTTTCGTAAGGCGTGGCGGAACCTCACGAGCAAAATATTGCAGCGTGTCTACAACGTGGTCTTTCTTTTTTATGATAGTACCACTCTCACGCCTTCGATAGGTCATGACCTGTTTGACTGCCAGGGCACCGCCGATGCGGAAGAATTTCAAAGTCCCATCTACCATCAGCTTACGCAGTGCGAGTATCTGTAACTCTTTATTCTTGAGGATACAGGCACTCCATACACCGCTGGAGTGGGCCCCGAACCACGCTTCTGCATTGTCATACTTGGAATAGTAATACTTGATCCCGAGTGTGTTGAAACGGTCCATTTCCGTCTCGATTTGCGGTGCAGTGGCTAGTTTCCCTTTCCACTCGAACTCTACGGCAGTAGTGCAATACCAAGTACCAGTCTCTGGATCTTCCGCCAGAATGGAGAACCCTGTCCGGTGGGACGCTGGATCGGCTATCCGAACCTGCCTCCACCATGGCGGGATCTCGAAGTCTTCCACGACTTGAGGGACTACGTTTTCAAATACCCGCAGAGTCCCGTCATCTTGATAGTACCAGTCACCCTTGCGCCGAGCCTCGCGCTCTGGCTCTGGAAGGTGCTTCCACTCTGAGAGCACACGGGCAAGTCTTTCGGGGTTGTCCCGATAGACGGGGTTGTCATCAATGGCCCACTGGTGGACTGCCAAAGTCTCATGGTTGTCTACCCAGTCGCGGATTTCTTCGTTCTCCACGAGCGGCGTGAAGCCAAGCTCCACCTCGCCGTCCTTGTCACCACAACGGGTGATAAGCTCGACGAGTACCGACAGACTAGGGGGCATTTCGTCGACGGTGAGGTGGTCAATTGCTCGACCCATGATGGCGAGGTACGCCTGCTTGTAAGTCTTAAATTCCAGCGTGTCACCGTTTCGGAACCTTACGCGAGTGACGTACTCTTTATCCTTGTCCTTCTCGATACTGAGCATCTCATTGAGGTTGTCATCAGTGTAGTACCATCGCGGAACTAGCCGCGACAAATATTGCTTCCAACAAACCTCCGTCAAGAAGTCGAAGTTTGGCCCTGCGAGCCAGAAAGTCTTCGGCTTTGACTGAGCATAGTTCCCCCTCCACCTTTTGTTCCAAGGGTGCTTCCTTGTTAACTTGTAGCGAAGGCTGTTCATGTTCGTGAAGGTTTTAGCAGCACGGTTACCGCAACGAGCCAACTTGGTAAGAGTGGTGTCTTGCAGGAACTCTAGCTGTTGCAAGAACGGAATAGCGGTCGGCTCCCATGGGATGAACAGGCTGTCATTCAGTTCTCTTTCCGCGAGTAGTTCTGCCATGTACTCGCGGTACAGGATATTAGGATCTACCACGCAAATGTTTCCTTGC
>Ga0210043_1000843_pt1 | contig 30640 bp, 41 predicted proteins | sample CryGeymet201501t_FD_183990 | JGI IMG/M metagenome (GOLD analysis project Ga0210043, IMG submission 183990) | Groundwater microbial communities from Crystal Geyser aquifers in Utah, USA - Crystal Geyser metaG 2015-01t (SPAdes) (version 2) | ecosystem: Environmental > Aquatic > Deep subsurface >... | reverse complement strand
GTCTACAGTTTGAGGGTGGGAAGGATTTACCCCCCTACCCGCCTGCCGCTGTCACCTTACTATGGCAACTGTGACACAGCGCCTGAAGGTTGCTCTCTTCGTCCGAGCCTCCATCACGTCTTGGTATTACGTGATGCACGTCTGTCGCTGCCTCCACCCTGCCCTCCGCCTGGCACTGAGCGCACAGTGGAAAGGCTCGAAGGTATCGCATCCTCACCGACCACCAGCGCCGTCCGTATCCTCTCGCCGCGGCTGACCCTCGTCTCTGGTCATGCTGTCGGCTGGATGACTGCGCCTTGTGCTCGTCACAGAAGCCCCCGGCCTCTACAGTCCTGGGGCATCCGGGGCTATTGCATGGCCGCCCTGCTCGACGGGGCATCTATGGCCGCCCCTTGTCCTCTTCCCCAATACCCGTGGGAGCGTCTTCATCATCTCCCATTGTCCGGCCCAATGTGTAGCAGTCACTGGGAATGTGGGTCAGGGGATCCGAGAAGCCGCCCCATCCATTATTGCGTTTGTATCCGGCCAACCTGATCCCGAAGTGCAGATGGGGACCGGTTGACGCCCCAGTGTTCCCGCTCCGCCCGATGACCTCACCGGCCTTGATATGCTGATACATGCCCAGCATGGGCACCGTGTCCAGATGGGCATAGAGGGACTCACCCCAACTGTGCATCAGCTTCACATAGTTTCCGAAGCCGCCCGGCTCGAAGCCGACCCACAAGACCTTGCCGGCGTCTACAGCCTGAACCGCCGTGCCGATGGGCAAGGCGAAGTCAAGACCGTTGTGACCCTTGAGCGAAACCCCGTCATAGCGGAACTGTGCATAGAATTGGGCATTGCTGCCCCATCCCTGGGTCAGCCGCCAAACACCCTCAAAGGGAGCGTTCAAAGTTGCATCAGTCATCAGCATCATCTCCAGGAGGGGATACCTCTGGCCGCTTGCGCGTGTCGCCCCGTGCATCATTCAAAAACCAAGCATAGCCGCCAAAGAGAAAGGCGACCCCGGCCAGCGCAATCCACGCAAGAATGCTCATTCTAGCCACCACCGGGCCAGCTTGCTTGACTCCTCACGCATCCCCCGTGTGGAGACGCCCCCGGCATCCCCCGGCTGTTGCACCTGCCACGCCTTGAGCAGTCCGCTGATCACCGACAGGGCCAGCATGAGCACGGTCCCCACCTGGTCCGCCCCGAACGCTTCAGAGGCCGCAGCGATCAACACTGTGGCCAGGGCCGGCCAGACCATTGGGGGAAGTTGAAGATCCTGCATGTGTGCCTCCGTTATGTGCTATAATTACCCATCGCCGTCACCGTCACCGTTACCGATTGGAGCCGCCAATGTCAACCGACCTGATCCGCTTCGAGAACTTGCCCTTTGTAGCCCTGGGCCTGCTGGCCTGCGTCATCCTGCACGATTGGCTGATCTGGAAGGTAAACCGCTGGTGGTCAAATCGCCACCCGGAGCATCCTCGCCACCCATTCAGCCCCCTCTTCACCGCCATCGGCGTCACCTATGTCTGCATCGGCGCCGCTTGCCTGATCCCGCCCCACCTGGCCGGCCTGGTCTTCGTCCTCTTCTTCATTTATGGGGGCATGATGGGCATGTTGCACTTCCGCCGCTGGTGGTGGTGGAAACCCTAGAATCTGCTTAATCCTGAATACAAAAAGAGCACAGCCCCCGTCAAGGTGGCCACGCCCACGACCAGCGCGATCAAAATGTAATAGGCCGTGGTTAATCGGCTGCGCACGTCTGCGGATTCGTGTTCGCTGGCCCCAATGCGTTCCTCGATGCCCGACAGCCGTCGGAGGATCTCGCCGCTTTGTTCTCGCAATCCAACAACCCCTCGCCGGTTATCCCCATCCACCAAACCGGTCAGCACATCCACCTTGTCTTCTAATTTTCTGAAATCATGCTCTTGGGGCTGGCCTTGGGTCGATGGGGTTGGGTATTGCCTTGTCATAATGGTTCTGCGCTCGTTTTCATAATATCTATGCCGGCTGCCCCCTGGAGCGACCGTATGCACTGATGTGCGCATGTTGCCCGTTCGTCCAAACTCGATAGCCAACAGCCGGGCAAACTGCCATGCTGCCGTGTCCGCAATCTCGTCGCTCTCGGTGGCCACAATATCCACAGTGGACAACATCTGGATCTCGGCGACCAAACGCCGGGAGCCGCATGTGTTGAGGACGATCCATTCGCAGTCCGCGGCGTTGGCATACGCTGCAATCTCATACGGCGTCAGGATGGTCGGCCCGTTGAGCACCACGCCCTGATCGTTGGCGTGGGTGGCAAACCAAAAGCCCTCAAAACTCGGTTCGTCGTCCAGTGCGCTGATCACCCGTTCGGATGTGACCGAGCCTTGCAACAGCACGTTCGGCACCCGGTTGGCAAGGCTGGCCACTTCGTCCGGCACCTGCGCCAGCTCGGGAAAATTGGGAGCCACGATCAGAACCTTCACGCACTGCCACTCCTGGAACAAAAAAAACCGGGACACCGACGTTAAACGTCGATGCCCCGGTTATCGGGCCACATCTTGGCCTTAATACAACCTGTAGCTTATATGATAGCCGTCAGGGTGAACCCCAAAGCTATTGTTTTATGTGTTTCTCAACAATCCCCGACACAGCGCCGCCACCGTCCGGGGATATGTTGAGAATCACCTTCAAATTTGAGCGCTTTTTCCCAGCCGTCAGGAGAGGAGTCACCTCTTCACGAATCCAGTCGAGGATGCGTTGTTCCAAAGCAACGGCTTCCGGTACGCTCATGGCGTAAGTTTACCATAGTACGCACGGAGAGTCAATCACTTTCCAAAATTGGTAATGTTGGCACGATTTTTTGTTTAGTACGCGTTTAGTACCCTTTTTTGGTAAATTGGTACTTGACAAGTTACTGACTCTCCGCACCCAACAAACATTATACATTGGATTTATTTTACGCCGTTATCTCTATACAAAGCATGAACGGACATCGCTTTGTGGCCGCTCATTGACCGATAAAAACGTTTCCAGCGCAGGTCATGAACAACACGATGGTCTTGTTGGCGGGAAAAAGCAAGTTCCGGCCAAAAAACGTCCTCTGGATAGTGCTATCGGGCCGAATAACAACGCTTTGAGCTTCAAAATCCCGTTTATTCCTCGTTTGGCCCAAAACAGGTGCGGAGTGTCAGGAATAGCCATCCGTGGGCGCCGATGTGATAACTATGGTGGGCGAGGAGGGACTTGAACCCCCGACCTCACGGATGTGAACCGTGCGCCCCCCACCCCGCACCACCGCCCCCACGGACGGGGAAACCCCGCCTCCGTGTTGACCCTGGCCCCGCCTGCCCTGCGTACCCTGGCCCCCGCACCCCAGCCGCCCCGCCCACGGATAATCTACCCACGCCCACGGATAAGACCCTATCCCCTGATAATCCGATCTCCATCCGTGCGGACTCCGGTCCGCACCCGCAAGCATAGCCAGGAGGGGGGGTTATTTTCAGCCCGTCCTGGCCCAAAATCCCCCCTTCTGGCCGAATGATAGCTATCTCTTATCACTCGGTTAGCATTTTAGTGACAGTTTGCCCGCCCCATCTCTCACCACCCTATCCGATCTCTATCATCTTTTTTTCTCAGCCCCTTTTCCCGGCTAACCAGCGGGCATGTGGAATACGAAAAAAAAAAACTGGGGTATTATTTCAGAATCGTCACATCCGCCCACTGAAAGGAGAATCTCCGTGCCCCTTGCAAAATTTTTCCGCTTGCCCCTGGCCGCCCAACGTGCCGAGTTAGCCCGCCTCACTGCCCTGCTCATCTGCGTCGAGAAGCTTGACCGTATCCCCAGCCAAGAGCGCATCAAAGAGCATCTCGCCCAAGGACTCCCCGTGCCGAGCCGTCAACGCCGCCCTCAGTGCGCTGTGAAGCGCCGCCGCCTTCGCTAGATTCTCCGCCCGCTCTGCCTCTTCATCCAACCAAAGCCGCCCCACCCTGGCCCCTGGCCGGGGATCATCCGTCAACCCCAACAGATAATCCGCCGAGGTCCGATACCGCCGCGCCAAGTTTGCCAGCAATGGCCATACCGGAGGTAAATTTCCCCCACTTTCCAGGGCAGAGATATAGGTTTGGGAAATTCCCTCATACTGGGCAACCTGCCCTTGGGATTGCCCAATATATTCTCGTCTCTGTCTCAATCTCTCCGCAGTTTCTTGCATAATAAGCATATTACCACGAATTTCGGCCAATTTAACACAAATCGTCATTATGGCCTTGACAAGTCAATAAATATGTGGTATCTTGTTTTTAGTTATTACAACTTGTCATATTTTCCCACAACTGGAGCTGCTCAAATGCCCAAACCCAAGAAAAAGTACACCTCCATCTCTTGTCTGCCCAACACCGCCGAGCGCTTCAACCTGACCAAAGCGAAAATGTCCACCATGAAGGGCGAGGTGATTCCGACCAACGACGACGCCCTCAACGCCCTCCTCGATCACTTCAATGTCACCGCCCATCTCGCCTTCCGTCAGCCCCACCAGACCGCCTGATTCAATGCTGGTCGGCTCTCTGGCAGATAACTTGCCCTCCATGTGATGGGCCACCCCGGACGATAAGCAAACCGTGGGCAAAGTGTTCCGGCACTTAGAGACCGTGCCCACGGTCATACTTCTCAATTCTCAAATTTCAATTTTCAAACAGGAGCCGCCGCCATGACATCCCGCCAAATGGACCTACAAACTCTCGGCCTGGCCCTCTTCATCATCGGCCTGCTTTTTCTCCTGGCCCCCTTCGTGGCCAGCGCCGCCCCCGCGGACACCGGTACCCTGCACGCCTACATCTACTTCGACCCGGCCCACCCCGGCCCCGGAGCCAGCAGTCTATCCCCCTCCCCCATTGCCGGCTGGCCCGTCTTCCTCTGTCAAGGGGAAACCTGCCAGACCGCCTACACCGACAGCACCGGCCTCGTCACCTTTGCCGGTCTGCCCTGGGGAGAGTACACCCTATGCACCCAAGTTCAGCCCGGCGTCCGCCTGGACCAACCCGCCGCCCTGGGTGAAGGGTCCGCCACCGTCATCATCGAAGCCACCACCACCGGATGGAGCACCTTCTTACCGGCCATCAACTAGACCACTATCCGTTTCTCCTCCTTTGGGACCGTGGGGGACCGGGCCGGGACACCCGGTCCCCCACATCCCCACACACAATTAAAAATTCAACCCTTTCAATTTTCAATTCTCAAATTTCGGAGCCGCAGCCATGAACCCGCAACTCAGCTTCGCCGACCTCGTTGATCCGGTCCTGCCCCAGGGCCAGGCCCTCACCATCGATCAACAGTTTCTCCATTTTCACCGGGCCAACCCCCATATCTACGGCAACCTCAAAGCCCTGGCCCTCAACGCCGCCCGCAAGGGCCAGAAGTTTGGCATCAAGGCCCTCTTCGAGATTCTGCGCTGGCAATATGCCCAGGCCAGCCGGGGCGATCAATTTAAGTTGAACAACAACTATACCGCACTCTACGCCCGCATGTTGATGCACCGGGAGCCGGAACTGTCCGGCTACTTCGAGACCCGCAGCCGCCGCACCGCCGTCACCCGTCAAGCCGTCTTGAGTGGATTGGAGAAAGTGACCGCATGACCGACACCCTCATAGCCCTCACCCCCCTATGGTTTTGTTCCGGCTGCTATCAGTACACCGACAGCCCGGCCACTGGTCCCGATGCAGACGAGCATCAGGGCGATCCAGTTTGTCCCCACTGCGGTGCCGACTCCTGGTATTTTGACCTTGTGGAAACCCACGGCGCATTTGACGAGGAAAAATCACAGCGCATCATTGCCGAGTATGAGAAGACGGGGAGACTACCATGACCGACACCCTCATAGCCCTCGCCGCCGCCTGGACCTTCGCCATCATCATGCTCTACGCCTACCGTCGCCAGGGGCAAGAACTCGCAGAAGAGACCCGTCAGCGCCGCCGCTGGCAGCAGATAGCCCCCGCCCACGCCACCGCCAAACGGGAATGGGAACAGACCGCCTACCAACTCTATGCCCAGCGATCCAGCGCCGTCCACTCTGTCTACATCACCGGCGACCCCGCCCCAGTTGATTACATCCTCTTCAACGAAGATGTCACCGTGCCCTACACCATCGGCAAAAGCCCGTTCAGCGTCAACTAACAATAACCCTTTTCAATTCTCAACTTTCCATTCTCAATTATGCAAATCTTTGCCGCCGCCTACACCCAACTCGATACCGTCCAGCGCTGGGACTCCTGGACCGCCCAGCGGGACGCCTGGCTTGCCGAGCAGACCTCGCCCCACACCCGCCGCGCCTACACCGCCGCCTGGGATGCCTTCTTCTCCTGGTGCCGCCTCGCCCCCTGGGAAGTCACCACCGACCACGCCCGCGCCTGGCGTGACCATCTCCTGGCCGACGGCAAAGCCCCCACCACCGTGGGCCACCGGTTGACCGTCCTCAGTAGCTTCTATGCCTGGGCCATCGAATCCAGGCGCATGGTGGACGGTCGGGAGGTCTCTTTCTTTCAGGACGCCGTCGGGGTCACCCGTTCCAACCCCTTCCACATCTCCCGCCCCCCCATCAAGCGCTGGGAGAAGGCCAACCCCCTCACGCCGGAACTGGTCAATCGGCTCTTGGCCCGCATCAACACCCGCCACCTCACCGGCGCTCGCAACTATGCCCTGTTGTTGACCTATCTCTTCACCGGCTACCGCAACAGCGAAGTGCGCAGCATGACCTGGGGCAACCTCCAGCCCCACCCATCGACCCCGGACGCCTGGCTCTATCGCTGGGCCGGCAAGGGGGGCAAGTCCAAGACCGACCCCTTCCCCGCCCACGCCGTCGCCGCCATCCGCCACTACCTGGATCTGGACGGTCGCCTCACCGCCATGCAGCCCGCCGATCACATCTGGCAGCCCCTGCCCGCCCCCGGCCTGGCCAACCTGCGCAACGTGGACCCCAGCCGCCTGGACCCCGCCCGCTGCATCTCCGCCAGCCAGGTCGTCGCCATCCTGCGCGCCTGCCTGCGTGCCGCCGGTCTCACCCCGGCCCAGGCCGCCGCCTACACCATCCACGACCTGCGCCACACCTTCTGCGTCGAGCATTACCGGGAGTTCAAGGATCTGGTCGCCCTGCGGGATCTCAGCCATCATAGCAGCCTCACCTCCCTCAGCATCTACGTCATCCACAGTACGGATCAACCCCTGGACACCCACAGCCCCCGCCTCATGGCCCGCTTCGGTGTCCCGCCCAGAGCATAGCACAGCCAACCCGCCCAGGGGCGATCTTGCCCCAAAAATGCCCGGAAAATGCCCGGAAAATGCACCGGAAAGGAGCGCACCCCATGACCCGCCAACAGATGATCGACCTAATCCGCCGCCTCTCTCCCGACGGCGTCCACGGCCCCACCATCGACGAGTATCTGGCCGCCAAAAAAACAGACCCGAACATGCCTTGTCGGAACAAAATCTTAACAACCTTCGGCACGTGGCGTCAGGCTGCCCAATCCGCCGGACTGCTTCCGCAACACAGGAGCGGCATCGGCAAAAAAAACAGCCACATGCCCACCATCGAAGAGATCGACGCCGACCTCTACGCCGATCTGGGTTGGTCCCCCACCGACCCCCACACCCTTGCACGTGTGGCCTACCTGCCCAGCGAGGGGCTGCCCGTCCTGCCCCCCACCATCAAACCCATCTGGGACTGGCGCACCATGCAGTACATCCAATGTGAGGTGTACACATGCCGCTGAAAACTTGCCCCCACTGCGGCCATCCCATCCGGCCCGGCGACCGCACCCGAAACGCCATCTACACCCGAAACGCCCAGGGCATCCCCCTCAGCGATCAGGTACACTATCCCGACTGCTACGCTCAACTGATCCGGCCCGTCAGCCGCACCTACACCCAAGGAAGCCTGATCCCATGCCCGACTATCTGATCGCCCTATTCTGCCTGATCATCGGCGTCCCGTTCGCCTTTGCCATCATATCCGCCACTATGCTCTCCAGCCAGATCAGCCAGCAAGAGGAGAAAGACCATGACAATCTTTGACCGTGCAGTCGCCTCCGTCCAGGCCCGTGGCTTCCACGACGCCGCCTCCATCCCCGAATGGATGGGCGAACCGCTCATGATGGCCCAATTTGCCCGCCTCACCGAAGAGGTCGGCGAGGTCGCCCGCTCCCTGCGCAAGGGGGGGGATACCCTGGCCGAAGAGTTGGCCGATGTCGTCATCGTGGCCGCCCAGATGGCCCACCTGCTGGGCGTTGACCTGGAGACCACCATCACGGCAAAACTGGCATCCGACGAACAGCGGGGCCACCTGCACGGCCAGCACAACCACCGCCGCATCCACCTCACCGAAGTGGGTGTCCTGATCGCCCAGGCCCTCAGCGACGAACACACCGTCCGCCCCAACACCGTCACCCTGGGCATCGCCGCCGCCATGCTCGACCCGGACACCCCCCGGCCCCACCAACCAGGAGCCTGACATGACCGCCGCCGCCGCCCTGCCCATCATGGCCGCCCTCACCTTCATCCTGGCCACCCTCTACGCCATCGGGGTCCACTGGCTCAAGACCAGAGACCCAGACCACGGCATCACCCCCTGGCTGGTCGTCGTCGGCGTCACCCTGGTCGGCCTCACCTACGCCGCCACCGTCCACGCCTGGCAGGGTCTCAACGCCGCCCTCCTCCACCTGGGCACCCTGGCCCTGCTCTTCATCGTGGCCAGCATCCCCATGATCCTGGGCTACTACATCGGGCGCATCGCCGACAAGAACCGCCCCCACATCGGAGGCCGCTGATGGGCGTCCGCATCCCCAAATATGGCCGCACCCGCCACCGGGAACTCCTGGAGGCCATGACCGACAACAACCGGGCCCATCACCCGCATGGCCGACAGACTGCGCCAGGACGCCAACCCCGCCGCCCTCCGCCTGCTCCTAGACATCGTCATCCGCGCCGCCGACAACGAGCGCGCCGGCTATGAGCTTTTAACCATCATCGATAGGGGAGAATGACATGAAAATCACCTACAGAACGACCCTAAGCGCCGTGAACATCGAATTACAAGACACCGACGAAATAGACGTCCTGACCAGCATTCTGGACGCCGCCCGGATCTACCTATCCGACAACAAGCCCAAGACCCCCGGCTATCCATACGGCCAATTTTACGCACAACACGCCGCCGCCATGGACAGGATGATCGAAAACATTTTTGACAGCATCGACCAAGCAGAAGACACCCCAGCCCGTGAGAAGCGCTGGAAGGATCTAAGACTAAAATTCATTAAGCCCGAATAGCCCACACCCAATCAACCAACCAACCAACCAACCAACCAACCAACTAACTAATTATGTACCGCACCGCCAACGCCGCCATCCTAACCGCAGACCTCACCCCCGCCCTCTTCCGGGCCGCCCACGCCCTGCTCGCCCAGGCCGACCCGACCACCGGGCGCACCCTGGCCAGCCGGGCAGACGTGCAGGCCGCCGTGGGCGCGGGCGCCTGGGGCACAGCCAAGAACCGCCTCTCCGTGCTCAAGCGCCAGGGCCTGATTACCTACACCGCCGGTGACATGGTGGCCGTCCAGTTTGTCGCCTGGCAAGATTGTCACGTCCAGCCGTTACAATCGTCACCTGTAGCGGTGACAATCGTCACGTCTAGCAGTGACAACTCTGTCACGTCTAGCGGTGACAATTCCGCATTGTCACCGCTAGACGTGACAATCGTCACACCCAGCGGTGACAATCGTCACGTGTTTCCCCCCACACCCCCCAGAGTGAGTGAGAGAGATCCCGATCCTACCCAAGATCCTGATACCTCACTCACTCCGGCCCCGGCCCAAACTGCAACCGCCCCGGCCCCGACCCTCACCGCCCAGCAGTTGCGCACGGCCAACATGCTCACCGCCCTGGGCATCGTCACCGCCACCGACCTGGCCGCCCGCTGCGACTTCGGCCACTGCCGAGACCACGCCCTGGTCTGGCTCGACGAACGCACCAACACACCCGACCTCAACGCCGGCATCCTCGCCTGGCGCATCGCCAACCGCGCCCGCCCCGTCCCCCCCACGGTCACCACCACCCAGGTCCACCAGTTCCGCCGGGACTGGCCCACGGAGATTGAGGCCGAGCGAGACGCCTTCTGGGAGGATCTCTCCCGCCCCCTGGCCATGGACACCGACCCCGGACGCGCAGAGCCGGAGGACGATCCCGCCCCCCGGCCCACAAATAAAAATTCTCAAATTTCAAATCTTACTTCAGACCCCATCTGGACCCAGGCCCTGGCCCAGCTATCCCAGCAGATGACCACGGCCACCTACGACACCTGGCTCCGGGACACCACCCTCCTCTCCCTGGGCGACGGCCCCGCCATCATCCAGGCCCCCAACGAGCACACCCGTTCTTGGCTGGATGACAAGCTCACCGCCACCGTCCGCCGCACCCTGGGCGGCATCATGCAGCGCAGCGTGGCCGTGGAGTTTGTGACCGCCTAACTCACAAAATACTAGACGCGCAGAGGGGCAGGATCTCCCCAGATCCTGCCCCTCTCTTTTCGTCAGATAAATCCCATTATCGGTCGAGAAAATTTAGAATGACGAACCATCAAGCAGTGGGGCCAAATGTCGGGCATAGACACGCGTACCCATATCGTTTTGATGTATGTCATCATCTGTGTATGTCCGTCCCGCGGGTGCGGTACCATTGAGCGCCGTGTAATAGTTGCTATAGACTGGATCGGCATCTATTTCTCGCTCAAAGGCCGTGGATATATCCACCATGCCCACGTTGGCGTGTGCCTTGCTCACAATCAAGCCCCGCACTGCTCGATAAATTTGATCGTAGGTAACGTTTGCTGCCGCCGCACCTGGCAGTCCGCCGCTCGTATAGTCCCGCTGGGGATGATGTGGGACTACCACTAGCACCGCATCACAGTTTTGCACCAACGCCCACGTGTTGGTATTGCCAGCACGGTCACCATAAAGTGCGTCATGCACCCAGTTGACCGAGTAAGCAACAGTCTGGTCCGAGTCGATCATGTTGATGATCGGGACCTCAAAAATCACCAGATCGGGAGACCAATCTACCACATCATCCAGCACATAGTCCTTAAGCTGATCGAGGGTATGCCCCCGCCTGGACGAGTTGATCAGTGTGATGATTGGCATGGCGGCAATGACGTTATAACGCTCAATGCCCCAGTAGGCAAGCCGGTCAGCGTCGGCGCTCGCCTTGCCAATGCTCACGGTCAGGCTGGTGTTTTGATACGGCGAAATTTTGCGTAGCTTCAGCCGCTTTTGGAATATGGTATTTCCTCGGTTCGCTCCCTCGTCCACCTCCAACATGCTAAATGTTGCGCCATTTGCCTCAGCCCAGGCAGAACCCGTCCAGTACTCAACTCGGCTATTTCCCGCGGCAATCGTAATTGTCGCCGCGGCATCCCCATCCGAACAGGTGCGGTAAATGAAATTGCACCCCGACTCCCCGTCCGTAATGCCCAGCGTCCACACCACCGCGGCATCGGTTGACACGCTGTAGCGGGTCACCGCGTTACGGTCATTTATGTCGTCCCATGCTACATCGCTATAGGTGGTCGCATCCAACAGGTTGGTCGTGGCCCACGTCCCCGTCTCCGTAAAAAACGACCCCGTGTAGTCAAAACGTCGGAACGTAGCCTTGTTGAAACGCAGCGCCTGCCATATATACCACGCCACATTGCGGCTGTGGATGGTTGGCGGCAATGCGGTAGCATCAATACCAGTTGTACTGGTGTGTATGTTTTTGGCGAAAATCGAATCACCCCAGAGCACCACGTTGACATCTATCGTCTCGGCCAGGTATGTCGCAAAAAAAGCAGACAACGAGGCGTTTAGGTGTGGGTAGAGGTTGTTCCAGGCACCCGTCAAGGCGGGCGATCCCGCAACAGCGGTTTCTGTGCTCAGTTGCAAAAATGGACTGCCAACCGTGTTGGCTGTGGCATCATACCAGGCCAGTACGATTACATTTTTATTCTGTAGATCCACGCTCAGGGCGTTGTATTCCTCGATCACAACATCACCCGTCACAGGTGTGGTATCGGTAACGGAAAACAAAATGTCCTTAATATATGCAAAACCAAAGAGGGCAATGCTCGAAAAATCCAGTACCAGACTGTTGAAGCGCGTATAGGTGCCACCGGTCGTGCCATGCAGGATGTACGTATTGGCCCCAAACGTTAGCGTTTTTGCGACGGCATCCCATCGCACGCCGTCGCGAGCAGAGTAGAATACATTCCGAGCGATGCTCGCCTGCCGCGCAATAATCGCCTCTTCCTGCGCCATAACATTCAAAAATGGCGAATAGACCAATCCACTTGACTGTACAAATACAGCCAAAACAACCACACCCTGATTTTGCATTGTGATGGACAACGAATCAGATTCCGCCACCGTAATACTGGTGATCGTTTGCGTCGTGTTGAGCACGACACCAGAAATATACGCAATGCCAAATTTATTTGCGCCAATGCCGGAGAAATTTATATTCACGTTTGCGGCTGGAACCGTGGTGTAGTGTGCGCCAGTGTTACCGTGCAGGATGCGCAGCGATCTGCCTGTCTGCATCGTCAGCACCTTGGACGTTGCCGACCAGTAAACTTCACCCGTAGGTATAAATTGCATGTTACGACCAAGACCTATTGCAAAAATAACAGCATCCGTAATGTTGGCCGGGGTAGGATGGATTGTCGATAAGTCGCCAGATTTCAAATCGAGCTCCGCAATCGCCCCGCTGATCGTCGTGGCCGTGGTCCCCAACGCCGTGGTTCCCATTGCCCCGGCCACTGACGTTTTCGGCGTGGTCGTCAGCCCGGCCAAATTCCCAATGGCGGCGTCCAGTTCGCCCAGCGGATCATTCCAGATCGCCTTGTCATTCTTCCGGCTGTCTGCGTTGACGATGGGTGTAAAATTGCTCATGATTGCTCCTAACTGCTAACCGCTATCAGCTAACTATACGCCACCGCTTGCACGATGGCTCGAATCTGTAATTGCGCCGTAATCCGGCCCCGCTTGCCCGTCGCCCCCTGGATCGTGATCTCATGCGTCAGCGCCGTGGGCCGGAACGTGTCCCCGTCCGCCACATCCGCCGTCAGGTCCAGGGTGAACCATCCCCCCGACGGCGCCGCAATCGTGGCCGTGGGCGTGATGCCGTTGATCTTGATCGTGGTGTCCGCCAGCAAGGTGGCCACGCTCGTATCGTCCACCACGGTCGCCCCGCTGTCCTCAAAGATGCCATAGACGCCCGTGCTCGAATGCGTGTGCGCCATGCCGTGGCTGTGGGACGCCCCGGCTGCACTCGTTGTCCCCCCGCTGCCGCTGTCCGTCGGATAGTTGATATCCGCCCCGGCCCCGCCGTGGTTCAGCCCGCCCGCCGTCCCCGCCGCCCCAAATCCAATCGGATAGGTGACGCCGCTGTTGGCAATCAGGATGGTGTGTTGGTGCCCGGGGATGGTGTGCGTATGCCCGCTCTCTGCGTCGCTGGTCGAGAGGCTGCTCGCCCCCCCCGTCACGCTCTTCACCGTTGACCGCAGCGGGTCCACCCGGAACCGCAGCAGCACCTGCTGCACCTGCAAAATCTCCGGACCCAACCAAAACGGCAGGCTGGCCGCCTTTGCATCGTCGAACGGCTCCGCATAGCTCAGCGTGTCCACACTCGGCCCGCCCTGGCTGTGCGTCTGGTAGATCTTGCCCTGGCGCATCCGCCCGGCGATCTCCTCTTCCCAGCTCGAGGGCCAGCGGTCCGTGGTGGCCACCGTCAGGCTGTGGCTGCGGCTGCCGTCGTTCCCCCACCGGGTCGCAATGTTGAGCAGGATACAGTCGGCGTCGATGTCGTGGATCACGTTGCCCTCGGCATCCTCCGCATAATCCAGCAGCCACATCGTCTGGCCTGGCCGCACCCGCTTGGGCAACTTCGTCACGGTCAAGCCATAAAACTTGTGCGGCTCCACATAGCGCTCGATGTAGCGCTTGCCCACATCCACCAGCATATTCGCAGCCGCCTGCATGTCGGCGTCCGTGTTGCTGATCGGGGCGATGTCCTCAAATTGCAGCACCACCCGCCGCTGCCCATAGATGGCCTCAGCGTCCGACCGATAAATGAGGTTATCCGTCGGGGATATTACCCAGTTGCCCGAGCTGGTGTACGTAGTGGCCGCTATGGTCAGCGCCGTATGCTCCAGGTCATCCCCCGCCCCATATAGGTAGATCCCCGTGATCAGGTCCGCCCCATCCTCCAGCTCGTCCAACGCCGTAAAGAGGCAGATGTCGTCATTGTCCTCCAACGCCACGGCATCCCCGCCGCCCCGGATGGCCCGCACCCCGCTGGCTGTGGTGGCCGGGCCGATCCAGATGATCTGACGGTCGCCCAGTGTGCGCACCGTGGACGTGTCATCAATTGCCGCCGCCGGCGTGATGGCCAGGATCAGACTGTTCGGCGGGGTGCCTGCCCCGTCCGTGATCGCCGTGATCCTGTTGCGCTCCACCACGCTGGTCACCAGGTCGTACTCCACCACCTGGTTTACGTAGTACAGCGTAGGATCCGCCACCCGGATAGTCGACGCCGTCACCGACACAATGTCCACGGTCAACCCCGACAGCCCGGGGCGATAGATCCAATGCTCGGCCAGCTTGCTCGACGCCGCGGTCAGCGCCTCCAGGATCGACTCCCCCACAAACCGTCCATACAGATCGTTGGCCGTCGTCGTCTCTCCATTGACCGGGTCCAGGCTCCATCCGTCTGTGTGCCTGGCCAGAATGCGAGACGGCGCATCGTCCACCCCGGCCCCGGCGCTCTCGATGTCCAGGAACCGGGTCGGCTCCTGGTCCAGCCGCCCGGCGTAGGAGCGCCCGGTGATCTCGAAGCTGGCCACCCCATCCGCCCCGATGGTGCGCCGCTTGCCCTCCACCAGCCCCAGGAATATCGCCTCGCCATCCTCGTAAATCCGCACCGCCCGTTGCTGCACAATCAGCAACTTGCTGCGCAGGTCTCGGCAAGGGATCAGAAAAGAAAACTCGGCCAGCATAGACAGCGGGTCATCATAGGACACGTCGAAGATGTTGCTGAGGAGACCATCCCCCACCACCACCCCGCCCAATGTCTCAATCGTCGCCGTCAACTTTCCCATACCGCCCTCGTCGAATAATTGCCATTATCGCCCGACAAAATCAGGCGTATTGTCGATAGTATTCCCAGCCCACCGTGGCGTCCGCCACGGTGTTGCCGCTGGTCACGTTGATCTGGATGCTGTTGTCCCCCGCCGCCAGCGTCGGCCAGATCTTGTTCGCCGTCCAATAGTCGGCGAACTTATCCGTCACTTCTCGCACCAGCCCGCTGCTCCCCGTGGCCGCCACCCGGCTGCCAAAAGTCAGGCTGCTCGTGGTCGGCACGGTCAGCACCTCGTGGATGCCGTCCCACGCCGTCCCTCCGGAGATCTCCACATTGTCCCCGGCCACCAGACCATGCACCGTCCCCGTGGTCACCGTGGTGGTTATGCTGTTCGTGTTGCTGATGGCCGTGATGCTGGCCGTGGCCCCAAACAGCCGCACGCTCAGCGCCGCCCCGTTGATCACCAGCTTCTCGCCCACGCCGATGGCGATGGCCACCACCAGGCTGCGCTGGGTGGTCAGGTTGGCATAGGTAAAGGCGGCAATGGCGCTGGTCCCCGCCCCAATCGTCACCGCAACCGCCTCCGCCTCCATGTTGCCGTCCTGGGCAATCGTAAAAGCCTGGGCCGTGCCGCTGCTGGTCAGGGTCTCTTGGGTCCCCGACTCCCCGATCGAAGTCGTCCCATCCCCCAGCCGGAAAGAGTCATCCCCCACCGACCACGCCTCCAGACTGGCCACAACCCCCCGCCAGAACTGATCCGCCGTCACCCATTGCAGCGTATAGGGCAGCCAGCCCCCCTTGGCCTTCGAGGGCCGGGGCAGGTTGGCCGTCTTCAGCCGGGCCCAGTTCCAACGAAGAGAGCCGTCATCCAAGCGGATGGTCAACCGTTCCCGCACGCCCAGGTTCTGGCGCAGGGCGTCCATCTCCGCCACCAGCCCCGCCACCGTATCCGCCGAAATGATCCCAGACCTCGTAATCGGCTGGATGCCCTTGGGCGACCGCTCGCTGCCATAGTTGTCGAACCACACCCCGCCCGGCACCTGCTGGAACGAGGTCAGCGCCTCCCCCGTCCCCATATTCTGCTCGTCGCCCTCTTGCAGTTCGTCAGGGATCAGGATCTCGCCGAACTGCACAATTTGATAGGCCATCAACCACCTCGCCGTCTGCGTAGTTGCTGCACCGTCATCGCCCCAGCCCCAGCCGCCCGGTAGACCGTTGGCGCATCCGCCGGGCCAGCGAAATTCTGATGGATCGTCACGCTGATCTGCTCACCGCCCATCATGTTCCTGGTATCGTCGGCATTCCACACCCGGCTGCCCCTGGGCAGATTCACCAACTCCGGCCCCTGCTCGCCCACCAAGGACAGCCCGCCCCGTGCGTAGGACGTGCCGGAGGCATACTCGTTGACGCCAATTGGAGCCGGGGTAGGATAGGCAAAGGCGCTGCCGGGGCGCATATATTTGTCGTTAAAGGTTTTTAACCAAAGATCAAAGGTTTTTAGCCAATTTCCTACCGTATCCCAAACCCCGTTGAGTACCCCCGCAATGGCATCCCGCACACCCGCCCCGAACACATATTCTATCGTATTAAGGATGCCGTTTGTAGTAGAGTCCAAAACAGTGACAAGCCCATCCCAAAACATCTGCCAATCCCCGGTGATGATCCCGTCCCACATCTGCTGTACACCGCTGATAGCTGTAAAAAGTTCGGTTACATTGGCAATGGCAAGATTGACAAAGCCATATTGACCTTTCAAAAGGTTGTTCAGCCACGTCCCCCACGTGCTCTCTGTATCTTGCGTACCAATGCCGAACACCTTTTTAATTGCTGCCCACATGGTGTCTACCTGGCCAGGTACCTCATCGGTAAATTCTGTGGTCGTGCTGCGCATTCCTGCCCAATCTTCATTCCATGCCGTCTTTACTGTGTCCATTACGGAGGGCAGTGTTTCCCCCAGGAAGGTTGATAGTTTCCCCGCCGACGTCTCCACAAACGGCATTACTACCATGCCCAATTCCATCAACTTTTCGCCTACGGGCAACAGCGAATTCTTCAGGCCGGTCATGGCGATCTGCCACTTTTCTTCCAACCCCATCGACCGCAACGTCACATCGTCGATCGACCCGACCATGCCATTCATGACGGCGGTTGCATCTCCAATCTCGAAACGCCCCTCCCGGATCGCCGCCACCATATCCGGCCCCGCCTTGGCCCCAAATATCTCCATCCCCAGGTTGAGCGCTTCCTGTGCTGTGCTGGCCCCCTTGATCGCCTCAATATCTTCGGCGAACGACGCGGCCAGATCCCGGTTGACCGCCGTGTTCTGCACAGTCTGGAATTCGCCCAGGGCCATCGCCGCTTCCAATTCGGCTATCTGCGCTGTGTAGTTGTCGATCTGCATCCGCTTGGCCAACCGTGCGGATTCTTTTGTTTTGTTGGAAAACTCCTCTTCTTGCAGGATGGCGATCTGCATCTGCCCCCGCAGCTTGTCTAGAGTAGCCTGCGCCTCGGCCATACTCTTGACGCCGCCCGTGGTCGTCTCGGTCACCTCTGCCGATGCCCTGGCATAGTGCCCCGCCGCAATCCGCAGCGACCCCATCACAATCTCCGTGTTGACGCCCTCTTGTTCCCATTTGCCCAGCAGGTTGATGCTTTCATCCATACTGAAACCCATCAAACGCATGGGAGCGCCAAACTGCACCAGTTTCCCGGCCAGGCTGTCCAGCCCGATCCCCCATTTCTGACCCGCCCCAAACAGCTTGTCCATCAACAGCGAGGAATCTTCCAGGGGAATATTCCAGTCACCCATCACCCTGGTAATGCCGGCCACCGCAGCCACGCCATCATCCCCCGTGATCCGGGTCATCTTCAAAATTTGCTCGGTGAACTCGTCCAGCGCTGGGCCGGTCGCCCCCGTACGCGTGCTCACCTCGCCCATGACGGCGGCAACGTCTGTCATGGACCGATCAAGCCCCGCCACACCGCCATGCAGAGCCACAACGCTTTTGCTCATTTCGTCCAGGGCGTCACCGCTGGCGCCCGTGGCAGCGATCAGCTTGTCTTGAGCCTTGTCATACTCAATCGCCACGCTCACCGCTGCGGCGCCGATGGCCCCAATTCCAGCCACCGCCGCCGCAGCCCCGGCCACTATCACGCCGCCCAGAGCCTTGCCCAGCCGCCCCGCCCAGCCCTGGGTCTTCTTCTCCGCATTCCCCAGGTCCTTGTCCAGACCCGTGGAATCCCCCCGCATATACAGGATTGCATCACCCAGCGTCAGCGCCATCGCCTACCCCTCACTCCTCAGTCCTCAGCCCTCAGTCCTCAGCCCTCAGTCCTCAGTCCTCAGCCCTCAGCCCTCAGCCGGCACCTTCACGCCCAACCTGCTCAACGCCTCGAAAGGATCGCCGCCCTTGCCCTTGCCCTTGCCCTTACTTTCGCCGCCCATCGCCTTGCCCAGGGCGTTGACGATATGCACCGCCTGCTGCTCCCACTCCCACCGTTTGCGCCGGATGTAGGAATCCACCAGATAGTCCATCATCTCGCCCCGTGGCCCCAGGCTGCGGTCCCAGAACCCATGTTCCGCCGACATCATTTCGATGAGGTCGGCGTCCCCGCTGGGCCATTGACCAGCGCCAACAGTTGCCCGAAAGGGTAGACCAGTCTCAGCACCTCGGTGAATGCGGTCAGCGCTTCATCGTCAAACGCCTCCCTCTCGATGCGCTCCCGGTCCGCCGCCAACTCCGGGCTGTACGCAAAGAGCAGGTCCAACAGGATGTCCACCGACCCCAGCAGCGTCCCTGACAGGCTCTGCACCAGCCCTGCCAGGTCCGTTCCGCTGGTCAGTTCCAGCTTGCCCGCCCCCTCTAACGTCGCCGCCAGTTGGCCGAAGGGCTTGCGTAAGGCGTCCCGCCATGCCTTGGCCTGCTTGATCGGCCTCTGGGTCAGGGTATAGGTCGCCCCGCCCAACTCCACCATCACTGTTTTCGGCATCGCTTAGGTCCCCGTGCTGGCAGCGGTCACGACCTGGATCACCATGAACTCTTCCCCGGCGCTCTGGGTCGTGTCCTCATGGACGTTGATCACGATGGGGATGCCCGTCTCGTTTTCTTTGTCCCAGGTCGAATCCCCGTCCGGGCCGATGGTCCCCACGTGGAAGAAGTAGCGCACGGGTTGTTTGACGCCGTCGCTTGACACCCGCACGCCCTCAAACCCCCATTTGTAGGTGGCCACAACCGGCTCAACGCCGATCTTGACCTCGGAGTAGCCCTTCTGCGCCGCCCCCGCCGCCGTGTCCGTGTTGGTCCCCCCGTGGATCAGGGCCAACTTCGCCCCCGTGTGCTCGGCCAGGACGGTCTTGAGCACCGGCTCCCGGCTCGTGCGGAACTCCCGCAGCTTGCCCATCGACTGCTGGGTCTTGATCGCCTTGCGCTCCTCGTTCCAGGTCAGGGTCAGGGGTTCCAGGGTCTGGCCCAAACTGGTCCACGAACTCCACGCCGTGCCATACGCCACGGTCGTCTCGTCCGGGTTCGCTGTCCCGGTAGGGGCATAGTAGATAGTGCCTTCCCCCAGGATGATGTCTTCTTTTGACATGTTCAAAGCTCCTTATTCGCTCACTGCAAAACGGATATCCACCAAAACTCGAAAACTGTTTGTCGCCACATCGTAGTCGTCGTTCCTGCTCACCCGGTAGGCCATCTTGACCACTACCCCGCCGCTGGCCCCGGCCCACCGGTCAAAAGCCGCCTCCACCTGATCCGCCACCGCCGCCGCCCCTGCGTAGGTTGTGGCGAAACACCCAAACTGGTACCACTGCTCATGCTCCCCCGTGCTCCCCTTGTCCGTCCCATCGCTCACTTGCTGATAGGCGATGGCTGGCAACGTCGGCTTCTGGGGCAAGACCAGGGGATAGACCCGCGCCGCCACCAACGTCGAAACCCCACTGTAGCCCGTCAGACGGCTGAAAATTTGCCCCGACACGTTCATGCCGCCTCCAATGCCCTGCGCAACACGTCCGCCGCCCTAGCCGCCGCCTGCGCCTTCGTAGCGTCAAACGCCGGACGGAAAAAGGGCCGGGCCGCCATGTGGATCGTCCCCGCCTCGTGGAAGTGGGCCAGAAACGAAGCCGCCCCCACCACCACCTCACCCTTGCCCGGCTTGCGCTCTTTCTCGTTCTCCGGCCCGCTCTGGTAGGTGGACCGGCCCAACGTCGCCACATACACACTGGCCCCAATGCTGCCCTTGCCCCGGCTCCTGGCCGTTGTCGCCACCACCTGCCCCGCCTCAAACATGGCCTCATCCAACGACGCCGCCGTGGTCGCCCGGATCTCGTCCATATTCAGCTTCAGCACCACCCGGCTCTGCTTCGCCATCAGCCCTGGATCTCCGTACACATCAGATGCAACTCCCGCCGCCCGCTCTTCACCTCGGCCACCGTATCAATCTCAAAAATCCGCCCGTCCCAACTCACCCGCATCTTCGGCGTGATCCCGTGGCTGGCCGAATACCGCAGCCGAATCCGGGTCGTCACCTCCGCCTGGCTCTGCTGCGCCGTGAAATACTCCCGCCCCGTCAACGGCTCCACCGCCGCCCACCGGGTCAAATGCGTCCCCCACGACGGGATAGGCTGCCCCACCCCATCCTGGGTCGGCGTGTCCTTCTGGATTGTCACCCGCTGCCTAAGCTGTCCCGCCTGCATCGCCCCTACCCCTCAGTCCTCAGTCCTCAGTCCTCAGTCCTCAGTCCTCAGTCCTCAGTCCTCAGTCCTCAACCCTCAGTCCTTTTTTTCAAACCCGATCCATCAGCACCGATCCATCAGCACAATACTCTCAAACCCCAACGGCACCGCCTTCGGCATCGCCCCGCTGGTCAGGATCGTCTCCCGGTTCTCATACCAATGCCCCACCAGCAGCTTGATCGCCGCCTTGTACCGCTCCGGGATGGAGGCCGTAGAAGTCCACCCCGCCACATACGTCACCGTGATCGGACTCGCCGGGCGCAACGTCGCCGTGGGCCAACTCTTGCCATACCCCAACGAGACCCGCCCCGGCGTCCGCCCCGTCTCCACCACATAGTCCCCGGAGGAAAAGGTGTTCTCCACCCCATCCGAGTCCACATACTTGATATGGGTCACCGTGGCCAGGGGGGGCCGTGGCAACTCGATCCGCCCCGACGCTGGCCACCGGTCCAAGGTCAGCTTCCACGTCTGCGAAAACAGCGCCCGCCCGTTCAACTCCTCAAACATCTGCCGGGCCGCCGCCACCAGCGCGCCGATCAGCGTGTCATCGTCCGCAAAGTCCACCCGCAGATGCGTTTTCGCCTCCGCCGTGGTCACCGGCTCGCTCGTCGGCCCCGTCACCAGGGTCAACTCCCCATCTATGATCCTCATGCCGCCACCTTCTTCCACGCCACCGCCACAATATCGAACTCATCAGGCATCGTGATCGTATACCGCTCCAACTGCCCCGTCCGATCAAACAAATAGCGCATCCCGTCCGGCATAATTCGCCAGCAATCGATGGGATAGGCGTGATAAGGAAACGATGTGTGGGTGATAATGACCAACATTCCCCCCGGCTTCAGCAGTCGCACCAACTCATCAATCCACAGCCAAATCGCCTCTACGTGCTCCATGACATAGCCGCTGATCACCACATCGAACGTATCCTCTGCCCAGGGAAATTGATATGGATTTTCCGCCACCACGTCCACGTTCGGACCGGGCACAAGATCCACCCCCGTATACTGCCAGCCCGGACGATTTGTCACGATGTCCCGAAAGTTCCCGTTCACATCGTAGCTGCCCACATCCAACACGCTGGCAGGCCCGGCCCACTGATCCAGTATTTTGTCCATGCGGGCTTTACCTTCAGGTCTCATCAGCCCGCCCATTCCTCGGCGAACGTGCGCAGCGCCTTTAGCCGCCGCTTGCCCAGCCCCGACACGGCCAGCAGCGCCTCATCGTCCGCCCCGACCACATCGCTCTCGGTCACAAACCCCCGCTCCACCAGCGCCTGGGCAATCTCAGTAGAAATCCCGGCGACCTGGGTCCAATCCGCCACCTTGGGCTTCACCGGCGTCATGGGCAACACGGCCTTTTCTCGACTCTGCATACGAGGGTCGATGGCTGTTTCCATCGCCGCCTGATCCCCATCCCCGCCGGCAATCCGCACATATCCAGCCCGGGCCAACTCCAACCCCACGGCCACCGAGAGCGAATAATAACGACCCTTGCGTATGGCCACCGACTGACCGTCGTCACTCACAATCACATCCTGCAACGCGTACACCCTTGCAATCATCCCCGTACCTCCTCCCCGAAACGGCCACAGCGTTATGCCCGTCTCGACAATATGTCCGCACTCCACATCTGTCCGCCCCACCTGCCGAATCCCCCGCGTCGCGCAATCATGCGCAAACGGCAGATCCGGAGTGCTCTCCGTATTCCGAAATGGCACATCCCCCAACACCCCGGCCCGGATCAACAGACACCCAAACCCCGCCCCGCTCACCTCGCCCCATCCCCGCTGGCGCATGGCCGCCAACTCCCTGGGGTACAGGCTCAAACTCATCCCGATGGCCCCCCGTCCCAAATACTGGAACAGATTCAGGCAGTGCATCCCATGCCGCAGCATGTACGCCCCATACACCACAGCCGCCGGCGTATCCCACAACTTCTGCAACCCATCCGCCGGCACGATCATGTCATGCTCCACGATCAGCATGGCATCATACCCACCGTCCAGAGCCAGCTGCCGCCCCTTCTGAAATTGAAAATTGCAGTTGCGCATGTCCCGGCCCGGATACGGGTTTTCATCGCTCACTACCCATTGCACCTCCCCATCAAAGACCAGAGCCTCAACGCTCTCCACCGTCTTCTTCTGGAGCAAGCCGTCATACGTAGGAGTGAAAACCAGTATCCGGGCCATCACATCACCTCTAGGCCGTGGGGTGCGTGGCGTACTGGATCGCCTCAGCCTGGAGCACACCGTAAACGGCGTCGAACCAGAACCACAGCCGCACCTGGCCGGCGCTGGCCACACTGTACGGATCACGCAGGGTGGTCAGTCCGGTTCCCTCACGCATCCCCATGAAGTTGAAGTTGCCGAAGACCAGGCTCTTCACACCGCCCGCCAGGGCAGTCATGTAGGAGCTCTGGTTCACCGGATACCCCCACAGGGTGGGCCCGGCCGGCGTGCCGTAGGGAGTCGGCGCAAAGTGGAAGGCGTTCCCGCTCAGCCCCTGCAGATAGGCATAGGTGCCAGGGTTGATCAGCCACTGCGCCCCGTTCTGATATTCCGGCGCAACCTTGCCCACCAGCTCAGGGATCTCAGCCGCACCGATGGCCGCAGCCGCATCCAGGGTCAGCCCCGCCGTACCGTTGGCCAGGACCTCGGTCACCAGCAGGCTGTTGTGCGTAGCCGCCCAGCCCCGAGCTACCCAGTCACCCAGGAAGGACATCAGATTGGCGTCCTCGTCCCGCAACAGTTCCCAGGTCAGGGTGATGTACTTGGCGTACTTCGCCAGGGTGAACGCCTTCTCGCTCAAGGCCGGGGCGTCCTGGTCGATGGTGGCGCTCTCCGCCTCGGTCAGGAAGATCACGTCCGCCTCGTTGTCGATGGGATAGTTGACCGTGGTCCCCTTGCCAGGCACCCGGCGCACCCCCAACTTCGGGGCCAGCATGGTCTCATCACGCCGGGCCACAATGTCCTTCACCATCCCCACGGGCACCACCACTTCCCCGTCCGCCGCCGTGGTCACGTTCATGTCCGTGTTGTTGTAGGCCCGCAACTCGGACACCGTCCCATAGTCACCGGTCCGCAAGTAGCGGCAGTAGATGGCGTCAGCCGTGTCCGCCGTCTTGCGCGGGTGCACCACCGGAGCCTGCCCCCCCAAGAACCGCTGATCCACATTCCCAGCCACCGCCACATCGTTCGGCAGCGTCTGGATCTCGTTCATCCGGTCAATCGTGCCCTGCAGCCGCTGGCTCTCCGCCCGCAGCCCGTCCCACTTGGTCTGCTCCTCTTCCGTGAAGGTCCGCTTCTCGGCCACAGTCAGCCCGTTAAGCGCCTCCATCTTCCCCCGCACCTCAGTCAAATCCCGGCGCAGGTCCATCACCGCATTGTTGCTCATGGTCTTATGCCCTCCTCAGGCAGTCAAAATCTCGATCTCACGTTGTCTCATGGCCGCCTGCGCCCGCAATTGGCCCTCATCAAAGGCCGGAGCCGTGGCCCCACGTACCCCAGCCGGCACCTCTGGCACATTCATCATGGCCCGCATCTGCACCGAAGTGGCAGCGTAGGCCGGAAACGTGACCGGGGAGACATCGTACAGCGCCACCTGTTTCAGCGTCCGCACCGTCTCCTCGCCCACCGTATCCCAACTATCCAAAATCGTGCGGAAACCGAAAGACATCTGGCTCACGTCCCCCCGCTCGATCAAGTGGATCAAATCCCGCGCATACTGCGTATCCGGCGGCGTGATGCGGATGCGCAGCCCGATCTCGTCCTCGCTCACCGCCAGCGTCCCCGCCTTCGTCCGCCCCAGCACCATGTTGGCATCGTGGTTGAAGAGCGCCCGCACATCCCCCTCCTGCGCCCCCGCAAACGCCCCCCGCTGGATCACCTCCACAAACCCCCCCAAATCCTCCGAGCGAGAATTGAACACAGCCGCATACCCCACAATCGCCCGCTCGTTCCCCTCCCCACCGGCCTCGGCCAGCAACTCCACCGCCTGAAACCTGCGTTCAATTTGGTCTCTCATATTCAAAATTCCCTCTTGACGGTACTTACCCGCCCGTGATATACTCTTTTTGCGAAGATATGCACGCCAGCGACTCTTCCGCAAATGTCAACGGTTTTTTTGTTCCGAAATTCAAACCCACTTCGACGCAGACGGGTGTGGCTTAGGTCATCTGATCGGGAAACCGTTGACGATGGAAGCGCTGGCGTGCTACCTAAGCCACACCCGTCTGCGCATTTCCCAAAGGAGCTTGTCCCATGCACGCCAGCAAACGCACGTCCCGCCCGCTCACCGTATCTGACCGCCGTATCTTCTACGCTACCCGTCAAGTTAATTTCCTCGTATCCTGGAAAAAGCTCGTCAACCTCATGGACCTGCGGATTACCCCCATGAATCAGGCCCTGGGCGATGTCATGCAAGAACTTCTCACTGAACTACTCGCCGCCGTGCCCGTCTCCCCCGCCGCCTCTTCCCGTGCCCATCACTCACCGGTCTACTCGCCATCCAAGACCCAATCAGACATTGACCACATCGCCGAGCAACTCATTCAAGACCTGGATCTATCGTTCGACTGATGCCAGCCTGGGCCGGAAATCCCCCACCGGCCCACCTATCCGGCCACAATTGCACAATCACAGTTATGCGTCACAATCCCATTCGCCACATACCAGCCCAAGCCAGTCTGGAGGTTGAATACATCCCCATGAAACGCATCCCGTTGGACGCTGACAATCTCATCCGTGAATACCTCGCTGGGCAATCCGAGAATGCCCTGGCCCTGAAATTGGGTGTGTCCAGAACGGTTATCCGTCGCCACCTTATCGAGAACAACATCACCCCCCGCAGCCACAGCGCCGCCGGTCTCGTCCGCGCCGCCCAAATGACCCCCGCCGAGCGAGAAGCCCAAGCCGCCGCCGCCAACCTTGCCGCCACCGGACGCCCCAAGACCTACGCCGAGCGCTGTCTCACTGCCCAAACCCGTCAAGCCAACGGCACCAGCATCTCCCGTTATGAACGCAGACTGGCCGCAATGCTCGCAGACCGGGGGATTGAAGTCGTTCATCAACAGGCCATTGGTCCGTACAATTGCGACCTTGGAGCCGACCCCGTCGCCGTGGAAGTGTTTGGCGGTAACTGGCATTGGAGTGGTGATCACCTGCGCACCACGCCCGAACGTTTCCACCACATCCTCAATGCGGGATGGCACATCTTGGTTATCCCCGTTACCACCTCGTCGCCACTCACGCCCGCCGTCGCTGATTACGTGGCCGCCTACATACAAGAGACCCGCCGCAACCCACCCGCCCTCTGTGAGTATAGGGTGGTTTGGCGTGCAGGTGAGTTCGTGACCGCTGGCCGTGCGGATGATGATCACATCTCCATCAAACCACCGTTTACTCGTGGCAAGGACCCCGCTACGGGCCAGTACACGACTGTCCCCGATTAAGCACCCATCATGCACCGGCGGATGGCTCACCGCCCCCCGAACCAACAGCGGAGCCTTCGCCCCTTCCGGCTCAAAGCTCTCGCCCCCCTGGAAGAAGTTTTGTTCCACCCCCACCGTCCGCCCATTCATCGCCTCACAGTAGGGGCAATCCTCCCCACTGCTCACCCAGCGCAGCGCCGTCACCCCCGCCGCCACATAAGCGAACTTGGCCAGGGCATTCACCCCCCGCACCGCCTCCCGCCGCCCGTTCTTGTCCGCTTGCGTCTCTTCCCAGCCCGTCAACCGCTCTTCAATCGGCTCGACGGGGTCAGCGTTGGCATCTTTGGCCTCACTCACCAGCTTCTCCAGCTGCCCCCGGCTGCTCAGTGACCACCGCAAGCCCATATTCTGGGCATATTCCACCGCCTTTGCCAGCACATCCGCCCGGTCAATCCGACCCGGTACCTCATCGGCCACCGCATCCATCACCAGTTGGGCCATGCTCTCCAACACCGGCCCCATGTTTTGGGCCACAAATCCGGCGTGTTCCGTGTAGAACTCACCCAGCCACAGCAGAAAACCCGCCGTATCCTTCGCCCGCACAAGGTACTTTTGCACCGCCCGCCGCACATCGTTCACCTCACGGCGCACCAGCCGGGCTGCCACATCCCGCAGCACAGGCTCCTGCGCCCGATACAGCTTCCGCCGGTCCCCCGCCGCCCGCTGTGCCCGCTCTTCAATCCCCTGGCCGCCCAGAATGCGCAGAGACCGCCCCGCTTGCCCGTCCGCTTGCCCCTGGCCATCGTCGGCGCCCTGAGAACCCACCGCAACCATGTTCAACGGCTCCAAATAGGTGTCACCGCCCTCGATGGGGTCCATATTCTCCATCTTGCGGATGTCATTCACCGACAAGAACCCCGCCTGCCGCCCCGTCTGGTGCGCAGCATACCGGCTCGCCGTGTCCCCACGCATCAACCCGTCCACCAGATGCTCGACAAAGAACCCATCCCGGTCCCGTGGGGTCATCAAATCCCGCTGCATCGCCTGCTCAAAGTTGCGTAGCCAGGGCATCAACGTCTGCACCACAAACTCAATCGACTGATGCTCGATATTGTTGTTCGTGGACCGGCTTAAATCCCCCACCATATGGGCAGGAATCCGGTACATCCGGGCAATCTCAGCAATCTGGAACTGCCGAGTCTGTAGGAATTGCGCCTCTTCCGGCGGAATCCCCACCGTCTCCACATCCATGCCCTCTTCCAAAATGCGCACCCGATGGGCATTCGACAAGCCCTCATGGGCACTGTTCCACCCCTCCCGCAATCGCCCCACCGCCTCCGAAGAGAGCCGCCCCGGATGTTTCAAAATCACCCCAGGCCGTGCCCCGTTCCCAAAGAACCGAGCGCCGAACTCTTCCGTGGCCAGGGCCAGGCCAATCGCTTGCATCGCCTGCCGAATCGGGGAATACCCCACAATCCCATTGCCCGAAAGACCCCGCACATGGTGGATCTGCTGCCCGTTGAACGTCTTCAAAGAGCCATCTGGCATTCGATAGTCATACATCAACTGCCCATTCACCCGGCTCACATTCTCCATCTTGTTGGGCAACAGGGGCCACAGGGCCACCGGATAGCCGCTCCGCCCCCAAGCAATCTCAGCGTAGCCATTGCCCCAGGCCGCCACATGCCCGGTCAAGGTCGAACGGAACTCAAAAGCCGTCATCTCTGGGTTAGGGGAATCCTTCAACAGCTTATACAGCGGATGGTCAACCGCCCGGCTCTTGCCCCCGTCCCCATTGCGCCGATAGGTGATCAAGGGCAACACAGCGACCGACTCGGCCAGCACCTTCACACAAGCCCACACCGCCGAGCTTGTCAGCGCCGACTCTTCCGTTACCGTCACCCCAGCCGCCGACCGCCCGCCCAACCCCAAGAGACTCTCCCAGGGCACCGACCGCCGCTCCGTCTTATTAGGTTCAAATAGGGAAGAAATCAGGCCCATGACCTACGCCCCCCGTCGCTTTTTCCACACATAAGCACCCACCGCACCCACCAAAATAGCCAACGTCGACCCAAAGGCCAGCGCCGCCACCCACCCCCAGGCCGCCCAAACCGCCACCCCCAGGCCAATCCACCCAAACAGAACCAGGACATCAAACAGCGTATCAATGCTCATAGCTCAATCAGTCCCCGCTCTTCGTAAACAGACCGCCCAGATCCCTCTTTGCGGATGGCCCGGTCAAGCCCCATAATCAGGGCAACCATGCCGTCAATCTTCTCAGTACTTCTCGCCTTGTCCGGTTTCACATTGCCTGCCGGGTCTTGTGTCGCCACCAAATTGTTAGCCATCCACGTCAGCACCGGATTGTTACCGTGGGCAATCTTTTTTGAGAGCACCAACTTCTCCAGCTCCTTCATCGGCCCGCTCATACTCGCAAAGCCTTGCCCAAACTGCACCACCGTCTGCCCTTGCTCTTGGATGTCTTGGATCAACTTCGTGGCCCCCCACCGGTCAAAAGCCAACTCCCCGATGTCATACCGCTGGGCCAGGTCGTCAATCTCTGCCAGGATAAAGTCATAATCAATCACATTCCCCGGCGTGGCCATCATATAGCCCTGTCGCACCCACACGTCATAGGGCACCCGGTCCCTGTTCGACCGTTCCCGCATACTCTCCTCAGGAATCCAGAATCGGCAAACCACGGAGAATGGGTCGTCTGCCCCTTCCGGCGGAAAGACCAGCACCAAAGCCGAGATGTCCGTTGTGCTGGAAAGGTCCAACCCCATGTAGCAGGTCCGCCCCCGCAATCCATCCTCTGGCACCGGTAACCCACAAGCCCCCCACGCATCTGGGGACATCCACCGGCTCTCCGCTTGGGTCCACACGTTCAAATGCAACCTCTGGAAAGCGTTGAGAGCGCTGGGCATCGCTTTGGCCTTGACCGCCTTGCGCCGCAAGTCCTCAATCTTCACACTCACGCCCAAGTTAGGATTAGCCTTTGCCCACGTCTGCTCATCTGCCCAATCGTCACCCTCATCGATGCTGTAAATTATCCCAAAATGGGAATCATCCTCCACCACCCGGTCCAGCACCTTCTGGGTATAGTCATGTAGGCCAAAACACACCGAATGTCTATCAAATCCCGCCGTGGTGATGCTCATAATCAGCGGTTGACGCCTTGACCCCGTGGCCGTGTCCAACACATCGTACACTTCCCGATTCTTGTGGGCATGTAGCTCATCGATGATGGCCCCGTGGACGTTCAACCCATCCATGCTATCGGCGTCTCTGCCCAGCGGTTCAAACTTGCAAGCCCTGGCCGGGATACTCAAATTGTCCCGAAACACCTGAATATGCCGCCGCAAGAAAGGTGAAGCCTTGACCATCCGTGTAGCTTCAGCGTGGGCAATCCTCGCCTGGTCTCTCTTCGTGGCCGCCGTGTAGACTTCCGCCCCCGGCTCCCCATCGGCGTCAAACAAATACAGCCCATCCCCCGCCGCCATCGTCGTCTTGCCGTTCTTCCGTGGCACCTCAATGTAAGCAACTCGGAACCGCCGCAACAGCCCCCCATCCTTGCCCACCTTCATCCACCCGAAGAGCATCGCCTGGATAAACTGCTGCCACCCCTCCAAAACCAACGGAGACCCGGCCCACTCCCCCTTGGAATGTCTCAAAAATGCGAAAAATGAGATAGCATGGGCCGCCGCCTCCTCATCAAAAACCAGCCCCCGCCCGTCCCCATTCTCCAAATCATCCAAATGCCGCTCCACCGCCCGCCGTGCCCAATGGCATGATGGGATAGCCCCACCCATCACCCCACTGATATAGCCCTCATAGCCGCTCATCTGGTCCCCGTCCGCCGTGCCAAGAAGCTCTCATAGGGGTCTTCCTTCTCCAACTCCACATGCAACCCCTCCCGAGCCGATGGCGTCAACCCAAACTCGCTCCCAATCTTCATCACCATCATCGTTGAGTCCCGCAGAATCTGGTGCGCCGGATGTTTGCGAGTCACCCCATTCTCATCATCCCGGAAAAGCCCCTGCGCATCAATCGTGCGGATGGCCTCCAAAGCATAGGCCCAATGTTGGCACAACAGCGCCAGCGTATAGGCATCAATCTCAGTCAGCACCCCCATCTCTGCCAGGGCCGGCGTCAACTTGTGCCAAATCCTTTGCGCCTCTTTGGTCATCATGCCCTTGGGCAACGTCGGCGCGCCCGTCTTTGGCTTTGGTGCCTTCGTGTTAATGTTCCGAGGGTCTCCACCCCTCGCAATCTTCAGGGGCGAAGGTGTCTTTTTCGCCATCTAGGAGAATCCATTTCATTCAACATTGTGAGAGTTTTGC
>Ga0210043_1000842_pt1 | contig 30665 bp, 29 predicted proteins | sample CryGeymet201501t_FD_183990 | JGI IMG/M metagenome (GOLD analysis project Ga0210043, IMG submission 183990) | Groundwater microbial communities from Crystal Geyser aquifers in Utah, USA - Crystal Geyser metaG 2015-01t (SPAdes) (version 2) | ecosystem: Environmental > Aquatic > Deep subsurface >... | reverse complement strand
CTCCAATGTACCTTTGACCAGTGGATCTACAAAGAATGTGGTAGATGCCAGATTTGCCATATTCTCTCATGCCTCAAGTACCGGACGAACTGGCCCTCTGCGTTGATTTTGGTATTTTCCGTTGTAGGCAACAGAAGCAGGCTCATCCAAGAAGTGGAACACGATCTGTGCTATGGGATCACCACGCTGAATGAGGATCGGTTCTTTGCTGTGGTTCGTGATCTCGAGTGTGAGCCAGCCACACCATCCAGGTTCGATCACAGTATTCTGGACAGCAACTCCGAGACGAGCCCAAGTGGACTTGTCATGCACGATGCCGAGAACGTGCTTCGGCATAGTGAAACGCTCGATCGTAGATGCAAGGATGAAATCTCCAGGCATGAGATGCTCTGCATCAACGAAGCCTTCCTCGTCGAATTCCACCCGCACGTCATAGCCAGCGGGGCCGACACCGTAGGTCATGCCGTTGTGTTTGGTCCGCTCAGAGAAAGGCTCGAAGATGCCCAGCTTGCGGATCGTGTTGCCAGATGCGATCATGTCAGTCCCTCCGGTACGTCGCAAGAGTTTGCCACAGATTGTCTGCAATCGTAGGCTCACGAACAGCACGGAACCCAAGGAACATCATGAAGTCATGAAGGTCCTGTGCCTTGGCCGTGCCGAAACCGCTGATATGCAACTCCATAGCAACCTGCTCCAGATTGGTGTTCGCCATCAGCCGATCGAAGAACTCATACTCGGCACCCTCACAGTCGATCTTGGCGACCTGCATGTTGGGATACAAGCCGACCAGAGTGTCGACCGAGATAGCGTTGATCTTGGTTGCAGAGCGGCCACGGCGGAACGTCGTCGACGAGTTTCCGGGGTTCTTGCCAGTTGTGCTGAGATAGAGTTCCATCTCACCATCATGCTTGCTGGTCAGCGCCGCGTTGTGCAACGACACACGGTCGTGGGAGCCAGCGGTGTTCAGGTCGAGCATCGCATAGTTGTTCGGTTCAGGCTCGAGCGAGATGACCTGAGTGGCACCCTTCTCCAGAGCCATCTTCGTGAAGCAGCCGATGTTCGCCCCGATGTCCAGCACGACTTTGCCTTCGCATTCAAGCAGGCCGTAGGACTTGTTGATCTCTTTCATGACGTAACCGTCATAGGTGTCGACCCGTCCCTTCATTGGGCCGAGAAAACCCTTCGCTGTGATGTCGACAAGTTCGCGCTCCTCGAACTCGCCCTCTTTGATAACGCCATATTTCATCTGCTATCCTTTCTTGCAAGAAATTCTGAAAGATGAATTATGTTCGGTCCAGTCTTTGGACGACCAACTCTCTTTCCTTGGATTCGTTTGTCGATTTCATTCTCGAATTGACTAGACCATTCAAGATGATTAGGGTTCATACACAGTTTATTTCCACAAAGATGAGCAGCTTGATATTTTTCTGAAGTTTTCTCTCCAGGGCATACGAGACTATGAGCATTTCTATTTGAGAAACTCGCATATCCATGAGAATTTACTGCGAAAGGCCACAGTAGACAATCTTCTCCTTCGTAGAGTTTTGCCATTTCTATGAAGGCAAGCGGTTCTCCTTTCTTTGCTCTTCTTTTCAACACTTGCTAATCTCTCCCCACGATTTTCCACACTCTGTGTCAACCTTAAAAGGAACGAATGGAGTTACTCGGTCCTTGACACAGTTCATCATGATATCGCCAGCGGCTTTCGCTTCAGCAACGCTTCCGAACGTACCATCGGTCTCGTCGTGAACTTGCAACTGGATGAAGTAGCCCGCCCTGTCCAACTCACAGAGCGCCAGCTTGGTCTGGTCGGCAGACGAACCTTGAATGATCCGGTTCAGTGCCTTGTGTGTATAGTCAAACGTCCCATCATCGCGACGCTCAAAGTTCAGTCTGCGTCCAAAGATTGTGGTGACGAAGCCGCGTGCCTCTGCCCGCTTGGTCGCTTCCTTGGCAAGAAGTCCGACGTAGGGAACTTCCTTGTCGAAGTTGTCGATGATCTGCTGGCCTTCTGCCCCTGCGGTCTCGCGGACATAGCCGCGTTGCAGTTCCATCTTGTAGGCCATCGCCTCTCTTTGGGTATCGAAGTACTCGATCCTCTTGTTTTCCTGCCAACCGTAGGTCACCATCCAGCGAGTGGGTTTCTTGATGTCGCGGCAGAGTTTGGCTCCACCTTCACCATAGCACAGCCCAAGAAAGATGTTCTTGGAATAGCCACGATTGACCTTGTAATCGCTGGTTCCATTTGCAAGCCATTCCTCAACACGAGAGTCACCGTGGATGAGGCGGGTCATCATGTCGTGGTTGTCAGTGCTAGGATCATCTTGATAACGCTTGGCAGCTTCCCTCGCACGCGGCAAGTTCATCACTGCGGCGAAGTGTGTCGTCCACCGAGGCTCTTGCTGAGAGTAGTCATTGCAGCCCCAGATACCACCATCATCAGGAACATAGATCTTGCGCCACTCACCAGCAGTTTCAGGATCGCGGTCAGGGCTTGGCTGTTGCTGCATGTTTGGGTGAGTTGCAGACAGTCTACCGTACCGAACGCCTTTCTGATCTCCCTGCTCGTCCTCTCTTGCGATCTGGTGGAACTGACCATGGATACGTCCGTTGACAGCATACTTGCGAATGCTCTCAGCAAACGTGGTTCTGATCTTGTTGACCTTGCGTGCCCGAAGGATAGCATCGCAGACCGGATGGTCATGTCCGCCCAAGAGGAAGCGGTCAATCTGCGGAGCGCCCGTGCTGGTCTTCTGCAGACGGATACCAATAGCTTCCAAAGCAGGGGCCAAGGCTCCAGGCTTCCACACATCGCCGAAAGCAATACGGATGCCAGTCTGGTGACGAATGAAATCAAGCGCGGCTTGTTCCTCAGTCTGTGACCACTGCTCGATCTGTGCCAACTTATCAAAGTCGATCTTCACACCACGGCGGCGCATACGAACAAGGACCGGGAGAGTTCTCGTCTCCAGGTCCCAGATTTCACGCAGCCCTTCCTCGTCGATAATCTTCTCCTGCCGACGGAGGAGTTCAAGCGGAGACGCAACGTCCTGCTCTGCATACTGCCCAACGAAGCGACCAGGAAGCCGCCACAGTCCTTTCTTTGGGTCAAGACCATAGGACCTCGCCGCTTCCACAAGCAACTGTTCGTCCTTGGCCTCGATACCATACCGATCGCCGATAGCTTTCAGCGAATAGTTCATGTGCAGTTCGTAGATCAGCGGGTCGGCAATTTGGACATCGCGAAACTTAGCGTCGGGGTGCCATTCGAATCCGTCGTTATAGCCGTAGTCAACATCATACGCGAGATTGGCTCCAACGAATTCACCGTCGAAGTCCTTGATCTGATCTCGGAGGTATCCAAGAGCGGCTTCAACAGGCAGGTTATCACCTCCTTCATGACGGAATGGAAGATAATGCTTAGGTCCTCCATCGATAGCGAACCCCCAGCCGACAGTGTATCCATCTCTGAGCGAACCCGATCCCATCTGATTTCCGATAGAAGGGTCTCTTGTTTCTGCGTCAATGGCAATTCGTTTTGCTCCTTTCCAAGAAGGTAGGTCTGAAAGGGAGGGCGGCTTCCAGTTGGCCTCGGGCGTGAAAAACCCAAGCTGGAGAGCGCCGCCCTTATTCGAATCGGATTTAGTTCGAATGACCATCAGCCGTTGTACCCGTCTTCTGTCTTGGTGATGTTCACGGAGTGAAACCCGCCATCAATAGGGCCTTCTGCCCACTGATCATAGCCAAACGGGTGTTCCATGCCATCGACTGCCTTGTTGTGAGGCTCTGTGGACGCGCTGGATGCCGCGCCTTGGGTAGCAGTGCCACCAGCACGTCCAGCGCCCCCTGTTTTTGCCCCGCCTGCGGTGCCTGCGGTGCCGCTAGGTGCTACCACCACCCCCGCGCCAACACCAGCCTCCAGCGCCCTCTGAGCGGTCGCAATAAGGCTGTCCAAAAGCTGCATCGCAAACTCAAGCTGTTGCGTGCTCTGCCAGTCGGACATCAGGCAGCAGAACTGATATTCCAACTCGGGCAACTTGTTCGCTTTTCTGAAGCGGGCGTTCAGTTCGTCGATATCATCCGGCGGCTCCACGGACAGAGCATAGACTGCATCATAGTTGACTATCATCTTCTGGACGTAGGTCTTGGCTTTGAGCAAGTCTTGCAGGCCATTCTTTTTCCACCAGCGAGAGACGTACTTCGTAGCACACCCCCCCAGATAGCCGATGCCAGCATCGATCACCCAGTCCCAGTGCTGATACTCGGCCTGATAGTGTTCGCCTCCCTCTTGGGCAACGAACGCAGGTTTCTTGCAGGTACACATCTTCTTGTCGTGACCGCAGTCATCGCAGTTGATATTGCCCATCATTCGCCTCCGACGTCAGGCAGGGTTTCCCAGCCATGCTGCCTGATGAGGAAGTAAGTATCGACGATCGCTTCGGGATACTTGTGACGATACTTTGCCATGTAGTTCTCGACCGCCGACAGTTTTGTGGAATACCCTCGATTACCCAGCATAAGCTGATCACGGACGTAGCAGTAGAACTCCAGCATGTCTAGGCCATGGAGCCACTGAACCTCGTGCTCGTTCAGATCTTGAATTGCATCGTGGCCGAATACTTGCTCGTTGATGTGAATTTCGATCTTCATCTGCACATCGTTGTTCTGCACTCCCGCTTTCTTGGCAGGGTGAGGCATGTCTCCGGTGATACGTTCAGGAATATCGTGTTGAACCACGGCACGAATGAGAGCACCAGAAGCTTCCGGGTTCAAAATCAGCAGCATAGTGATCATGTTGAAGGTGTGCATCCCAACAGAGTGGGAGCCGATCCCAGGAGAAGCGTGAGTCCGTTCGACCCGTGCTCCTTCCCGAGCAAATTTGATGCGTTCCACGATGCCCTCGAGAAAATAGTCCATCATGCTCTCCGATCCAGCCATTCGACACAAGCGCGGCTCCAGTCCGGAGCAGCAATCTGCAAGGCCAATTTGCGAGCCTTGTCGTAACGGAGGGCGTCATCCTTCTCCTTCCAGGTAAACCACGACTGCCACATCGGCACCACGGTCTTCTTGAAGAACTTGTCACGGAAGCCAATGACTGCACCTTGGGTCATGAACATGTCGAGATCCTGCATCCAGATATCGATCGGGCCGTTGACGATCGGGATGGGACGAACTTCGCCCAAGGCATAAGGATCGAACCCCGGAGCGTTGTGAGTCACGTTGCCGTGCTTCTCCAGAGTGTTGTGGTAAGCGTGAAAGTTGGTGCTGATCTGCCAATACTGCCCCATCGGGACATCGACCCAAGCGGCCATCACTTCCTGCAACACCGAGAAGTGAACTGCGTTCGCGCCGTAGGCACCCCAGATCATGTCGTTGCTGCGATTGAACACAGTCATGTCCAGCTTGCCATACGGATTGATGCGGAACGTTGCGATCAGATTGCAGGGGAAGTCCTTGCCATTCATGCCGAGATCAGCAGAAGTGTCCCACATCTGAAGCACGACCCGACGATCATCAGGATTCTGTTTCAACAAAGCAGCGATGGTTTCCAGCTGATCGATGCAACCGATCTCGAAACCACCGTCGCCGCGCTGAATAGTCGCTTCAAAGTGAACGCGCCAGCGATAGCCGTAGGCTCCATGGAAGTTGACACCGTCGTCGGTATAGTTGGCGATGTTGCCGCTGAACTGAGAAACCCAAGCGACGTCCCGCCGACCAGCCAGCATCCACAGGCTTTCCATGAAGTGGAAATAGGGATTGGCGTCCCGTTCGGGAAAGAATATCACCCGTTCTTCTGGATGAGCATATTGAGTTGTCACGGGGCCAGGAAACACAGTAACAGGGCCATTCCGAGAGTCGCGATTGATGCCTTCGGCTTTCAACGCTTGAAGCCCAAGGAGAAGGGCGTCGTTGACGTTTCTGGCAGAGATAACTTTCATGCGAGAACTCCGTATTGATTGAACATCAGGTCTTCGTACTTTTTCCTGACGAGGGGATCGTCAACCCCTGTTTGTGTTATGACATTGCCATGAGCAAGATCGATGAGACGTTGTGCAACCGCGACGCGATCGAACATCGGCAGGATTTTGCGGGCTTCGTCACGATACAGCATCGCTTCGTTGCTGGTCATGTGGCTTGCCTCAAGAATGATCTCAGCGTAGAGACCAGGATCGCCATCGGCAACACTGAGATCAATGTAGTGCTGTCCATCTTTGAACAGTTCGTCGCCCATGCCACGAGACTGTGCGACAGGAATACAGCCGTTGATCATAGCATCAACGACAACACGGTTCCAGTGTCCGCCGACCTGAGAGTACTTGGCGGACCACGACGGATCGACCAGAATGCGGGCACTGGTGAGATATTCGTTCACCTGCTCCGTGTTCCAGTAATCGTGATGCGTCATACCATTGGCCTCAGCAGCTTCCCAGAATTTCATGCCATCGAACCAGCGTTCAATTCCTTCTTCGGAGCCGTGGAAGTACTGAGGCTTGCACTTGTCTTCGCTCGTCATGTACTGGTATTCGATGCCTTTCCCAGCGATCTCGCGAAGTTCATCAGGATGCCGATCAGGCATGTAGGCAATCGCCTCGACCAATTCGTGAGCATGCTTCCATGCTTTGAAAGTCTGCATGTTGACGAAGCCCGGACGCTTGTTCTCCCACGGCTGAACATCACGGATTGGCATGAACTGAGGGTTCACCACCAAGGCACGAGGGATAGCCAGATGGGAGGCACCATTGAGGGCACAGGCATGGACACAGGCCAGCGCAGACAGCTTGTCCAGGATATGCAGAAGGTGAGGCGCTCCGGCTTTGCAGTTCCCATCGTGGATGAACGCCACCTGTTTCACGTTGGGTTTTAGATCGTACAGTTCCGGCCATCTGTCGTTGCCAAGATTCTGCCTGTTCTTGGGCGGAACCGGAACAGTCCAGATGACCATGTCGTAGCCATTCAAGATTTGAATTGCAGTGCGGAGACCTGCGGTCGTCTTGTAGGCCAAGCGATTTTCAGCCTTGAAGTTCCAGCCCTTGCCTTGACTGAATGGGATGCTGCTTTGACCGAGTTCGAAGTTCCCGTCCTTGCCCATCGTTTGGGCACGATCAGCATAAACCAGTTCCTTGAAATCAACACGGTGGCCCAACTCTTTCAGGCCACCGATAAGCTGTTCTGTGTGATTGATGATGCCCCCGAGGTCCATGCAGGAATGGAGAGCAACGCATATTTTCATATCAAGGGCTCCTGTTATGCGGTATAAACCACCATAGCCTTTGGCGCTTCAAAAGACAACTGCTACTTGTCTGGGCCGCGATCATTATTTAATGCCAATGCTTTACCGATGATGATCGCGATAGCAAGAAACGGACCGAAGCCAGAGAGCAAGAACATGAAGAACGCTTCGAGCGGAGTAGCCTTGGGCTTCTTTCCATCGAGCAGTTGTTTGTAATACCAGCCGATGAAAATGTAGAACCAGACCGCCCACCAAAGGGCGATCCAGAACCAGTGTGTCATGATCCAGTTGATCATTTGATCCGATACCTTGATCTCGGTGTACCCTGCCCAAGGCGGACACGTTCATACTTGTCGAACTCGCACAGGCCGAATTGGATATCGGTCGGGCAAAGTTTGAACGGATGGGTGAACCATTGTTTCTGTTCGGTGTAGAGTTGGTCGATGACGACACCAGCTTTGGCTTCTTTCAGCGGAGTTGCCGATGTATCACCCAAGACACGAGCAGCTCCCCGCAGAGCGCCGGGACCGATAGGCGTCCATTCCCACCAGTCTCTTGGGAAAGAGAAGGTGCCATCTTCAGGGCTCTCATAGATGCTGTTCCAGAAGCCGGTGTAAGTCGTGTCCAGAAGCACTTCCTTCGTCATAAAGCCAGTTCCGCCGAAACCCATCAGCGTTCTCATTTGGGTCGCGACTTGTTTCCAGCTTTGCGTTCTGGTGGCTAGTTCCAGAAGGGACGGGGTTGCCTTGTGAAGACCCTGCAAGAAAATGTCAACCACGACTTCTTGCTTCGGCGCTGAAATTCCTTGGTTCGTGATGACGTAGGCCCCCGTGAACACACGTTCACGATCTGCCAGTCTGTCGCTTGCCAATTCCTTGATGCCCTCGAAGTCGAAGTCGTCATAGTCTTGCCACCCCACTGCTTCTGCAAATTCCCAAGTGCCGAAGTATCTGTATAGCGCACAGTTCATGAGAACAGAGCGGCGGTCATCATGGAAGTTCTTTCCGTAGAACAGTTTCCTCAGCTGATCGCTGGTCCGGTCGTGATGCCGCCGGACATTGGTGAATTTGTAGGCTCGAAGGATAGGATCGTCGGTCCACGCCTTGACATCGAACCCAACGGAAAGGCCCGCCTCCTTCCGGAGACGGACCTCTTCGCGTTCGTTGAGGTAATCGAAGAACGCTTTATCTTGGCGGTCTGCCACCGATTACTCGGCGGCCTGAGTGGCGGGAGCAGCGGCTTTCGCAGCTTCCTTCTCGGCCTTGGCCTTGGCAGCGGCTTCGACCTTCGCGGCCTTGGCAGCTTCGCGCTCGGCTTTCTTGGCAGCGGCGGCTTTCTCGCGCTCGGCCTTGGCAGCTTCACGCTCTTCCGCTTTCTTGGACTTGGACAGGTCCGGGTCCTCGAGGCCGTGCTTCTTGTACCACGCGGCACGACGCTCGGCGTATTCGGCGTCGGTCGGCTCGGTGACTTTCATCAGGCCAGCAGCTTCCCAGTTCGAGATGTCCCAAGCCAGCGTGCCTTCGCCCTCGATCGCATCGATCACCAGCATACCGTCCTTGTAGGCAGGCCAGCGATGAGCACGACCTTCGGCCCCCGTGTGCTGTTTCACGATGTTGACCACCGAGAACATCTTGCGGGTCGGGCGCTTGACGTACTGCGAAGCAGCGGGTTTCGCCAGCTTGCGTTCCTTGGGCTCTTTCGGAGCCTTCGGGGCCTTGGCAGGCTTCGGCTCAGCGCCGCCAGCTTCGGCCTTGGCGGTCTCGTCGAACTTCTGCAGGGCCTTCCAGGTCTGTGCCACGGCGGTCTCGTGGTCTTTGAACGCCTTGACGGTGGCGACGCCGAGGTTGGTCGCGATCAGGTTGCGGAGGGTCACAAGGTTTTCGATGCTTTCGGACTGGAGCGACGCTTCGTTGTACTCTTTGTCCAGGAACTTGATTTTGTCGGTCATGATTGACTCCATTTCTGCGGTGCTTGCTCTTGGCGTTACCATGCCGCCAATGTTCGAACGTTACCCCGTCGACGCATTGGCGGCAAGTGTTATTTGTCCATAGTCCGACCTATTTAGTCGGCACAGGCACCAGTTTTGCGACCGAACTCATCGAGAGCGCAAGAGCCAGTGAAACCATCCTCTTCCTGGAGTTCCGAAACCTTGGCGATCGCTTCGTCTTTGGCTTCTTCACCATCAGCAGACTTGATGGGTTCATCGTAGTTCCCAGCAGGGCGATAAGTCGTGATGCCTTTCGCGCCGTTCTCCCAAGCCATCATGTAGATGTCCTTGAACTCGCTGTAGGGCATATCTGCGGGGACGTTGCAGGTTTTGCTGACAGCACTGTCGCTCCACCTTTGGGCCGTACACAGGACCGCCACATGCTCAGCGGCGGTGATGTTGCCATTGGTCACGGTGCGTCCTTTGGTGCCCAAGTAGGCGACACCATAGTCCGGGATGACGACGGTCTTCATGCCATCTTTCATGATGACATTCCGCTTCTGCTTGTAGTCGATCACAGGTTCGATGCCGGACGACACGTTGTCAGCATAGAGCGAAATCGTACCAGTCGGAGCGATGCTGGTCAGGTGCGAGTTGCGGATGCCATGCTTCTTGATCATAGCGATGGTATCCGGCCACAGGCCCTGAACGAACTTGCTTTTCAGGTACAAGCCAGGATCGTACAGCGGGAACGAGCCTTTCTCGGCAGCGAGCATCGCCGAAGCCTGATAACACTTGTTCGCGATGAACTCCATCAGCTTGTCCTGGAACTCGATGAACTCGGGAGTGCCATAGGGGAACCCCATAGCTTCCAGCGCGTTTGCCAGACCAGTGATCCCGAGGCCCATGCGGCGCTTCCGTTGGGCTTCCAGTTTCTGCTGAGGGAGAGGATAGCGGCTCCGATCGATGACATTGTCCATAGCACGAACCACGGGCGGAATGTCAGCGGCGAGCAGTTCGAAGTCGAATCCATACAAGGCCACATCGTCACGCTTGTAGAGATATTTCACGGCGTTGAAGCTGCCCAAGAGACAGGCTCCGTAGGGAGGAAGCGGTTGCTCTCCGCACGGATTGGTCGCCGCGATAGTCTCGCAGTACCAGAGATTGTTCATGCCATTGATACGGTCAATGAACAGAACTCCCGGCTCGGCCCAGTCGTATGTCCCACGCATGATCATGTCCCAGAGGGCACGGGCGTTGACTTCACGATAGTTCTTGCCGCCGAAACGAAGCATGAACATCTTGTCGGCCTTGACAGCTTCCATCAGTTCATCGGTAACAGCGATCGACATGTTGAACCCACGGAGAGGACGCATGTCCCACGGGATATTCTGGTCCGCGATTTGCTTGGCACGGATGAACTTCTCGATGTCAGGGTGGTCGCAGCGCAAGACCATCATCTGTGCGCCCCTGCGGTTCCCCGCGCTGGCAGTAGCACGGCACACCATGTCCAGGATGCCCGCAAAGGCAAGGGGACCGTCGGTCGCACTGTCAACACCCTTGATGATGTCGCCTGACGGACGCAAGGTGGAGAAGTCGTAGCCGACACCGCCGCCTTGACGCATTGTGGTCGCGGCCAGCTTGGCGACGTCCATGATGCTTTCGGAGTGGAAGTACCCGTTGCCGCGCTCGATGATCTTCTCGGCGTCTGTCGGCCCATCAACGAAGCTGTCGTGAATTGTCGGCATCACGAAGCAGTTGTAGAGTGTCACGTTCTTGAGGGAACCAGCACCAGCCTGAACACGGCCCGGAGGCATGAAACGCTGTTCCATCGTGATGGAGCGAAACGCCATGTAATGTTCGTGACTGTCCTGAAGGAAACCGGCGACCCGATTGGTAGCTTCGCGATAGTCTTCATTTTGTCCGCGATATTTCTCTGCGCCGATCGCATCGCAGTGCGGGTTCTGTGGTCCTGACATTCGTCTTTTCTCCTGACCTTGCATGATTGTCTTTTCACATTCTTACGACGGTCACATTCTCGGCCGCACGGGTTATAGCAGTATAGAGCCACCGATCTCGCTGGCTCCGGAAGCAGTAAGACTCGTCAAAAACGCAGACGCTTTCCCATTGGGAACCCTGCGATTTGTGACAAGTCAGCGCATATCCATAGTCGAACTCTTGGGCCTCAGCACGAAGCCAGTATTGCTTCTCGAGCTCTTTTCCGCGACCAAGGAAGTGATGCTCCAAGGCAGCGACGTTGATACTCATCGGGTTGTCTTCGGGATGAACTGACATATGGACTTTTCCGTCCATAACCCCTTCGACATCAGTCACGTTGAAAATTGCCCCGTTTAGCAAGCCTAACTCACTGTTGTTTCTAAGGCAAACCAAACGGTCACCGAGTACAGGGTACGGATCGTGGATATCACGCAGCTTGCGAAGTTTCATGTTGCTGGCATGACGCGTGACGTTCTTGCCCACAAGAACCTGATCAAAGCTGAGCATACGCTCGGGGTCCAGCTTGGTCCCCTTGGGCAACACATGGCAGCCGAGACCCCAGTCGCCGATCTCCAGTGGCTCGCCATTGCGTACCTTAGTCGCCATTCTGAGGATAGGCGATTCGGCAGCTTGGCGGTGGATTTCGTCGAGCATGATATCGGGACGGATACCTTCGGTAAAGTAGCCAGCGCCGCCGACCGGAGGCAACTGAGCAGGATCGCCCAAGACAAGCACGGGTGTCCCGAACGACAAAAGGTCTTGACCCATTTGGGCGTCGACCATAGAACATTCGTCAATGACGATAAGCGGTGCGTCTCTGACGATGCTTTCCTTGTTGAGAACAAACATCGGCTGGGAAGCATTCTTAGCTTCTTCGTCGATAGCCTTGTGCAACGCTCTCACTTTGGGATGCTGATTGATGAAATCATCAGTCATATCCTTCATGTCGGCGAGCAGTGCTGCAAGCTGTTCCTCTAGTTCTTGAAGGTGAGCCTTGCTTTTGTCTCTGCTGCGATATATCAGAGAATGGATAGTGGCTGCGTTTTCGCAACCTTTGGTTCGCAGAACGTGAGCGGCCTTGCCCGTGTAGGCAGCGAACAGAACACCTTCACCGATACTCTCAGCGAGATGTTTTGCGAGCGTGGTTTTTCCGGTGCCAGCATACCCAAAGAGGTGGAATACCTGCTTGTCTCCGGAATGATACCAGCGATCCACGGCCTTGAGGGCTTCGTCCTGCTGTGGTGAAAATAGCATGAAACCTCTCCTGACTGAAACGAGCGGGGAATTACCCCCGCCCGTCTGTGACTGTTCCGTCGATTAGAACGGAATTTCGTCGCTGTCAGAAGGAAGCGGCTTGCCCTGACCGCCGCCCTTGCCGGAGGCCGACTCGTCGTCGCCGCCAGTGTGAGCAATGCTGTCGAAGTCAGCCCGTGCCAGCCCGTTCTCGATCATGGTGCCGAATTCCTTGGCTTCCTTCAGCAGTTCCATGTCGACGCCCGGATTGATCAACGACTCTTTCCACGTGTCAGCCATCGGGCTGATCTTGTAGTTGTAATAGGTGCCGGAGTCGTTCTTCTGCTTGGTGGTCGAAATCTTGCAGCGGTTGGCGAAAATCGGCGGCCGACCTTTCTGCGTGTACATCGCGGTCATCCAGTCCTTGTGGACCTTGATCTTGGTCGACGAGAAGCTGAGAACGCAGTAGCCCTCGGTTTCCTTGCCATCGGCGTCCATGATCAGACAGTAGACATAGTAGGTCTCGACCAGATCGTTGCCAGCGGGCGACTTGAACTGGATGCGCTTCCCGTCAGCGTCCTTGGGCGGAATACGCGAGCCGCCGTTCTTGGCGATTGCATCCTTGAACACCTGCGAGTCGAGTTCATGACGGTCGACCAGACCGCCGCCCTTGGTACGGGGAACCCATTCGACGACAGCCGCTTCCTTGTAGACCGGGATCACGACGACCGGCTGTTTCAGGATTTCCTTGGTCACCGAGTTGATCAAGTCACCGGCCTTGCAGCCTTCGATCAGCTGATCTTCGACCTCGGGCGAGTTGGACTGCAACACGTTGATGAACGGAATGGAAAGGTCGTTGATCGTCGTCCCTTCGAAACCGGAGTGCGAATATTCACCGTAGTCATATCCACCGGATGCGACTGCGGTTCCTTTCGTTTCAGCTACTTCTTTGCCAGCCATGATGGCTCCTTTCGGCTATAGTTACTGGAGATGCACTCCACACTCACCACTATCCTAGGTGACAGGATTACAGGTCTTTCACTTTCGCAGTGCGTTGGCGGAAAATGCCGAACGTCTCATTGGGCAGAGCATCACCTTCACCAAGGCGTTCTTTGACCCAAGAGTTGAGCGTTGCGTGGTGGACAGAGAAATTGCTCTTCATGACCAAGGGCATTCCCAGCTTCTGGACAGCTTCGACGAACGCCTTGCTGCGAGCCTCGTCTCCCTTGGGGAACTCGAACACGATTTCGCGCTTCACGATGTGACCATAGCCGTGTTCATCGAGCCACTTGATAGCAGGCTCACGCTTCTCGCCAGCGATGCTGGAGCGGATCTCTTCCTTGATCTGAAGTTCACGCCCATCGCCGAGGTTGAACTTGCCTTCCATACCGTCGGTCGCCTGCGGAATGCGGTTCTCTGCAATGTCTTTCAGGTTGGTTTTGGCAACTTCCAACTCAGCCTCGATGCGAGCAACCTCTGCTTCTGCCGCCAGATATTCGTCGGCAAGCGTGCGTAATACAGCAGTCAGATTGTCGGAAGGTTTGTCATCGCGGAAAGCCGCATAGTCGTCTTGCATCTGGGTAGCCCCCTTTTATCAGCCTTTGCAGTATGCCCCGCCCCCGCGCAAAAGACAACCTTAATATATCTTCGCGACAATCTCGGTGTACTCATTATGTCGTCCACTCCACTGAAGAAGCTTCACTGAACCGCCGTTGTAATGAGCAGCAATCGTCGTCGCCATTCCGATCAATCCAGGATTGCCGATCAGAAGAAGATGATCACGGTCATCGAAGCCAGACAGTTTTTCGTGCATATCGCCCAACACGAGGTCGGGGTTGAACGGGTGCGCTGATGGTGAGAGGAGATAGACGATGGTGCCCCACTTCAGCGCCTTGTTGATCGAAGTGAAGCGAGGAACGAGTTCCTTGCTCACTTGATCGAAACGCATTTGTTGCTGGACTGCGTAGACTGTCATTAGATCCACTCATTGAGAGCGTCACCGAGGATCTCAGCTGCAACGTCTTTCTTGCTGCGTAGATTCGTGACAATGTGGTCATCGATCTCAAAGTCGCTCATGATATCGATGTAGTTGACCGGATGCTCGTCCATGCCGCCACGGTGGGCGCGATCCTCAGACTGGAGGCGATCCAGCAGGCGGAACGAGTTCGAATAGTAGACCATCGTCTTGGCGTTTGTCAGCGTCAGACCGGAGCCGCCCTTTTGGGCATTCCCGACGAACCACTGCACATCGCCACGCTGAAAGGCCAGCTTGTTCCGCTCAGATTGATCCTGATCGACCTTGCCATCGTAGCGAACAGCAGACTTGCCCAAGAGGTCCATCAGCTGATCGATGTCATGGGTGAAGCGTGCCCAAATGATGCCGGGATGATAGGTCTCGTCACGGATTTGTTCCATCGCTGTCATGCGAGGGTTCTTGTCCGAGAACATATGCACAGGCTCTTCATCGCCTACCGGAATGTAGTTGCAGGCGATCTGCTGGAGACGAAGCTGCTTGACGATTGGAAGTTCGGCAGTGATAAGATGGTCACCGATCTCGAGCATCAGTTCATCTTGAAGCTGCTCGTACGCCGCACGCATTTCGCGAGATGCCTCAAAATAGCGTTTCTGATACAGCTTCGGCGGGAGATCGAGCACATCGTCTTTCAGCACTCGGTCAGTGATCTCGTTCAGCCATTCGTACAGCTTGTCGAGGTTCTGGTATTCGATCAGCTTGTCATAGCCGGGATCATAGCCATGCAACGCCTTGCATTCGGCAGCAGTGAACCAACGGCCAAAGAAGTTGCGAAACTCAACTGTTCCGTGGATACCGCGGTTCTTCCAGAAATACTCGTCCAGGAACCTGACTTGACTGTAAACGTCGAACGGCCCAATGGCGACAGGAGTTCCAGTGAGGATACGACGGAACTTCGCATACTTGCCGGAAGCGACAATGCTCTTTGTCCGCTTCGCATTGGGCGTCTTGATGTTGTGGGCTTCGTCGAGAACGTACAAGCACTTGCGTTTCTGCAAGAATTTCCAGACGAGTTCCTTACCTTCTTTGGTCATGAACCCGTTGTAGCTGATCAGCAGCACGGACAAACCGTCGTGGGTGAACAGGCTGTTCATTGCCCGCTTGTGAGCCTGCGTCGCCTTGCGGGCAGTGCTGAACACTTGCACGCGCACATCGAGAGCGAGTTCCGGAGGCATGTGCTTCGGTATCTCGTCAGTGTTCCAGTTGCGCTCAACTCCAGGAGGAGCAACAACGAGGAGACCATCGATCTCGCCATTGTCATAAAGGATTGCAGCCGTATCGATGATCGGCTTGGTTTTGGCCGTGCCCTGCTCCCAGAGCAGACCCCACGACTTTTCACGCACATGCTTCTCGAGATGCTCAAGCTGATGCTTGAAGGGATCGATGACGTGCGGATAATTTTCTACATCTAACATATGTGCTCCTTTTCTACGACCATTATAGCGGGTGCCAGCCCAAGTGACAAGCGAAACTCACTGACTTCACTTGACATCACTGGGGACTTCAAGACCGAAGTAAGTGATGTCACAGTTTAGCCTTTGTTTACAGTATCTTACCCCTCTCTGACTATACTTACTATACTTACAATACTAAAATGATGGTTACGGTAAAACGGCGGAAGGCTGGCAACCCGTGGGCAGTGCTGCAAGTAGCGCAAGTGATGTCAGTGGACTTATTTGGCAATGTTTACAGTCACTTGACACTTTGTCTCTGACATCACTTGACATCACTTGACACTACTTAACAAACTTCTTGACCACCACATAGGCCACCACCAGCGCCGCAATGATGCCGATCGCAGCAGCCGCCCACTGGAGCGGTCCTTCAGGAAGAGCAGTCGCAGAGGCGATCGCACCGGGAACAATACCAGTCCCGACCTTAGCGATACTGTCCATGCTGAGATCTTCCTTGAAGGCAGCGACTGCGGTGATATCCTCGTCCTCTGCCTTGCCCGGAGCAGCCATCAGCGGAGCAGCGATGTTGCTCTGGCCTTCGAACAGATACACAGCGCGATCGATGACGCCATGATCTTTGCCAGCCTGCACACCCTCGACGATATCGCCCATCACACGACGAGTCCAACCCTTGCCGAAAGTGGAGAAGGTGCTGAGCCGTTTCATCCAGTTCCAGCGTTTGAGACACAGTTCCTGGATCAGGCCGCTGATATCGTTCCGACGCTGGATAGCGCCGAGAGTTCCGTTGCCCATGATACCGTCGACTTTCACGCCGAGGATCTCTTGAAGGAACTTCACAGCACGAGACACGCCCGAGTTGATAGAGAAGTCGTACATCGCATAATCGAGACCAGAAGGCAGGGCATCTCCATTGATGAGATCCCAATACTGGCTCTTGTAGATGTCCATGACCTCGGCCATCGTGATGTTGCGTACCGACTGACGAGGCTTCCCAATACGATCGCGATATCCGTCATAGGTGCGCTGGATCACACCCTTGTTCGTAGCGCCTCCAGGATCCTTTGGGTGATTGACATACCCACCTTCATGGATCAACGCCCAGTCGGTGCAGGTTTGAAAGTTAATCGTGGTCACGTCGATCTCCTATTTCCCAAGGGGCTTTTCCAGTGATTTCAGTTTCTGTGAAGAAATCACTCGTCAGGCCAGTGTAGAGAGTTGTTTCTGTTTCCCAGAATGAGTGGCAGCGGTGGCGAATTCGTATGATCAGTGAAGGCCCAAGAGGAGGACCTGGAGGCGTGAGGGTCCACGGTCCAAAATATTGAGAACCAGCGGGACGAGTGTACCATTCAACCTTCGGCTCGAAACTCACCAGAACAGATTTCGCCGGATTATCAGATGAATTCGTAAACTCATCAGTGAACACAGTCAACGATCCTTTGACAGGTTCACACTCTCCTCTGGCTTTGATCAACACACCTGAGATCTGAGCAGATCCATCAGACATGCGGTGAATACCATCTGCGGGAATTTCGAATTTTGTCACCACTGGGAATAAGATTGGCTCTATTCTTGGTCCAACCACAAAGATGATAATTGTCACCATGAAGAGAATGGTGTACTGAGCCGCTCTGAATACTTGGTTCATCGTCATGGTTTCCCCGCTTTTATGACAGGCCAGATCACCTCACTGAAGATGAAACTGCCCAAAGCAAGGATGATCCCGCCCGACCAAATGAGAGCAGTCCTCAGGCGGCGTGCCTCGAGTTCTTTTTGCTCATTGACATATTTATCGAACCGACCTTCCAGTTCTCGAAGGTGGGCTTCCAGCTTTGTCGCCGCCTTACGTTCGGCCTCGAGTTCACGCTCGAGGTCTCTTATGCGCTGCTCATCAGTCAATTTTGTCTCCCGTTACTTTGGAGTCGCGGGATTGGTAGAACTTTGTTTGAGCCTGATGACGTTCCCCGCAGGTGATCAGATTTGCCCGATCGCGGACCCAGTAGGTCTCAGCTTCGGACTGCGAAAGTACATGGTTCGGCAGCAAAACAGGACGAGCGCAAGGCACGATAAGAGAGTCTGGTGGTGGTGCCAGCTTGGGAGGTTCAACGGATCCGATTGAGCCGCTGCACGCCATCAACAGAGATAGCGGGGCGAGTTGCATCAGGATCCGAATTGGCCTCGTTTTCAAGTTGAGATATTGTTGCATCTCTTTCTCTCAGTAGCCGGTTCAGTTCTGCTTCCTTAGCGCGGGCTTCCCTGAGTGCTGCTTCGTTCGCAGCTGAGAGACGCTCACGCTCATCTTGGATTGCATTTTCATATTTCAGCGTCGTGTCTGCAACACCATCGTTGTAGGCAACGTGCCGAATATAGAAATACGCTCCCACGAGCGCAGCGATAATGATGATATACGGCAAAATGTCCTTTAGCACAACCCTAGAGAGCATGTGAATACCTTTCTACGACCTCTGTGGACGCGCTGGTGGGCGGGGCATGGGTAACAGGGCAAGCAGCGCGGCCATAGGGCAGGGCAGGGCAGGGCTTGCCGCCCCTTGCCGCTACCCTACCACCCGCCACACCACAACGGCGTTCCTGGACGTCCCTATGCGCTCTCACTTTGCCGTTCCCTGCTCATAGCTTGCTGCGGCATAATAGCCCAGCGTCAATGTCGACCACAGACCTGCTTCGGTTCCGATGAGCCACTGTATATTCGCGACTCTTTGGGCATTCCCATCGCTGATAAGTGCAAACACGATCAGCCCAAGAAGAGTGAGGCTCATCAACGCAAAACTCCACTGAGCAATGCGCCGACGGTGCATGAAGCGATTGTTCATTTCTTCTTCGGTCATGCGATAAGTCCACTTATGTCATCGAACAGCGCATCACATGCGGAACCAGTCACAAAGGTTCCGACCAGCTTGACACGGATCGTTCTGGTGTTTGCAGGAATAGTCCCAGAGATAAGATAGTTGGTGAAGACTGCTCCAGGAGAATTATCAGCGTTCGTGACAGTCCCCAAGGATACCATTCCACCATCGAAGTATTCCAGATCAATGCGACCTTTATCATTGTTGAGAGCATAGGCAGCTTGCCAGTAACTCAACTGAACGATAGCACTCCCACCATCGACAACTCCGTATGCTCCGACCGGAACAGCGACGTCTTGATATGCCAGACCATTGGAGTTGTTCGAGAATGCAAAGAAGTTGGTTCCACCATGAGCCGCAGGGTAGCCACCAGAACTCGTCCTCGAGATAAGGGTCCCAAGCGACGAGGTCCAGCCAGTCACACCAGTCTCTGCTCCAGGATTGGTGAAGACCATAGCGTAGGTGGTCTGACGCAGACGGATAGGGTAAGAAGCGTAGAGCAGACCTGTCTTCGTGTTAGTGACATCAACAGGACGAACACGAATTTCAGTGTCATCATTGTTGATTACCGTAGCATTGAACGGAATATTATAAGTCAACACTCCAGCCCCAACTGTTCCAGACAGAGTTGCGTTTCTCATGCCACCAACGAAAACATCAATCTCGTAGCTTTCGCTCCAAGCAGGAGTTTCAGCAGCACCATCTTCGAACGTCACTGGAAGCACGCGATAGTCTCTCGGTCTCCAAGTCAACGGAAGTGCGACGAGAGACGTGATGACTGGATTGTACGTCCGAGTTCCATTCAATTGAACATAGCCCGGACGAACAGGCTTGTCGTTGATGTTGTTAGCAGAACTGACATTCACGACCTGAGGAGTAATTTCCTCCGGCACTTGGGTCACACCACCAGCCGTATCGAGAAGACGGAAGTTGTAGTTTCCACCGGTGATGAAAGACAAGTTCCCATCACCGAAGGCCTCAACAGGCACAGAGTACACACGAGCGCCCAAGGAGTGAGCAGCGATCTGGCTCCCGAAAAGACCACGATAGACATTCGTCAGGGTCCAGTTGCCGCTGCCTCCATCGACCGCACTCTCAAAAGCCATGAACTCGTCATCAACGAGAACGATATTGACGAAGTCGTTCTTCACCTCAGCAGTCGTAGCACCGATGAAGTCTCCAGATACGCTATTCAGTGCGAAACCAGTTGCATCGAGACCAGATGCAAAGCCAGCGGATTTCGGATATGCAGATGTCAGCAAACCAGAACCAGAATAGAAAATGCTGGCTGGTTCGAGCGACCCATCAGCAATCGCTTCTCCAGGCTCTTGTACATGCGCCGAATAAGCAACCGAAGCGTTCGAGGGTTTCACAGCAACAGCCAGAGTTCCGTACATCGATTTGTCGATCGGAGTTCCCAGCTTGCTGGTGAAGAACCTCGGCATTTGAACAATTCTGGACGTGACGATATCGACAGGGCTGTAGGTCACGTTGACCCAGTTGCTCGTTTGCGGAGAAGCGAACACGACATCGCTCAGTGCGAAACGATCTTGCAGTGCTTCAATGACGATTTTTCCCTTGGTGAGAGAACCAAGGTCAAACCGTTGCACACGCATCACGAGATCGATGATACCGTAGTCGGGCCACGAGAACCGGAAAGGCTGGCCCGGACGAAGTTTGTTCGCATTCCGATTGACTTCCAGAGTTGCTCTGAACAAAGGAACAGAACGCTGAGAGCGTTCACGAGATGCGATTGCGTTTGCCAAATCAGGATCATAGACGAACGGGAAGCCCAAGGTGGTGGACCGAAGACGACCAATCGTGGCGATGACTGCCATGTCTTGAGAGATAGCCACCGCTTCACTATCACGATCACGCTGCGGGAAGGTGACCTTCACTTGGGCCTGAACTTCGTCCCACGATGTACGAGTGAAGCTTTTCACTTCGAGAATGTCATTCTCATCGAAGATAGGTAGATCGTCAATCACATAGTCGTCACGGATGAGCGACATTGTGACCTTGCCAGTGTCAGGATCTTGATACATGATAGCATCGATCTGGCGAAGCAACTCTGTGATGAGGCGTTTGCCATCTGACTCGCTGGTGACGAGAACAGAGCAACCATTCTGCTCGGCGTGCAGTACAACACCGATTTGTTGCAGGGCTGTGATATCGATGTCACCGACAGCAACACCAAGTCCGCGCCAAGGATCGACCATGATCTGGTAGATCGCCTCAGCAACGTTCATATCTTTGCCACCGTTGCAGGTTCCATTGTCGGGGAGACCGAGAGAGTTGGTGTAGCTTTCGAGAACGAAAGCCATCTTGCGAAGCTGAGCGCTCTCGCCGATGTAAGCCTTGTTGAATACGATGTGGCTGAGGCCGTTGTATGCTGGAACATCACCAACGCCGATCTGGCTTTCAAGATAGCTGTCCACACTTTGGGTGAAATCCCCGCCGTAGAACTTACCAGTGCTTGTCCAGCCGCCTCCTTCTTTGTAACCACCAAAGAGACTGCCTTGGTTGACGTTGATCGTGACTTCGTTCACGCCACCGGTTGTTCCAGACCATGCGAGTTCGTCATCGATATAAATCTCGCGCAGATCGACATTCGGGCCAAGGCAAAGCCCCATATCCAATCCAAGATAGTAAGAGTGACCAATGATGACACGCTTCGAACTGAACAGGCCAGTCTTGACTTTCTGCGTAATGGGAACAGCTTCGAAATCACCATACCAGAGAGTGTTCGGTCCGTTCAGGCGAACTTGCCCAAGGACGAGAGGAATGGGAGCATTCTCTGTCGCCTGTGGAAACTGAACATCGTCGAGTTGGTCAGCCCTCGCGTTCTCGAACTCAGGCTTGGGGGCAAGCAGAGCAGTGATGATAAACGAGACGAGAAATAGTGCGAGGGTGAACCAGATCATATTTTGCTCGTGAATGGGTTTCTTGCCGGAACCAGCGGGGTCCCCCCGTAGCGTGCGCCGTTGCTGAACTTCGTTTTACACGTTGCAAAGCTATGGTCGCAACCCCTTAACAGTTGGACCGAGTCTCCAACGGTCAGGGTTGAAAATGGATATGTCACAGTGATGTCAAGACCAGTGACACTGACAATCATTCTGGCCTCACCAGAAGAAGTCAGACGGACCATACCAGCGTAGAGATCTGTGCCAGTGAATGAGTTCGATGCAACCGTGATGATGTTGTTCAAGACACCAGTTATAGTCGTAGCCTGACGATTGAGAATTTCGTTGACACCACACCGAGTGTCATAGAGAACATGGTTGCACGGAGCCTGATAGCGTGGCGTCGGTGCAGAGCCAGCCATGATATACCCAAAGATAGCGGGAACACGCAGCTTCGCAAGCTGACCTTCAACAGTGAACGAGGTTACGCGGCCCTTCCAAAGAAGAACGCTATCGTTGTAATCGGTTTCATGAACGCGATAAATCTCGCAAACCAGAGCGGGCGGTGCTTGATCGTAAGCATATTCACGAACCATCGGATGCGTGAAAGGCAGCGTGACTTCCAGAGCGAGTTGATCCTCCTCTTGGGTCCCGACTTTGAGAGCGTTACGCTCAATCGTAATCGGCGAGTACACCTGACCGTTAACAGTCAGCGACTCATAGTAGCTGGTGAGATAATAGTTGTTATATGTCCCAGTGAATTTGAACACTTCACGAGGAGCGCCGCTTTGAATGCCAGTTTCTTGAGTTTGATATGTCATCAGCCATGATCCGTTGTCAAGATGCCCCACGAATACACCGTATCACGATGTTCATGGCGTCTACGAATAACATCGGTTCCACGAACTTTCAGCATGAAGCTGATCATTGTGATATCCGATACGAGTGGATCATCAGCCAAAGAAGGCGTGAAGCTGAGATCAACATAACCATCATCGCGAACAGCAGCACCAGTCACCTTGTGGAAAGTCGGAGCAAGAGTTCCGTACTGGATCATGATGTATTGCCAAGTCGGATACGGGAAGAACAATGAAGGGTAGTTCGCTTCATTGATAATCAGCGTTCCTTCGAGCGGATCAGGAGTTGCGATAGGTGCCAGCGTGAGGTCTGGAAGCCAAGTCGGCATGAGCCACGCTTTCTGCGCTCCACGAGCCTGATCGATGAATTCACGCATATAGTCCTCGTCCTCAGAACGATCATAGCGTTTGATCAACCAAGAGCGACTTCCCGACAGCGTTGGGTGAGGATCAGCTTTCCTGAGAATAGCTTTCAAACCAACTTCAAAATCAACGATCTCAGCACGAGTTGCAAAGAGTTCGTCAGCACTCACAAGAGGACGGATACGCATGACGTTCAGGCCATCTACAACATCAATGCTGATGCTTGCTCCAGGACGCGGCAAGGCAGGCTGAGCAAAGCCCTCAGCCCGTATGTCCATCTTTCCGGTGATGCTCTGCATGGTCAGACCAGAGTCGTTCTGAATGATCATAGCATGACAGGGATAGACATAATATCCGTTATCAATATCTTGCCCAACAGCGGAGCCGATGTCAACACCATCACTATAGATTGCAGTGACTTTCGCCACCTGTGCATCTTGGGTTTTGATGTTGATCATTACGATGCTTTCGTTAACTCGCATCTGAGTTTTGGTCGCATCGAAGTACAAGCGACTTCCACCGATTGTCGTCGTCTGTGTGATACGAGTTGCGTGCTGATAAGCAGGGATGATAGCCTGAAGACCCATGTTCTTGAACAGCAATTCGTATTGTTCTTGACGCTGCTGAAGATCGATGATATCGACAGAGAACTCCATGTTCCTGCGCGGATTGCGACGCAGACTGATGCGCTGCTCGGTGCCATCATAGGCTGTCAAGATCTCTGTGAGGAATTCCCACGTCTCATTGACAGGCACGTCAGGTACGAGGTTGAAAGTTTCGGAGACAGTCGCGATAACGATAAGATACGCGATGCCGAGCGGAAAGACGAACTCGACCACTGCATCCACGTTGGGTTCACCGGGACCGATACGAAGATTGACATTCTGGTATTCAGAGTCTCTGATAGTGCTGACCAAAGCAGTCTTATCGAAAGTCAGAACTTCAGAGCCAAGAACGTTGATTGCTTGCAGAGTTTGGATAACTGGAAAAGTGCTCCAGATGGCGAACGGAATATCGGTATTGATAAGAGGGTTCGCCAGACGAAGTTCTTCAGGAATGACCCAAAAACGAAAGTGGAAATCAGTGTACTGCATTGGAGTGATTGTACCGTCACTCGTTAGAGACCACGAGGTCTCATCAACAGAACTGTAATTGTCACCAATCACAATCGGATCTTGAACAGCAATCAACTCAGCGGTGTCAGCATAACTTCCACCCTGACGCGGCGCTTGGGTTCCACTGAACACAAGACGATCAGCGCCAGCATCGCTGTTCCAGAAAGCAACAATTGATCCGGGTGCAATGAATGCCATCACGGAACCTTTTTGAAAGCATAGCCAGTGCGACCAGATGAGACCACATCGAGCGTCTGCATTTGAGCCCAAGGAGTAGAGCGCAACATCGGGAAAAGCATCCAGTCCTCAGATCCATAGGTAATGATCGTCTGGGGATTGTAGCTTTCCATCGAACACACTCTCACATTCGGAAAGCTTCCGACATACATGATCTGTGCGCTGGAAGTCAAACTCTGCAAAACCCAAAAGGGGAGAGGTGCCATACTGACAGCACCAGAATAAGGTTGAGGAGTTGTGAATTGTGGCCAGCAGGACCAAGACGGTTCCGAGTTTGACGCAGTCCTGAAACTCGGTTGGATGTTTGTCCAAGAACTCGAATAGTGTTGAATTGTGTTGAGAACTTGAGAGTTGTCATTCAAAGCATTGATTGCAGGCCAACCAGAAGCAGGAAGCGGCGCAATGGTTGGATCAACAATCCAAACCAGATTGTTGCATCCATTATAATACGATTGATAGCTGAAAGCTGCCTGACCAACATACGGACTGAGAGTACGTCCATACTCTCCTCCATTCCAGTCTCCGCAAGTGATATTCACGGAACCATCGACAGAGTAACCACGCTTCGGGCTAGAAGTCGCATAGACGATTGCCGTATGACCCATACCATGCTTGTCCAACTCACCAAAAGAGAAGTGAGTATAGCAATCCGCGTTCACGCCATTCGAGAAGTTTGCCACAACATTAATATGATCACAGACCGAAGGATCTGAAAAGATATGCCAAGAAGTGAGAGCGTACTCCATGTTCGCAACTTGAACAGATGTACCGTTCGCAGCTTTGTTCGCAGTTGCGTTCGCAGTCGATGTGCCGATAGCGATACGAATATAACGTGCAGTCTTTGATGCTCCGCCGAGCAGAGTTCTGTCTGCCTCACTCGCGGTATAAGAAGTCCAATCAACACCACGAACGTTGCCTTTCGAGATCGGCCAATTTCCGCCAGTGGTAGTCCAACCATCGCTGACAGCATGGGCCAAGACAGCCGCCATCAAAGCGTTGTAGTCTCCAGAACCTGTGGAATAAGTCATATCAATCCTCCCGGACGCAGAACCAAGCAACCGGCTCACGACGGGTGCGATTTGGGAATACTCTGTAGTCTTGACCACCGATAGTGATCACTTGAGTTGGTGTCAGCAGACCACCAGAAGGAATTGCGAATACTCCATCAAGAGTTCCAATGTTTCCGTAAGGATCATGCTGAAGAGTACAGGGTATCAACGGCAACTCTGATTGCTCAGTCGCTCTCACGTAGTCGAAGATGTGTGCTCCAACATAATCAAAATAGTCAGAGCCGATACCGTAAGGCCACACTGGACGACCAGTAGCACCGAAGTGATACGGCCAGATCCATGATGTTGCTGGTGTTGAGAGATAAAGATTTGATGTGTTGCTATCAGGACGATTTCCCGCACTGATGATCGTACCGTCCCAGAGACGAGCAACACAGGAGTTCAGACCCGGATCAGCGCACGAAGAGAGACTAGCATTCGCTGTGCCGAACGTGAAAGTTGAAGCATCCAGCATCGTTGTCGAGATGCAGAGTGGATACGGGAAATCATCAGGCGTCGCAAATGCAGAAAGAAATCCACAATACGAAGATGTATAGTCTTGAGTTCCGGACCTCGTGATGAGAATGAACCGTTTCGAGTTGGAATAAATCCAATACGAGATAGTTCCAGAGTCCATCATGTGAGATCTTGATGCCAGCGAAGAACCGACCTGACCGTTCCAAGCCCTGATAGCAGCATCATACTCAGTGGAGAAATCCCACTCGATAACGTGTGTCGAAGAAGAAGCCCTGCAATAGCTGCGAGCATAGACATAGACGCGACGTGCAGCATCATATCCGGGAGCCTGCCAAGCCCAGACATCTTCAGAAAAATCACGGGCTCCGCTACCAACCCAGGAAGCGTTGACGGTGAAGTCTTCTTTACGACCAGAACGACGAGGAGCAGTTGAACTCGCGTGACGCCCAAGGAGAAAGCCATCAGCGATGGTGAAAGTCTTGTATCCGGAGGCTGTCCACGATTGGGCGTAGTACTCCTGCATCGTGGTCCAGACTTCTCCATCATTAGACCATTGAAAAGCGAAGTCACGAGGAGAATTGTTAACCACAAAGTCACCGCGAACATAGAACTCGCGAACAGTTACCGGAGAACCAAAATCATACTGAACCCACCAAGCGCGGTCATCAATATCAGGAGAACGAAGCAGTCCGCCAGCCGCCATGAGAGAAGCGGTTCCGGTTCCTACTGAAGAGCAAGAGAAGTTTGCACCGACAGTCGCTTGGTTTGCTCCGCCAGCGGTCGTGCGAAGATTGAAAAGTTGCAATCCACGAAAGTCAATGGTAGTACCAACAGACTCCCAGACCAAGATCCGCCAGTACCGAGCAGCTTTCGGAGACGCGCAAGCCATATCAGTCTCACCACGCAGCTTGGTCCAACCATTCGCTACGAGGTGAGTGTTCAACTTGTTCAGCAGATCGGAGGGGGACGCTGCGGTTCCGGTTGTGAAAGGCATGTGTTTCCCCTTAGGACTGTGCGATCTGCTTTACGGTCGACGAGTTACGTTGCAGAATGTTAATGATCTGCGTATCACCGCCATCATTGAACACCCCGATGATGTCGCTTGGGCTGAGAACAGCGGCGATATTGACAGGAGGAGATTGAACCACCGTGGTTCCGCCGCCCTGACCTTCCCCGTTTTTCTTAGCCTGTTGCTGACCCGGCGTGAGTATGTCTACACGCTCATCAGGTCTCTTGGCAAATGCTACTACTTGCGAATCGGTTGATCCTGGTCCGCTGGGGAGAATTGATCCACCAGTCGCGAACCCAAGACCACCGCCGCCACCACCGAAGCCACCGCCCGGAATGCCCAAGAAGCCACCGAGGAAGGAAAGAAGGAGACGTTGTGCCGCGAGTTTCAGAAGCTGAGCGAACAGGTCTGCAAAGAAAGCGCGAATGTTGAGTTTACCCGTTTGAGCGAACTCAACGATTGCGTCAGCAGCTTTACCAGCCGCTCCAACGATGACACCACCAAGCGACTCGCCGAACTCACCAGCAGACTGAATGGCTCCACCGATTGCAGCCCTGAAGCCACCGCCGATTGTATTCGCAGCTTTGTCAGCGTTGATCTGAAGGTCGCGCAGTTTGGAGTTGTAGTTCTCAAGAGAGATCGCTCCCTCTTCAAACAATTGATTGAGAGCAGCCTGACCGAATTGCAGTGCTTCTTGTGGGCCGCGAATTTCCTCGAGGATAGACCCATATGCTTTGGAGATCTCGAGCAGTTGAACCGCCGAGGCAACCTGATCTTTCTCAGTCGCTGACAGTTCACGCTTGATAGATTTCTCGATGGACAAGATTTGGTTGTTGATTTCTTTCTGGATACCGTACTGTTTCTCCAGTTCGATCTTCTGCTGAAGTTCGGCCAGTTCCTGAGCAAAGGTTTTCTGATCTTTACCACCCTTGCCACCACCAGCCCCCGGAACATTGGTCGGTGTCGTAGGAGTAGTTGAGACAGTACCAGCAGGAGGTTGATTTACGATGTTCTGACGAGCGCGGTCCGTGATAGCGGTGCCGAGTTTTCCAGCAGCATCCAGGACAGCAGCACCAGCCTCACCAGCCAGATTGCGAGAGTAGGCGCTTGCGAATTCGTCAGCATAGATCTTGCCGACATCAGATGCAGCGCCAGTCACGTCTCCCTTGAATTGTTCAAGAGACAAGCGGCCCTGATCAAAGATTGGCTCGAAGCTGGGAAGCGTCGGCAGATCGAAGCTGATATCACCAGTCGCTGCGCCGACAGCGTCAAAGGTATCGATAGCGATACCTGGAAGAGCGTTCAGCGCGTTGATGATGACGTTGATCGCTTCGAGGAATTTCTGTTTCAAGAATGCTGCGGCCTTTTCGGCAATCGCCGCAATGGCTCCAGGAAGTGCAGAGAAGGCGTCGAAGACGTAGGTCACTGCATCGCTGGCGAACTGCGAAATTGCTTCCATCGCCTGACCGAACTTCTCAGGAATGCTTCTCACTCCATCAATGAAGCCGTTCACCAAATTCTCGACAGCGGTGAGAACACCGTTCCTGATGATGGTCATGATATCGAGAATGGCAGCGGGAAGCGTGCCCCATGCTTTGATCGTACCGTTTACGAACCCGACGATGGTGCCGAGAATAAGGTTGATCACATTCAAGACAATCGTACCGATGCCAGTCCAGACATCGATCACAAGCTGGAGGTAGCTGGCCCAAGCATCTTTCAAGACATTGATTGCAGGTTGCAAGAAGTCGATGAGAGCGCTCACAACTCTGGAGATAGCTTCATAGATAAGCTGGAAAGCTGCAATCATTGCATCTCTCAAACCAACCACTCCATCCGCAGTGACTTTGATATGATTTCCAAAAGCAAAGATAAGGGCGATCAAAGCAACAATGGCAGCGATGACAGCGCCGACAGGGTTTGCCGCCAATATGGCGAACAGCCCTGAGAACGCACCAGCCGCCGCACGGACAAGCCCTGTGAGCAGCGGGAAGGTGCCTGCCAAGCGTGCCACAAAGCCACCCTGAGCCGCCGTTGTCACCACTAGCCGCGTCCTAGCAGCGGCCTGAGCGGTCTCAGCCGCCGTAACCTCAGCAGACAGTGCGGCGCTTCTTCCGGTTGCGATATTGTTCGCACGCTCAGCAGCAGTGAGACGAATTGTCGCAGCAGTGAGCCGATCACGAGCGCCTTGCATGGCGATGAACTGACCAGTCGCAGCGGACCGAGCGCGACCACCTACGAATTGCGCTTCTGCTTCTGCATATTCAGCCTGAGCGTTGCGGAGCGTCGCACCTATTTGGGCTTGACGAGTTGTGATGTTCTGCAGACGAGCGCGGGTATCGTTGAGAGTTGCAGAAGTCGCTGCAACCTGCTTGTTTGCAGAAGCGACTTGGATTGCTGCATACCGAGCGAGAGCAGCACCAGCACGAGTGAAGCCATCCACATAGGCATTGATCCGCCCAAGAAGAGCAGCACCGAAGGAAAGAGCAAAACCAGCGGCCACCAGTCCAAGAACGCCGACCACGATATCGAGGTTCTGAGAGATAACGATAATCGCTTTCGCGAGCACCGCGCTGGCACCAGTCGCATCATCGAAGTCGTCAATGAATTTCAGCAGGTTGTTCCTGGCGACGTTGAACGCCTGCTCGATGGTCGGGTTCGTTTGGGCGAAAAGTTGGTCCACGCCGGACTGTGCAGCTTCAATCGCTTTGAACACAACGTCAGCAGTGAGTTTGCCTTCTTTACCAAGCTGACGCAAGGTGCCACGAGTTACCGTACCGAACTGACCAGTCTTGTTCAGATAATCGACAATGATGTCGGCAACGTAGGGAAGCTGTTCCAGAACAGAACGAAGTTCGTCACCAGACAAACGGTCAGAGGCAAGACCCTGCCCAAGCTGAACGAGCGCCGCGTTGGCTTCCTGAGCAGAAGCACCCGAGATGATAGCGGCTTTCTGCAGAGTTTCGGTGACAGCGATGATTTGCTGTTGGCTTGCACCAAGACCACGCGCTGAGAGAGCGATACGACTGTAGACATCAGCAGTCGCTTCAACCGCAGAGCGGGAGCGATTTGCAGACGCGAACAATGCGTCTTGAACTGCTTCGAGGTTCGCCGTGCTTGTGCTCGTGAGACGAAGCTTGTTTTCCATGTTGGTGAGTGCGTCAGTCATCTTGATGAGACTGTTCACAACACCTGCACCACCCAAGACGAACAGGGCACGCTTGAGGAGGAAGATACCACGAGTTGCATTGTTCGCTGCTTGACCGATTTCATCGATCTTGCGTTTGACAACACGGGCACCGTTCTCAACGAAGCTGATTGTTACATTTTCTGTGACCATTACAGATCGCCTCCGTCATCGCCGCCAGCACTTCTGTCGAACACACGAAAGCCACGGACAACCGCTTGGGCTTCACGAATGGAAATCTCAACCGCTCCCGGAAGCAGTGCTTTGTCCAGATACGGTACGTTATTTGCGATGTAGATTGCGGTCTTCAGACCAACACCTGCAACACCCTTGACAGAGTTGATGCGAGCGTTGCCAGCAGAGATCGCCGCTGCGGCATTCGCCGTTTCAGCAGCGCCACGTCCATTCGCCTTGCTGCCCTTCGGATAGGGAGCGTAAGGCTCAATGACAGCAGTTGGAGCAGCGCCAAGGCCGACACGCCAGTTGGAACGAGCCTTACCCGTATCGGCCTTGGTGTTCTGCACGAGGGAACGAAGAGTTCGCTTTGCCATGCTGCGAACAAGTTCAGAAGCAGAGTTCTCAACCTGACGACCGCGCCGCCTTATGTTTTTTGAGAACTGAAGAAGATCGGCCATTACTTCTGCTTCTTTGCTTGATACTTCATGTAGACGGTGTCCATCGCGATTATGTGATGGTGCATCGCCTCTTGCTGTTCTTCATCAAGTCCCTTCACCATGCAATACTGTTCGATAGCGAGCCAAGGTATCGGAC
>Ga0210043_1000837_pt1 | contig 30775 bp, 39 predicted proteins | sample CryGeymet201501t_FD_183990 | JGI IMG/M metagenome (GOLD analysis project Ga0210043, IMG submission 183990) | Groundwater microbial communities from Crystal Geyser aquifers in Utah, USA - Crystal Geyser metaG 2015-01t (SPAdes) (version 2) | ecosystem: Environmental > Aquatic > Deep subsurface >... | reverse complement strand
AATGTCTAGCTTGCTTGTTTCTGCCAACAAATTGAAAGAAGGAAAAGCTGAAAAGGAAGATTTGATGAGCCTGCAGAATTTTATTGCTGAAGCTGAAAAAGACACAAGTTTTGGATATAAGGCATTTGATATTGTGAGAAATATGCCTGCTTTTGCTATTGAAATATTATCAACCGGAGGTATTTATACTGCAGGGAAAAAAGCAACCATAAAAGGCGCTGAGGCCACTCTAACTAAGTTGCTCACAAAGGAGGGGAAGGAGCTTATTAAAAGTCAACTTGAAAAAACTGCAGCAGGAAAACTGACACTTGGTGCAGGTAAACTAGGATTAAAATCAGGAGCTTCTATTGTCGGTGGAACATTGCAAGCTCTAGTTGCCGGATCAACTCGCATCCTTGCAGGAACTTTTGAGAGAATGCTACCTGATATGGAGCTATCTGAAGATGATCAAAGACACCTTGAAATTCTAATTACTGACAATGGAGAAGATTTGGAAACTGCCTTTGTCCAGTCATTTGGTGCTACTTGGGTTGAAGTAGTTTCAGAACATAGTGGAGGATTGTTTTCTGAAATTGCCGCTCCAGTTAAAAATAAGTTAATGAAAACTGCTTTTATTAATCAGTTTTTAAAACTAAATCCAAATAAAAAAACTAGTGACTTAATGAATTTAGTCAATAAAGCAGGATGGAATGGACTTATAGGAGAAATGCTTGAAGAAAGAGTTGCTGATGTTGGACACGGAGTATTGTTTGAGCTTGGTTTAGGTGATCAGGAATTTAGCCTCCCATCAATGGAACAATTAGCTATTGAGGCAGTGGCATTTTCAATTCCGTCAATGGCCATTAATGTAACTGACACTGCTCAAAGAAAAAAAATAGAAAAGGAAGCAGTCAATAACATATCAAAATCAACTGGTCTTGATATGACAAAATCAAAAGAGCTTTACGATGCTCTAGTTGAATATGCTCAGGAAAGTAAAACAGAGGGAATGACTGCAGAAGAACGAGATGTTGTTAATCAAATAAAAGAAAGGAACGGACAATCAGGAACTTATGATCAGCTTATTGAAGATGCTCAAGGCAGGGTTGTTGAAACTGATTATAAGGCTACAAGAATATTTCATCAGACAAGCGCTGATCCAACTGAAATAAGATCAGGAGGATTTACTATGGGTTCTAACAGTAAATGGGGAGAGGCTGCTTGGTTTTCTGCTGCACCAAAAACTGAGTTTGGAGATAATACTCTTGACTTTGATGCCTCTAAATTCAATCTAAAAACATTCATAACACCGGCTGAAGAAGAAGCCTATATTGAAAAATATAATGGAACTGATCTAGCTGATGCAGTTAGGAATGAAGGAAAATATGATGGCTTTGTTATCCCTCAGCCAAATCCTGCTGACACTACAATCGCTATTGTTAATAAAGATAAACTAGATGAAAACCTCAGAGGCCAAATAACCGATATGAGGAGAGAAGAATTTATCACCAGTGAAGAGGCTGAGAAAGAATATAAGTCATTTCCATTTATTCGTGATCTAAATTTGCCCATTAATTTTAAAAACAAAATAAGAACTCCTGATGGCAAGCAAGACTATGGCAGATATTCTCAAGCGATTGTTGAATTTATAAATAGTCCACACAAATCAACTCCATCTCACGAAGCTGTCCACGCATTTATGGATCTTATGATGGATAGCACTCAGAAGCAGACAGTGCTAAATGAAGTTAAAAGAAGATTTGCCGGAAAGAAATTAAGTGATGTTCAAGCTGAAGAAGAATTAGCTAATGGCTTTATAAAATATTTGCAAACAAAAAAAGCTCCATCTAGTAAGTTAAAACAATTATTTGATTGGATATTAGAAAATCTAAAAAAAGTTGTTGGCGCTAATGATAAGATAAATGAGTTTTACAAAGAAGTTGAAACAAGAAAACCAACAAAGCTTCAGAAAGTAGAAGCCGCAGAAAAGCTTGCTAAAAGCTATAACAATATAAATGATGTTCGTGCTATGTATCAGGAGGAAATAACCGGAGGAATGACAACAAAGTTTTTAGAACATCCTGAACTAAACGACAGAAAAACTGCAAGCTATCAGTTTTTATCAAATCTACTTAAATCAAAATCTCTCCCACTAAAGAATATTGAAAGGGAAATTGTTAGCGCTGTTCTTGATAGCCAATTCAAAGACAATCCTAAGATCTCAATTCAGGAACTGAGAGATGCTGTTATATCTGAGCTATTACCTATTGAAATTGAAGAAACTTCAGAATGGAGCGATTATGGTGTTGAAGATGGTGGCAGATCAATTAGCAGAGAATTAACTTCTGACATAAAAGAAATAGCAACCTATATTCTAAAATCAGATGCTTTAAGTGGCTTCTCAGATAATCATTTCAGAGAAGATGGATATTTTGCTCATATCAGAATTGCTTTTATGGAAGATGGCACAGCAAAAGTTTTAGAAATTCAATCAGATCTATTCCAAAAGAAAGAAAAAAGTGAGCTTGGGTTTAATAGAGATGTTGCGATTGAAAAGAGAACAAAAGATCTTGAAGAACATAATGCTGTAGTTAAAAAGAAAAGTGATGCTATAAAGCCATTTGACAAGGCTATCAGATTTATTGAAAGTGCCAGTGAAATTGGTGAAGATTATAATTATGGCCTTGAAGTGGAAAGAGGTCTAAAAGATAAACTTGATTTCTATGAAGGAAGTATTTTATATGAAGGTGATAACAAGTTTAGAAAGAAGAAGGACATTTTGAAAACACTACAAGATTGGAAATATGTTGCAACAAAAGATTATGAAATAACAAAGAATGATCTTGCTGATAAAATTAAAAAAGCTAAAGCAGATATCAAAAGATTAAAAGATAATAAGTTTGATGAAGATGAACAAGCTCTTATCAAGAAGCAACCTATCATAGATTTCTACTACAACAACTGGCACGAAATGGCCATCAAACAAGCTATTAGATTATCTGCCGATGCTGAGAAAGTCCAGTTTCCAACAGCATTTACTGCCACGAAAATTGAAGATTGGGATGGTCAATCTTCCGGTGGTGAAGGAACAGATGTAGAAGGAGATGTTGTAGAAGGTAATACTGTTTATCTTTGGGATGAAGAAAAAACAGTTACTAGAGTTTATGGAGATGGGAGCTTTGAGGCAGCCGAAGGAACTTCTGATTATACATTATCAGACTATGATGTTGAAAATGATTTAAGAAATTACTATGAGGATGATAAAAAATATAATGGAGTTTACGAAGATGTAGTTGAAAATTTATCAGATGATGCTCCAAAAGAGGCTGATGATATTAGTGCGATTGACGAGAAAAGAGAAGATTTTAAAAGAAAAACCAATTTCAAAAATCCTGATATCAACTATTATTCTAAAGATGAAAAAGTTAGATCAACCCCTCTTGGAACTATTATAACTCAACCAAACGAAGAAGCCACTCAGGCAATTTTAAAGATTACTGTTGATGGTTTTGAAAACACCTCTTTCCCAACAAGGGAAGAAGCAATAAAGTTTCTTGAGAGTAAAATTAAAGAAGCAGGATATGAATTTAAAACAGTATTAGAAAGATATCCTGATCTTGATGATCAATATCAAGGAATTGCTCACAGATATCAAACAACTTTCGGAGCTTATCTGCAAAAAATTAGAGGCAAGGATAACTTTGGAGATGAGGTTGTTGATCAATATGGCTATGACTGGTATGAAACAAACATTACTCCTGAAGATAAAGGAGCTGTTGAGGCTTTTCAAACAGAGGAGAGTGTTAAGGAAAATAAAGATAAGTTTTCCGGCAGACAAGTCGCTGATCATTTTAAAGAAGTTGAGCTAGATAAGATTGGTATATCAATGAACGATGAAAAAAATGCTGAAAAGTATTTTGAGGATGAATGGCTTTATAATCTTATCGACGGTCAGAACTTCACTCTCAAGAGAGTTAATATTAGATCTGTTCTAAATCAGGAGGAGCTTATAAAAGACTACAACGCAGCACAATATGTTGATGATGGTGTTAATAGATATGAAGATGGTAAATTTGACGAAGGCAACCTAGATAATCCAATTATTATTGGTCATTGGCAAGATGGAGGTTATGGAGTATTAGACGGATATAACAGACTTCTCTCAAAACTAAACAGGGATGATAAAACCATCTATGCTTATGTCGCTGATAGAAATGAAAAGTTCCAAGAGATAGATGATGAAGAAAAAAACTCTCAAGACTTAAACAGAGCCACACCGGAAGATGATAGAACCAAAATGTCAGAAGATGATAGAAGGCTTGAACTTGAAATGAGAAGGGCAGAAACGATGGATAGAATAATGAATGAGGAAATTCAAGCTGAAGCAGATATTTTGGCTGCTAGAGAATATTCTCCAAACTTTTCTCAGGAGCAATATGTTGGTTATCAAAACTTCAAGGCAATGGCTAGTAGAAGAAGTTGGATGTTAGATACTGTTACTGATGAAGAAATTATAAAGAGAAGAATACCAAATGTTAATATTGACAATACTCTATTTAGTGGAGCAGATGAGATGAATAACAATGAATTGTTAGAGCTTTTCAAGGCAGAATATTATTATGAGCAAGCTCAAAAAGATCTCGCTAGAGAAAAAACCCCAACGGAACAATATTATATTGACAAGGCTATGGCAGAAAGAGCTGTTAAAAAACAAGCTATTCCTAAAAATGCCACTCTAAAACAAGCCATCAGGGTTGCAGTTGGCAATGCTCCTAGCAGAAAGATAACTAAATCAGAAAGGCAGCTATTGATAATGAGATTAAGAGCCATAAACACTGGTGTTAAAATGGGCAGGCAGGATATGCGCAATATTATGAACGAAGTTTTTGCCACTCGCTTTAATGAAATTGCTGAAATTAAAAAAGCTTTAATAGAATTTGCTAAGCCACTTCCTCTGAATGAAAAAGGTAAGCTTCTTGATCTTATCAAAAACGCAAAGACTAAAAAGGATTTACTCAAAGGATATATCAGAATAGATGATATGCTTGAGAAGTCAGATAAAAGAGCTGAGCTAGAAAAACTAAAGAAGCTTGCAAAGACTGTTAAAAAATCTACTCAAACCGGAAAGGGGATTGCAGTTGATTATCAGAAAAAAGTGTTAGAGATATTAGAAGGATATTCTGTAAAAAATCAGATGCAGGCAACCCTTAATAGATTAAAAGATTTATCAAAGTATATAAAGAAAAATCCTGAGCTAAACATCCCTGAGAGAGTTGTTAATAGACTGAAGGCTTTAGATAAAATCAGACCTGATCAAATGAATGTTGAACAAATCAGGGAATTAAATCAAACCATAATTGAGCTTATTAATATCGGTAAATTAAAACTGAAGTTAAAGAACAATTATGATAAAAGACAAAGAGAGGCAAACAGCGCAAGAGTTGCTAACTCAACCTTTGATATAGATAAAAATCCAAATCTATATCTAAGAGCAATACACTCCTTCAGGGTGTTTGATATAATGGATGGTTATCAGAATTACAAGGGGGAAAATGTTAAAATGGGCAAAGAAGTTTCCAAAGCTATTGAAACTGCTAAAGAAGAAGAAAGAGAAGGAATGGTTGAACTCCTTGAAAAACTATCTCTTATAAAAGAAGAATGGACTAAAGAGGAGCAAGCTAAAATAGTCTACTGGTCAGCAATGGAGCAGGGTAAAGAGTTTGAAGCAAACATCTTTAAGAAAGAGATGGGTTGGGATAATGTTCCGGCTTTAAATGAAGATGAAGCTCAGGCAATGGCACTACTTAGATCTGTATTTGAAAAGAATGAGGATAGATTGGTGGCCATCTATGAAGAAAGAGAAAACAGACCTTTTGAAAAGAGCCAAAACTATCTTCCTATTAAATACGAAAAGAGAGAGGGAGAAATTCCTGAACCAACTGTTGGAGAAAACTTTATCGGCCGGAAATCAGAAGTTGAGCAAGGCTTCACTAAAGCAAGAAAGAATAATGTTAACAGAATATTGAGATGGGATATCTTCAATGTAGTTGCTGAAGAATATTCAAGTCAAATGTATTATGTAAATGTTCAGCCGGTGTTATCTGAAATCCACTCAATCGTAACTTCAGAGGCCTACAGAGAAGCCTCAGGAATGAAGGGGATGCAATATTGGAAAGATTATCTTGATGCAATTAGCAACAGAGGCTTTCTATCAAGATCAGAACACAATCCAACTCTTGCTCGTATTAGAATGAACCTCTCAAAAGCTATTTTAGGATATAAGATTACAACAGTTATCAGGCAGTTAGATGCTATATTTGATGGCATTGCTTATGTTCATACCAATTATGGTGAATTAGCAGCAGTTGAATTGACTGCAAGATTTACCGGAGCAATGATAGATCCAACATATTCATCTCGTGCCAAGAAGCGCTCAATCGGCCTCAGATCAAGATCAGGTGCAGGAGAGCTATCAATCAGGGAAATACAAAGAGATAGTGAACTTTCAGGGCTAACTGGTGATGGTTTCTTCAGGAGAGCCGCTAAAGCCTTTCAAGATATATCTTTCCTCCCTATGAAGATCACTGATATGAAGACTGCTTCGGCTGTAAGAAATACAATGTATAGGATTGCAAAGTCCAAAGGAATGTCAGATAAAGAAGCAGATCAAGAAGCAGATTTTGTTATGAGGCTAACTCAAGGATCTTCTGAAATAGCAGATAGACCAATGCTTCTTATGAAGGGGGAAGGATTTAGAACTATCCTAACTTTTCAAACCTTTGTCTTAAATAGATTTGGAATAATTGCTCACGATCTAATGATGTCAGGAGTTATCAAGGGAAAGTTCACTAAAAAAATGAGAGCAATATTTGCAATGATAGTTTATTACTCACTAGGAACTGCAGTTTGGGATGAAATTGTTGACTGGCTAAACTCGCTTGTTACGGGCAAGAAATCAACTAGAGAGAGAAACTTTGCAATAAAAGCCTTAATGCAAATCCCTGAAACAATACCGATATTTGGTTCTTGGCTAAGATCAATATTTGATTATGGAATGTCGCCATCAATTCCGGTTGTCAGTGTTGTAGAAAAGTTTGCTAGAGGTGTTCAGATGTTAGGATCTGATAAAGAAACTACTAGAAAAAGAGGAGCAATGAACATAGGTGAAAGTTCTGCAACGCTTCTTGGTATTGCCGGAACAGCTCAAACCTTTGATGTATTAGAAAGATATTTATTAAGCGACACTGAACAGAATGTTATTCCAAAGAAAATTGAAAGACCGACAAGGATTGAAAGACCGACAAGACCAAGACCAAGATAATTAAACAGTAAGATATTAGTGAAAACAAAAACAATATCACTAGTTTAATAAAAACAAAAAACTTGTGCTGAGCTGATCGCCTTAACGATTAAAGGATATCGGCCAATACAAAAAGACTGATCCAAAATAGACCAGTCTTTTTGTTTGCTTGTCTGCCTATTGATATTTGCTGATATAGATCAGGGATAAAATCCCTTGTGTCATAAACAGCGCTCCACCAATAAATGCATAATAATCTCCTTCTCCTACTAGCACTGCCAAGAAGCCAAGAGCAACTGCGATCCAAGAAAAAATTTGTAAAGCGATTTTCATAATTTTTAGTTTATTTTATAAATATACTCTCCTCGCATATGTTGGATTTCGTGTTGGAACACTTGTGCAACCTTCCCTGAAACATTCATTACTATCTTTTCGCTTATGGTCATATCCTCTTTCAAATATGAAAACTCAACCTCACACTTATTCCATCTTTCAACCTTTATTGTTGGGAGATTAGCATAGCTCAAACAACCTTCTTCTTTTTCTATAACCTGATTTGTATGTCTTAGTATTTTTGGATTTATTATAATTGCTTCCGGCATATCCCTGAAGGATGGTTCATTTGGATTTAATAAGAAAAATCTCAGTGGGTCATCCTTCGTTATTTGACAATGAGCAATCGAATAGAAATTTTCATATCTTCCAATTTTAGTTCCAATCAGTTTATACATTTCTTTAGCATCATAATAAACTCTTTCAACATCAGTTGGTGTTACCTCCCTTGAGATTATCTTGTGAGGCTCAACTATTTTTATGAGGTTGTCTTGTTTCATTTTTTTATTATTAATTTTTAATATAGCCTGCTTCTTTTAAAATTTCTACACATTTATTTATCTCCGTTTCCTCTACTGTCGCCTGCATCATTACTTCATCTGCCCTCACAAACGAACTAAGTACAAATAAAGCTCCAACCCAAAAGGCAATTAAGGTGAAAAGGATTGTTATCATTGTTAAGAAGTGTTTCATATTGGTTTAGATATTTTTAATTGGCATTAACATTGCGGTTATTTCTTGTTTTTGGACTGTTACTGCTTTTATAACAAGTGGTAAACTTCCATCTTTTATATAAAATTCTATTTGTTTTTCTTTTATATCCATTTTGTCTAGAATGCTTAAAAGCTCCTTAAGTCTTTTAACATCAACTGTAACAGTTTTGTGTTCAGAATAATCTGACGGTATTGCTTGTTTATAGTCTGGATATTCACCGTCAACTTTCCTTGTCCTTACAATGTATATTTTTTCAAGGTCTGTTGTTGCTAGTCCTACTTGTTCTCCTTCTAGCAATACAGCATTCTGTAATACTTCCAGTGCTTGATTTTTAACTTTGGATAAATTTTTACAGGCTTTTAGAACCGATTTTCTAGGGATTATTTCGTTAATTTCTCTTTTCACCTCTTCGCCCTCTATGGTAGGAAATTCTGCATCTTGCATATAATCTGGATTTTTGACTTCTATTAGGGAGTAGCTATCGGTAGCAACTGTTCTGTCTGTCTTAAAAAGGACTGCCGAAAGTTCCGGTCTAAATGTTTTCTTGGAGGTAATCCCCGCAATTATTAGGTTGTTTTTGTTGAATAACATATTATTTACGTTGGAGTTACACTCTCCGTTGTTTAATTAAAATCTCTGTCTTTTTCAACAGCATTATCAAGAAGTTTAGCCATTATCCTTTGATTTTCTTTTTCTAACTCAATCCAATATTTTGTTCCCGTTCTTCCTGATTCTAACAAAATGTTTTGTGCTTTTATGAACATCGTATTTACCTTGTTCAGCCCATTCATTAATGTGATTTTTTTATTTTAGTGCTTCCTCCTTTGCCATAAAATTTAACATTTTGCATTTCAGCTCCGTCTAGGTCAACTCCGCGTAGGTCAGCTCCGTATAGGTTAGCTCCGTGTAGGTCAACTCCGTCTAGGTCAACTCCGCGTAGGTCAACTCCGTATAGGTTAGCTTCGCGTAGGTCAGCTTCGCGTAGGTCAGCTCCGTATAGGTTAGCTCCGTGTAGGTCAGCTCCGTGTAGGTCAGCTCCGTATAGGTTAGCTCCGTGTAGGTCAGCTCCGTATAGGTTAGCTCCGTATAGGTTAGCTCCGTCTAGGTCAACTCCGTATAGGTCAGCTTCGCGTAGGTTAGCTTCGCGTAGGTTAGCTCCGTATAGGTTAGCTCCGTGTAGGTCAACTCCGTGTAGGTTAGCTCCGCTCTTAACTGCTTCCTCTAATATTTCTTTGTAGGTTGTTTTAGAAGAGGTGTGAATTACATTACCAGTAAATCTGTTTTTAATTTCAAACTTCTTTTCTTCTTTTTGTTTTACTTTATCGTCTTCAATTTCGGTGATGTATTTTTTAACATCATCTAGTTTTTCTAGTACTTGTTTTTTTGTTAATGACATACTTATATCTTAATTATTTAATCTTATTCGCCAGAGCCATAGCCAGAGCCAGAGCCATCGCCAGAGCCATAGCCATCGCCAGAGCCAGAGCCATAGCCAGAGCCAGAGCCATCGCCAGAGCCAGAGCCATAGCCAGAGCCAGAGCCATCGCCAGAGCCATAGCCATCGCCAGAGCCAGAGCCATAGCCAGAGCCATAGCCATCGCCAGAGCCAGAGCCATCGCCAGAGCCAGAGCCATAGCCAGAGCCAGAGCTTTTTATTTCTTCCATACGGATACGTTTAGTATATTATTTTTAGCTTTCTCAGTGCAGGATATAATTTCAATAACTTCTGTTAGTTCTGTTTCTGGAACTTCCATTGCAAATTTACAGTTTTCTGGTTTGTTTGTTCCCTCCATCGCTAATTGTGATAATGAAGCTGCACCATCCCAATACCAAATTCTTCTTGAATTAATAATAGTTGCTTCTTTTCCCTCTCTTTTTTTAATATAACCAGCAAAAACTCCTGCTGAATAAGTCCTGATAATGCAAAACTTCATCCCTTTAGATGGTTTTGCTAGTGTTGTTTTGGAAATGGTTGACTCTTCGATGTAAGTCTTGCCATTGATTGTAATTTTGTTTTCCATACTAAATCCAATATTTGTCATACCTTTATATTTATTTAATTTTTTTAAATTTAACAATTAATTGAGCCTCATATTTATTTCCAAACTTATCTTCAACCGGTTCAATCATTTTACCTTTTACAAGTTCATTCAAGGCTTTGTCTGATATCATTAGTTTGTCGTGTTCAACCTCAGTCTTTAGAAGATCTAGCTTATCAATCTCTGAATTATAATCGCTTAAGATAGCCTCTTGAACTTGCCTCATTTTATTTACTATCTCTTTTCTTTTTTCTTCAAGCTCTGAATATTGTTGAGATGATATAAGCGCATCCTTGATCATCCTTTTTATATCTTTAACTTTTCTCTCGTTGTCTAGGGTTTTATCAAAAAATAATTGTAGTTGTTTGCTCATAGTTGTTTTATTATTAATTAATTATCTCTCTAACTTTTCTCTCAAGATATTTCTTTTCCACTCTCCGGCCTTCTGAAACTCCTTTGTAATAAACTTCTTCAAATACTGAGTAGAGAGCATCTCTTTCATAAATCTGAATTGTTATTCTTGGATCATCACTCTTATCTATGAGCAATTCTTTCAGGCGATTTCTCACCTTTTCTAGTTTAAATCTTTTTAACATAGGGATTGTTATTTATTTTTTATAATATTTATCGTTTATAAATTTTATATGCTTGCAGTCTTGCCGGAATTGATAATAAGGACAAGTGCAGGTTGAAAAGCCATCTTCAAATATTGTTACATCATAAACAGTTTTCGGATCAGACTGACTTTTTATTTTGTGGATTTTGTGGATTTTGTGAATTTTATTATCCATAAGCAGGATTTAATTTATTACCGGCAGCCCAATCATACCAATCATCTTCGCTTATTTTCCTCTGTTTTCTAACTTCAGGATCTGAGGGGAGAAACTTCTTCTCCTCGTTCTGAATTTTAGCTCTGATCCTTTTTATATTATCTTCTCTTGGAAGTTCAAACATTGAAGATAGCTCTACACACCAACGATCTTTATCATTCTTAAATAAATACTTCTGAAAATATCTATACCAAATAACCTGAGTTAGTCTAATATCACTATTCCTAGAAGACTCATCTGCCTCCAATGTTGTATATACCATCCCTTGAAGATTTTTTATTCTTTTGGATTGCATATAATTATTGACTTAGTTTTTTATCTATCTCTTTTATTTTCTTTATCCCTACTTCAAATCCGGCTTCAAGTTTTTTAAACTTTTCCTCATCAGGAAATATTCTGAAAACAAACATTGATTTATCAAAGTTGGGATTATAAGCTACGAAATCCCACCATTTTCTTCCTGAAATTAAGAGGTTCATCTGAATTTGCCAAAGATATTTGCTATCAATGTTTTTCTCTCCATCAATAAAGAATTTGAAATAACCGATATCATCAGGACATTTAATCTCCACTCCTCCATCATCTCCAACTAATCCGTCAGGGGAGCAACTAACATATTCATTCAGCTTCATCATCCCAACCTCTTTAACTTCTGTATCATTTAAAAAAGAATATAACTCTCTTGCTTTTGGTTCTAGCTCATTCCCCCTATCAGTATGTTCATTAGCAAAGTTCTTCCGATCTCCCTTTGAATACTTTTCTGACATTATCTTTATAATATATGTTTCAAGACCCTTTCCATTCGCTCCTATAGCCTGAGCATTGGATGCTGTAAGCTTGCCAATTCTTGCAGCAAACCATTCCTCAGTTCCTTGTTCAAGGTTTATTATCTTCATATATTTACTTGCTTAGCTCTTGGTAAATAGCATCCAACTGTTCCATTGTTAATTCACTCAAATCTTTCTTATCATATTTCCTAGCCAAAACTGTCATAAATACTTTCTTCTCTTTTGCTAATATTTTAATCTCCTCAATAATAGCTTTCTTTTCATCATCCGGCATTTCCTCAACTTCAGGCTCAGTATCTCTCTTTATAACTTTACCATTAAAAGCTTTAGCAGCAGTTTCAGCATAACTTTCTTTACTCTTTTCTTCAGCTTCAAAGTTTTCTGAAATTTCCGCTTCTTGTTCTTCAATCGGATCAGCTTCCTTTTTTATAGTTGTTGCTTTCTCAACAACCGGTAAGCTTTCAAGCATTTTCATAGCCTGTTCAGCTTCATCATAACTGAAATCTTCCAGTCTTTCTCTATTATAATATTTAACCATCTTATCCATATCTCGGCCTCTTTCTTTAACTAAATATTTTAACTTATCAATCTGCTTCGCTGTAACCATTGTTTCAAGACCACCAGTTAATTGAGTTTTATTTAGTCCTCCTGATTGCGCCATTTCTTCTTCAGTATAAACTCCTCCCAAATTCTTTGGAAAAGCTTTCCTCAGTGCAAGCGCTTCAGCCACTTTGCCAAGCATAAGATAGGGCATCTTGTTCCACATAAAAGCTTGACCACCGGAAGGAACATACTCGCTCCATCTTGCCGATGCTGTAAATGGTGTTCTCACCCCTCTCATCATTTTATAAACAGTAACAGTTGCCTTGTTAGGATTTTTAGCATCCTCAGTATCATAAACAGGATCATCAATCCCTGCCAGAGTTCCTGACTGCTCAGCCATTGCTCTATAACCATCAATACCAGTTTGAATATTCATTTGGCCACCTCTCTTAACAAAATAGATTTGTTTTGATAGGGGATCTAGGTTTTGTGCTTTACAAACTTGAAGGAAATAAATCAATTCATCGTTTGTTGCGCCAACAGCAATGTGCTGTTTAATCACCTGAAGCTGCTCATTAGTATATTGATTAACAATACTAACTTTTTTTTCCTCAGGGTTTAGTTGTAATTCTTTGCTCATATAAGTTTTTTTATTTATTTAAGTTGTCCTTCTAAATATTCAAGTAGATATTTAGCATATTGAGTTAGAAAGTCGTTGTCATCAAAATTGAATGTTTCCTTTTCTTTCTCAACTGCCTCCTTGTATTGTTTTTAAAATCTTTTGACATCAGCCTCGCTGAAGCTTAGTGTTTTTTGTCCTTCAGACATAAGTTTTAAATTAATTATAAATTGGGGAATGTTATTTTTCGTTTATCTTTTCTTTTATTTGTTCAGCTAAATGATCTTGTGCTGTAGAGTTTATTTTTCTGAGTTTCTCCTTATACTGTTTATGGGTGTTGACATCAACTTTTACTTTAATTGCTTTAAAGCCTTTATCTACCCATTTAATTGGTCTTGGCATAGTTTTAAAAATTATTATTTATTCTTTATATACCCATTATATGTTAAAAGTAATATTCTGTCAATAGGCTTTAATAAAGGCTTTATAGCATTTTATTATAATAAAGGGAGAAGTTATCCACAGAAAGACCTATTGACCATAAATAATAAAGGGAGTATAATAGAATTATCATTAAATATTAATTAAAAAACTTATGAACCCTGAAAAACATTACGACAAAGAAATTGAAACAATCTGCGATACCTGCGGAGGTCAAGATGGAAGTCATCTTTGTGAATGTGGCGAAGAACTAACAGCAGAGCAATGTGAAGCCCAAGAAGGATATTGTGAACAATGTGCTAAAAAATCATTTAAATAAAAACAAATATATGAATAAAATAAAAACAAAAATCAACAATGCTGCTCGTTTAATGCTTATGGGTAGTATTCTAAAAAGCTCAAGGAATTATCTTCCACTAACCAACAGAGAAAAAGAAATGGTTAAATGGTTTTACAAATTCCAAATTATGATCGTTCTTAATATCGTTTTATGGACAACACCGGTTTTGGCCATACAATCCCATCTAAGCGATTTTAAGTCTTTGGAGGCAAAAGTATCAGTTCAGGAGGCTATCGCTTCACCTGAGCCAGTTCTGCCTCAATCCGGTGATGCTGAGAAGCAATCGAATCTATTTAAAGTGCTAGATGAGTTCACCGGAACTGTTTATGCCTATAATTCAGTGGAAGCGCAAACCGATGCAACCCCATTTTGGGGAGCATTTGGAGATATAACTGGAATGGAAAATAAAATTGTGGCCAATAACTGTTATCTCAAAGGAACAATCGTTGAAATTGAAGGCGAAAAATATGAAGTCTATGATCGGATGAATAAGAGATATGGCTGTGATGTCTTTGATATTTATATGGGAACTGATATTCAAGCCGCCAAAAATTTTGGCAAGAAAATAACAAATGTAAAAATATTGAGGAAAAACCAATAATGCTATATAATAATTTTAATATGTCCAAAACCAACAAACAATTTAGGAAGCCGAATGGCTTATCTCCAACTGGTATAAAGTCCGGTTCTCCCTGTGTTGGTGGAGTGGACAGAGATAAGTCGCTCGGCTTTTTTAATTGCTGAAATCCCTATGTCAAAAGAAAATCCACAACTTGAAGATGGTTATACTAGAGTTGCCAACAAATTACTTGAAGCTATAATCCTGTCCGGCAGAGTATGCTCAAAGGATGAGATTAGAATAGCTTTGGTTGTTGTTAGACAAACCTATGGTTATTCTCGGAAACAAGCTCCGATTAGTTTTTCTTTTTTTGAAAAAGCCACGAAGATCAACCGGAGAAATATTCAAAGAGCAATCGCAAAATTATTAGATAAAGGTTTAATAAATTGTAGAGCCGGAGCAAAGAAAAAATTTGGCAAACCTGTGTATAACTACGAAATAAACAAGAAAGGCTATAGTCAATATGACTATAGTACTGTAGTCAATATGACTACAGAAGCTGTAGTCAATATGACTACTAATAAAGAAAAGAAAGAAAACTTTAAAGAAAGGAAGAAACAACTTGTGGATAAGTTCAGTATGAAGGTTAAATAAATCTCCTTTCGGAGAGTAAATTTATTCTAAAATCTCATTTGTCGCTTCGCTCCCAATAATAAATTAAAAGAAAAAATTATGAAAAAAAGAGAAACCCCAAAGCTTTTAAATTAAGGGAAAAAAGAAAAGGTTATAAAGAAGATACATTTATTAAAGAATAATTACTACAACATAAATATCCATATTTGTCATTAAGAAAAGTATTACTTTGCAAGATTTGGTTGATATGCTATAATTAAATTATAAATAAAGAAGGCCTTTTGTTACTAGAAGCAAAAGTCCACTGGAATAAGAATACCTCCTCTAATTCCGATAAGCCTTCTGAATTTATATAGTTGTTTATAATATCCTGCTTGGAGTTTAATAAGTTTTTCTTCAAGCTTAACATTGGGAATTGTTAAATCCTTCCTGTCCTTTCGGCAGGATATTGCAAGCAACTCTTATAAAAAATAATATATTTTTATGTCAAATTTACCTAACTTGAATGAGCCAAACCAAAACGGAGTTGGTCTTTTTTTTGCTGTCGTGAGATCAGCTATAAATAATTGCGAATGGAAGCGAGCTGATTTTGATAAAGTCAATTTAGTTGAAGGTCAACTAGATGCACTTCAGGAATATTTCACCGGCAAAGCTGTTGTCAAAGAAGTTACTGGAGAAGCTCCCAAAGCAGAAACAAAAATTGAAGAACCAAAAAAGATTGAACTTGATGGCGAGGAAATAGATCTTACATACAAGGGAGAAAAAAGAGTTGTTCCAATGCCTGATAGCATTGCCCAAATTGCGATTGATGCGAGAGAAGCCCAAAGAGATATTGACAGAATGCCACCTCCTCCAGTTACTGAAGCGCCAATGCCTAAAACAGATCAAGAATATGACACAATATTTTAAATATGCCAAAAGTTATAAAAAACTTTTACAAGCTAGTTATTCCGAAATCTCCTGATAGCATTAACAAGGTTGTTAAATATGGAAAGAAAGAAGGCGATGTTGTTGTTTTAAAACATAGGTGGGAAAGATTTGCTCAGCTTTATATTAGAAAAGCAAGAGATGAGGGAACACTCCCTGATCATTTTCAAGGAAAGATCGGAGTTCATTTTAAATTATATTTTGAAACACAAAGAGAGAGAGATGGAGATAATTATAGTCTGATGTGCAAAGGAATTTTGGATGCCTTTGTAAAAGAAAATATGATTTGCGATGACAATCATAATTTCGTAGATGATAATGGCCGAAGGATTAAAGTTGATCCTGATAGACCAAGAGCAGAAGTTCATATCATTGAAAAAGTAGATCCAAGTAGAGTAGTTGAAATAAATTATGGAGAACAAAAATCAAATACAAATTCAAATAGATCCGAGTTTGGAGATTATCAAGATAGCCGGATTTGATAATCCATTAGAAGATTGGCAAGTTGAAATGGCAAATATTGCTATGCTTCCTAAAGCCTTAAGACCATCACCTCCAATAACAATGGGTAAATTGGGAATAACAAAAATGCAATATTATTATTGGCTTAGACACCCAATGATTTTAAAAGCCAAGCGATTATTAACAAAGAGATATTTTCAGGATGATATTCCTGATATCTTGCAAGCAATGAGAGATGAAGCTCTCTCAGGAAATCCTAGAGCCGCTGAGATTTTTCTTGAATATGTTGATGAATGGAAGCAAGATGAAGAAGATAGCCGAGCAATCAAGAGAGAAGTTTTTTCAAAGGTAGCTGTTCAGGAAATGCTTGATGAGTTTAGAAATAAAAAATTGTAGTATGTATTTATTATTTGAAATCCTTGCAACCATTGGTTTGATAATGTTGTTTTCAACTCTGATTATTTTATTTGCCGGTTTATATTTTCTTATAGAAGCTCTTATCAAAAAGTTATTTAATTATTTTAAAATAAAATATTATGCTATTAGACGAAGATAAAATTAAAAATCTGAAAGATAATGCTCCCTTTAATTTTGAGGATGCGATGTATGCTTTGCGTTCCGGAATGAAAGTTAAAAGACAAGACTGGAGTGGATATATTAAACTTAACAAACAGATGTCAGTTACCGGATTTGTTCCACACTTCATTGATGAGAAAGGAGAAAAATATGATTTGATAACAGAAGAAATACTGGCTGAAGATTGGTATTTACTATGATATTAAATAAACAGCTGAAAACAGATCTGGAAGATTTGATTATTATAAACAACAAGGATGCAATAGTTTCGTTCTTTAAAAACTATGATGATGAAGATGAAATGATTGACAAGATCTTATTGTTTGGCCACTACATAATGCCTCACTATCTGAGAGATGAAAGTCCGTTTTTTCATAGAGATTTGATAGCAAGGATTATGTCAAAGAAGAATGAATATACTGCTGCTCCTCGTGGATTTTCTAAAACGACAGTTATTCAGTTATGCTTGATTTATATTTGCGCTCACCGATTAAGAAACTTTATAGCTTTAATTGAAAAGACTGCCACTGAAGCTTCAGAAGTTATCAAAGGTGTTTCAGATGAGTTTATAGATAATGAAAAGATTAATTATTATTATGGCTATTTGATTGGCATTGGAGCAGAAAAAGACAATGGACTTATAACAAATAGTGTTAAACAAAAAGAAGCGCAAGGAGATGTTTTTATCAACGGAGTTCGTATTCGTGGTAAAGGATTTAACTCAACTATTCGTGGTCTAAAGACAAGACAATGGCGGCCTGATCTTATTATCCTAGATGATGTGGAAGAAGATGAGCATATTAATTCTCCTGAACAAAGACAGAAGTATGAGAACAATTATAACAAGGGAGTTCAACCGGCAATAGATATTATTGGAGCTATAAAAGTTTTTGGAACAATTCTCCATCAAGATAGTTTATTAAAAAAACTTATTGACAATCACGGAGGCAAAATATATAAGGCCTATGATCCTAATGATCCTGAAAATACTTTGCTTTGGCCTTCACGATGGTCATTTGAGAGATTAGAACAAAAGAAAAAAGATATGATGTCAGCAGGACAATCAACAAGCGCTTTCGCTCAGGAATATTTAAATGATCCAGTGTCTGAAGAAGATAGAAGCTTTAAAGCCGAATGGTTATGGGAGCTTATTCCAAAGCCGGAAGATGAAAATCAAAGCTATCAAGTTCCTAAGCACAGAATAACAATGGCTGAGTTTGAAAAGATAAGACTAAGAACAACCCTCAATGGATATGCAATGATTGATGCTGCTGATGCCACCACTGCTAATGCTGATTATACTGGATGTGTTGTTGTCTTTGTTGCTCCGAATGGCGCAAGATTTAGAGTAGAAGTGAAAAGAGAAAAAAGAAATGTTAAGGGAGTTATTGATTTATTATTTGAAGTTTGGGAGAGATGGTCTAACAAAGGATTGATAAAAATTGGCTTAGAAAAAAAAGCTTTTTCCGATCAGATCCTTCCCTTGTTTGAAGAAGAAAAAAATAGGCGCTCAGTCTTTCCGGTGATTGAGGAGCTAAAGCCGATGGGCAGAAACAAAGAGAACCGGATTAAAGGTGCTTTGCAAGGTTTTTATGAGCAAGGCAAAATCATTTCAGTAGGAAATAAAAACTCACAAGGATATTTCATTCCAGTTGGACACACGAACGAATTGCTCAATGAGTTATATGATTTCCCTGCAGCCAAAAATGATGACTTATCAGATGCCGAAGCTTATCAGGCTGATATCGTAGTTGTTCCTTTAGCCGATGAAGAAAAGAAAAAACTTCATCACAATCCTGTTGATGATCCGTTTGAGCAGGATATTAACCCACTAAATATGGACAGTGCTTTCCAAAATGTCATTGCTAATGCTGATGACTTGGAAGATGTCTATTAAAAACAAAAATATGACTGAGGAAAAATTAGCAAAGATTGATTATAATTATGATGATATAATTGCGCAAGCCAAAGAGGAGATTAGATTATCAAGAGATTATGTCAGAGAAAAAAGAATTGAATTTAGAGATAGATTAAAACTCTACAACAATCAAAGAAAACAGAAAGATAAAATTGGAGATACTTCCATCTTCAATGTGATGAATACAATGCTTGCTGTTTATTATTCAGACGAAATGCAAGTTACCTTCTCCGGTCGTGATATGGGAGATGTTACTGCTGCAGCCAATACTGAAGATCTTGCTAAGTTTGATTATGAAGAAATGGGAATGGATGTTCTAAATTATTTAGTGCAATGGGATCGCTTCTTCTTTGGAGTTGGTATTAGACAATTATCAGGATGGAATAAGAAAACAAAAACTCCTATTCCAAAATCTTTAAACCCATTAACTTGGCTGCCTGATCCTAGTGGTCATTTGATTATTAATAATTTCAGATGGAATGGTTTTGAAGTTTCTTATAACAGATCACAGATGACACCGGAGAGAGGCTTTATAAATCTTCACTTACTTAAAGAAAAATCAGGCAAGAGAGGAACAGATAGCGAACTCACTGAAGCAGCTTATAGAGAAGCGCAAGGACTAGATGATGTTGAAGATCAACACAATAAAAACAAGAACAATATTTCCTATGATATGGTTGATCAGTTTATGGAGATTAAAGGAAGCGATGGCATCAACCGAAAGTTTCTTGTTACCTTTGATGATGAAGTTACAAACATTTTCCGGTTTGAAGAAATTAAAGCAATCACTGCTGCCGAAAAAGAAGATCCATCATTAGTTCCATTTCCATTGGCTCTTAACTACTACTCACCAAACAGAACAGATCCTTTTGGGACTTCAGTTCCTGATCTAGTTGAAGATAAGCAAAGAGCTAAATCGGTATTTAAGAATTTACAGATGAGCGCTGCTAAGGCTGATATCTATCCAATGTATATGTATAACCGAGATAAGATCCTAAACAGAAGGGATCTTGATTTTGCTTTTAATAAGTTCATTGCTGTTCGTGGAGATGTTGGAGATACAGTTGTTAGGCCTTTGAATAAGTCAGGCTCTAAGCTAGATACTTCACTAAATGTTATTCAAGCACTTGATGGAGATATTGAAATCTCAACTGGAATAGATAAAAATGCTTCCGGTGTTTTATCAGACCAACAAAGAACTCTTGGTGAAGTGCAACAGACAACAGCCAATGCCAATCTTCGTTTCTTACTTGGCTCAAAGATAAATGCTTGGGGAGAAAGAAGATTTTGGAAGCTATGGTATAGACTTTATAAACAAAACTTTGCTGCAGCTGAAAAGAAAGTTATCCGTTTGAAGTCAGCAATGAATGATAATTTTATTGCTCTAACAAGAAAGGATTTTATTTCCATCAATGATCCTGATATTAAAATTGGATCTAAGCTTGAGATGGAACAAAATAGGTTGAGAGATAGAGCGGCCTTTGCTGCAGTGTTGCCAATCATCAATGGAGATCCGACAAAACCAATCGCTTCAAAGAGATATGCTGAAAGACACTTGTTAAGACTATATGGAATTTCTCAAGAAGAAATAAATGTTATCTCACCAAAAACTCCTGATGAAATGAAAGCCAATATGGAGAATGAATTGCTTAACCGAAATAATAAAAAAGATGTTGAAGCACAAGCTGAGGAAGATCATCTCTCTCACATTGTTATTCACGGACAAGCTGAACAAACTCCGGCAACAGTTGCTCATATCAACGCACACAAACAACTTTACTTTGAAACTGGTCAAGCACAAATGGCTAGAGAAGCTCAAATGCAAATGCAAGGAGGATCAATGCAAAATATTGCAGCCAATCAACTAGCCAATCAAAACTCTCAACAATCAAATTCAAATAATCAAACTAATAATGTAAAAGCTGTTGGTGAAACATCAGCTCAATAAATCTATGAATGAAAAATTTTTAAAACCAAATGTTAGTGAAATTGACTTAGATGCAATTTCTCTTGAGTGCACTCAGGAACAATTAAAGTCAATGCAACTTGGCTATATCGCTCACTCTTTTGTCTTGAAAGATATGGCAAGAGAATATGATCGCTTCCATAAACAGAACTTTGAAGGCACAGATGAAAAAGATATCGCTGAAGCTGAGAAGCACGCATTAAGACAAATCAGAAACCCTGAGTATTATCAAGGAGAAACAATGAAGTCAATTCCGGCAAACATTGCTCAAATCTTTCAAAGACTATTGATGATAAAACAAAAAGGAGATGAGCTTCAAGCCAAAGAAGCTGAAGTGGAGATTGCTAAACAAAATATAACTTGGTTGAAAGAATTAGTTTTTTCCTTAAAACAAAAGGAAAGAGAAAGTATTTCATCCACAGAACAAAATGAGTAAAACAGTTTTAATCATTGGAGCATTTGATTGCTTTAATAGGAAAGATTATCATTTAATAAAAGAAGCTAAAAAGCAGTGTCTTGGTGGTAAATTAGTTGTTTTGGTTTATGATGATTATCCTCACTATGAATTGTTTGGAAATTTTCCAAAGCAGAACTTGCAACAAAGAGTTAAGAACTTAGAGTATTTTATCAAGTCAAGTAATATGCTCTTAGGCGATGGCAACTTCAAATCTTTAAGAAAAATCTTTCCTGATGATGACTTATTGTTTGTTCACTACGGAGATGATAAAGAATTTTCCGGCAGAGAAGATCTCAAGGAACTAGGTATAACAATTAAATTTATAAAACCCTATGTCAAAGCCTAGAATTATAGGTGGTGTTTGCGAGTTTTGCGGAGTGCCTGCAGAAAGATGTTCTCATTACAGATCAGCCGAGTATGTTGATGCTGTTAAAGAAGATAAGATTGATTTGTATAAAAAGCTCTCCGGAGAAAAGATAATTGCTGATATAGTTATTCCTCATCACAACCGGCACGATCATTTAAAGAATTGTCTAGACAGACTTCCTAACTATATTTTTAATATCATTATTGTTTCCGGTGGATCATTCGCTCATAACTGTAACAAGGGAGCAAGACTAGCTGAAACCGATACGATTATTTTTTTAAATGATGATACTATTCCTGATCCAAATATTCTGATAAAGGCTGTTGAAACTAAAGGAGATATTATTGGACTAGCGCAAACCATCCCTTCAGACGGAGATAAAATATTTTATGGTGTTGATATATTTCTAGATACAGCAAGACAAAATGGTTGGACTGCTAAAATGATAGAAGATAAAACTAAGGTAGATTTTCCATTTGGTTTTGCCTTCGTTGTTCGCAGGAATGTTTGGGAGGAGTTAGGAGGTTTTGATGAGCAATTTTATAATGGTGGAGAAGATAGTGATTTTTTCTTCAGAGCGATGGAGGCCGGAAAGCAGATTGCTTTAACCTCAGAACCGATAGTCCATTTACATAGCCAGTCAGATGGTCGCTTAACATTCTCACAGAAAAATCAGGAGATCCTTGATAAAAAATATCCACTAGAAAGATTAAATAAATTATTCAAGTTAGAACCTGATGGATTAAAAAAGAAGTTAAATATTTTAGTAGCCACTAATCATCTTGATAATTTTGCCGGATCAGAAACTTGGACTTATACGATAGTTAAAGAGCTTCAAAGATTAGGACACGATGTTGAAGTTTATACTAGGAACAAAGGTCGTGTTTCAGCCTTGCTTCCAACAGTAGATGTTCCAAAACCAAAATATGATTTGTTGCTTATAAACCATAATAAATGCTTGGATGATTTAGAAAAGATTGAAGGCTATAAAATATTTACCTCTCACGGAGTTTATCCTGAATTAGAACAACCAGTTATTGGAGCTGATAAATATATTTCTGTAACAGAAGAAGTCGCTGATCATTTAGTTTCTCTTGGTTATTCAAACTATATAATTTTAAATGGCATTGACACTGATAGGTTTAATATTAAGACAGAACCAAATGACACCTTGCAGAAAGTTTTATGTCTAGCCAAAGGAGAAGAAGCAGCAGAGCTTGTTAAACAGGCTTGCTATGAAATGGGATTGAAATTTGCTTGGATTAATAACTTTGCTCAAACAGAAAAGGCAATGAATGAAGCTGATTTAGTTGTTTCTCTTGGCAGAGGAGCGCTCGAAGCAATGGCTTGTGGCCGAGAAGTTTTAATCCTAGACAGTAGAGCTTATATGAAGCAAGGAATTATTGGTGATGGATTATTTAGAATAAATAAAGCAGATACAATTAGAGAGAGGAATTATTCCGGTAGAGCCTTAAAGCTAAGATATGATCTTGAAACTTTAAAAGCTGAGCTTAGAAAATATAACAAATCAGAAGGACTAAAAAACCGGCAGTATATTTTAGATAATCACAATGTTAAAGAAAAAATTAATCAATATTTAAAAATGTATGATTATAGGAATAACAAGAGTTCGTAATGAAGAAGCGATAATAAAAAATACCCTAGATCACGCAGCAAAGTTTGTTGATAAGATTATTGTTGTTGATGATGCTTCAACTGATGACACTGTAAAAATATGTGAAGCTCATCCGGCAGTAGCTGAAGTTATACGGAATGCTTTTTGGGCTTCAGATCCTAAAGGCAGAAGGAGAGCAGAAGGAGATCTTAGAGATTGGGGTTATCAAGCTGCTATAAAATATAATCCTGATTGGATATATTATTTTGATGCCGATGAATATATAGACTTTGATGGGATTGATCTGAATGATAAAAATATTGATTATTGGAGAGTTCGTTTGTTTGATTTTTATATAACACCAGAAGATGTTAACACTCCTTATCTTGAGAGGGAATGGATGGGTTGTGAATACAGGGATATCATTATGCTTTTCAGGCCGCATTTTTCAATCTCTTTTGGAGAAAGAGAACCAAATCTCCCTTCGTATTATAAAGGCGCTGTTGGAGGCTTCTGCAAACATTATGGAAAGGCAATAACAGTTGAGGAATGGGAAAAAACTTGTGATTATTATATCAACCACAGAGGAGCTGATTTATATACAAAGTTCAGAGATAAGTGGCTTGCTCGTAAAGGTAAAGCCATCCATACAAAATCAGATTTCAATGGAGAATTAATTAAATGGGAAGATCGTAAATCAGAAAAAGCGATCCCCTTAATTGACTAAAATATGGGTATTTTAAAAAAGATAAAAGACAAGTGGCAACAATGGAGAGTTGAAGGAATGAGAATATCTCAGATGTCTGAAAGCGGAGCTTCATATTCTGCAAAAGTAGAACATAAAAGAGCCGGTGATTATTGCAACACTTGCGACAAGCATTATTCAGAATGTGATTATTTAAACTAAACATATGCAAAAACCAAGAATATTAGTAGCTGTTCCCTATCACAGAGCAAAGCTATACTCATTAAAACATCTTTTGTCAAGAGTAGAGGAACTAACATTTGAAAATAAAACAGTTTTGATGAGATGGGATTTAAAAGAATACGGAGGACAAAATAATGTAAAGATACAGAGAGAATATTTTAGAAGAATAGCCTTAGCCGGAACTTATACTCATCTGTATTTCTTTGGAGTTGATACAATACCACCAAAAGATGTGCTAGAGAGGCTTCTGAGCCACGACAAGGCCATTGTAGGAGGTGTTTATTGGGGAAGGCACAACGCAGATAATGGAAATATTGATGGAGCTGTTGCTTGGAAGCACGATAAAACACAGGAAGAACAGAAAAATATGTTTTTGTCAATGAATAAATTGATAGAAGTTGACGGAATGGGAATGGATTGTGTCTTGTTTAGGATAGATGTATTAGAAAAAATCTCTTGGCTTGATTGGGTGCAAAACGATGATGATTATCCATACTATGATAGAGCTAAAAAAGAAGGCTATAAAACATTTCTTGATACAAATGTTCAATGTAGGCACTATTTTTCAGAGAATGGCTATTCATACTTAGCTAAAAAATATTAAATAATTAGACAGTATTGCTAAAAAATGCTATACTTTAATTAAGGACTTATGATTGAAGTTTCAAAAATAAATAACGAATTGATAGGTCGTTGGAAGAATTTGAAATCTTATAGTGGTTTCAAGCTTTTGGTTGATGAACTCAATGAGATTATCAAGGAAGCTGAAATGGTTATCTTTGCAACAGGTGCTGATCACAAACCAATGTATTCTGATCGTGATATGGCTATTGTTAAAAGAGATAATGCTATGAGAATTAAAGGACTTCCTGATCTAATGATTTCACAACTATCAGGCACTGGCGAAATGAGGCCGGAAAACCCTGATGCCTTCCAAGATGTCAATGAAATAACAGAAGATGATTTCAGCGATGACATTCTGCAAGATGATTTTTAGAAAATAAAATATAGCAGTTATAAGCTGCATATAACTTATAAAAATATGACAGATTTAAACAATCTAGCTAATGCTAATGCTGTTGATCCAGTATTAGAAAAACAGGTTGATGACTTATCTAAGCCTGAAAACGAAACAGAATTGAATAAGGTATTAACCGATGAATTATCGCAGTCCGGAGATCCTGCACAAAACGATCCCAAACCACAAGATGATGATCCTTTAAAAGATCAAACAGATCCTAGTAACGATGATAAACCTGTTGAGAAAGCTGACAAAATCAAAAATCTTTTGGCCGATCGTAATGAAGCAAGAGAAGCTGCTGCGAAAGCAGAACTTGATGCTCAAACGAAAGAAAAAATGATTGCTGACTTGAAAGCAGAAAACGAGCGCTTAAAATCCGGTGATAAAGGGGATGAAGATAATTCATCTACGGACAAAAATAAGAGTGTTGATCAGCTTGTAAAAGAAGCTGTTGAAAAAGCTCTTAGCCAAAGACAACAATCTGAGGCTGCCGAAAAATCCGACATCGCTGAAGTTGAGGCTCTTAAAGAAAATAAATCCACTCCAAATGCAGCAGAATATGAGAAAGATATTAGGGAGCTTATGATTAAGCATCCTACAATCTCTGCTTATGCAGCTTATAGAATGCTTCAGGGAGAGGGTGTAATTCCTAAAGACGATGCCTCTATCAGTTCAAACTCTGATAAACTTAACACTGGTGATCAACCCAAGCATAACTTGGTTAAGGGTGTAGATCCTAGTAATATGACACTTGAGGAGCAAGAAGCTCATTTAAAAGTTGAAGCTTCATCAGGGAGATTAGTATTATAATACATCTTTAAAGCAAGTTAGATTGGTTATTCGTTTTTATTATTAACCATAGAAACTTGCTTTTTTGTTACCATAAAAGCAAGCTATCAAATATATGGCCGCTGTAACAAGAAATGATTTAAACTCAGGTGTATTGCAATCTTGGATATCAAGACAAGTATTAGCAAACTTTGAGCCAAATCTATATTTCCATAAAATGGGAAAAAGACCTGACACCCCATCAGGTTATAACACTATCGGATGGGCTAAGTTCACTCAATTAGCTGCTTCTGCTGTAACTGCAGGGACAACCTCAACTGATGGAACAACCCCTGATGACACTGCATTTAATGCAACTGTTATCACAACTACTCCTGTTCAATATAGGATTGTTGTAACTCTTTCAGATATGTTGATTGAACTTAATGTTGTCAACTTCTTAAAGGGCGCTGCTGTAGAAGTAGGTTCTGCAATGGCAAGAAAAATTGATGCTGTAATCCAAACAACTATAATGGCAGGAGATAATGTCATTTATGGTGGAGCAAAGACTGCTAGAACAGCTCTAGGTAACGACAGTATATTGACAGCTCAGCTTTTAAATAGAGCTTCAGCAAAATTAGAGAGCTACTATGCTCCTAAAATTGATGGCTTCTATGTCGCATTTATTCATTCTTATCAGTTATATGATCTTAGATCAGAAACAGGTGCTGGCAACTGGTTAGAAGTTAACAAATACGCAAGACCTGAACAAATATTTAAAGGCGAAATCGGAATGTTAAATGGAGTAAGAGTTATTTTAGCTCCTCACATCCAAACATTCAGCTCAACTGTAACTGTATATCCTGTATTGGTTATCGGTGGTGGAGCTTATGGTGTTGCTGAGTTCCAAACTTTAAGAACTTATGTAACTCCTGCTGCTACTTCAGATAGTGATCCATTAGCTCAAAGACGAAAAGTCGGTGCTAAGATCGCTTTTGCAACAAAGATTTTGCAACAAAATTCAATGATCAGAATTGAAACCGGAGCAACACAAATCTAAACATACAGGCCATCTCTTAGAGGTGGCCTGAAGTTTATATTAAGTGTAAACAAAACTTATGACAGCTCAACAAATAGCTAATCTAGCTTTATCTAATACTCATACAAAATCAACTCAGATAACTGATGCTAATCTTTTATTGTTTTTAAATTTAGCAAGACACGATCTAGCGCAAACAATTATAAAAGATGTTAATGAAAACTTTTTCTTCCAAATTTGGACTATAGATGCTCAAGATAATACAAACACAGATAGAGCCAACGGAGAATATATATATCCGGCATCAACCTCATCTCAAGCAGGAATGCAGAAGCTAATGAGATTGCTTATTAAAGGATATTCAACTGATGAAAATTACACTCCGGCAAGAGAAGTAGATCCAACTGAAATTTTAAAATATCACGATTGGGCTTGGTATATGGAAAACCAACCAAAATCAGATCCTATTTATTTTGTGGCTGATGAAAGTATTTTTATCGCTCCTGAATTTAAGGCTGCTGATTTGCCGGATAGTCCATCAGGCAATGCTCAAATAAAGCTTTATGGGATTGCTACACTAGCTGATATAACAATCGCTGCCGCTGAAAGTGCAATTTTAATACCAAAGGATTATCACGAAGTTATCGCCCTTGGAATGGAAAAATATATTTATAAAGCAAGAGGAAAAAAGAAAGAAGCTTTTGATAGTATGACTGATTATGAAAGAAGCAAACAAGAAGTTATTGATAAATTAACTAACAGAGATCAAAGTTATTTTGAGGCAAGCCTCCCAAATGATAGAGATCTACAATACGGAGAATAATATGGCAGATAATTGGTCAGGTAGAGGAAAACCTAGCGCAACAAATGATTTTCTTTTGAAAGAAGATAGTTTTTATCTTTTATTAGAAACCGGAGATAAGATTGTTTTAGCTTTTGGTGAGGAATGGTCAACAAGAAGCAAGGCAACATCAGATAGTTATTCAACAAGAAATAAACCAAGTTAATATTTAAAAGCGACAAGCGAAGGCCTCCTTTAAAATTAATATAATCAAATAATTATATGGATCAAAAAATATCAGAATTAACACAGGGAACACCGCTTAATACCGATGTCATTCCTTATGTTGATTTGGTAACAAATACAACTAAAAAAGCCCTTAAATCAGAACTCAAAGGCGATAAGGGGGATACAGGAGCAACTGGTGCAACAGGTGCAACAGGAGCTACTGGAGATGCAGGAGCTGATGGACTAGATATCACTTGGCTAGGTGCTTATAACGCAGGCACTGCTTATGTAATCAATGACGCAGTTTCCTATAACGGTTCTTCCTATATTTGTATATTAGCAAGCACAGGAAATCTTCCAACTAACGCAACTTACTGGGATTTAATGGCAGAAAAAGGAGCTTCAGGAGAGGGAACAGGCGATATGCTTGCTTCAACCTATGACCCAACGGCCAAGGCAGGAGATGCCTTTAACACCGATAACCACGCAGACGGCACAACTAATAAAGTTTATACCGCAACTGAAAAAACAAAGTTAGCAGGAATTGAAGCAGGTGCAACCGCTGACCAAACAGGAGCAGAAATCAAAACAGCTTATGAATTAGAAGCTAATACTAATGCTTTTACCGATGCTGAAAAAACTCTTTTAGCAAACCAATCAGGAGTAAACACAGGAGACCAAACACTACCAACTAGAAATAGTCTAGGGCTTGATACAGACGATAGCCCACAGTTTGCAGGTATAGAACTAGGACACGCAACTGACACAACTATTACAAGAAGCTCAGCAGGTGTTTTAGCTGTTGAAGGTGTAGTTATTCCGTCTGTTTCTTCTACTAATACTCTTACCAACAAAAGAATAACCCCAAGAGTAATATCAGCCACTTCCTACACAACAGACACAGGCACTTCCTTAAACGCTGATAACTGCGATGTCTTTAGAGTAACCGCTCAAGCTGGTGCTTTACTTTTTAATGCACCAGGAGGAACACCAACAGACGGACAGAAACTTTTGATTTCAGTAGCAAGTAGCACCACAACCGCTAGAGCTTTAACTTGGAATGCTATTTATGAAGCTTCAACAGTTGCCCTACCGACGACAACCGCAGCCACAACCGCTCAATTAAATATAGGCTTTATCTATAGCACTGCTAGGACTAAATGGGTTTGTGTAGCACAAGGATAAATAAATAATAAAGACACGAAATGGCTAATTTTGATTGGATAAATAATTCTCATCTTGAGGATAAATCAAAAAGAACTCACGAAGAAAAACACTTTTTTCACCCAGACGGAGGAGCTAAGATGATTTGTATTAAATCATCTGGTTTATTACACGCCAAAACAGATAAAGGATTTCAAGACATAAGAACAGAGCTTCCTAACTTTAATTTTCCAGAGGGGAAAGAAATAAATAAAGAAGAAGAGAAACACTATATGCTTGACCTCCCAGAGTGGGGAGATATAAGGGTTGATGACGATAAAAAGGTTGTAAGAGTTTATGACCTTGACGGTAAATCAATTTATAAATATCACAGTCCATTAGTGACAGTTAAAGGTGAACTTCCTTATTCAATCTATGATAGTAATAATGTAAAAATAAAAGACGGGCTTGCTAAAGATTTAGAGTTTTACCAAAAACTGGTTAAGAAAGACACCGCAGAAAGTGCTGACTTTGAAGTGGTTGATAAAAAGCTATATTTCAAGCTATCACCTAAAACAAAATTAAAAGTAAAAGATAAATACACCTTACAGGCTTGGGACGATACTGATACAACATCGACTAATAGTGGAGATTCTGACTGTCGTGAAGGATCTCCAACAGTAAACAGGTCTACAGCAGTAGAATTTGCGACTGGCTATCATACAAGTGGTACAAATCTTAAAATGAGGGGGTTTATTCAATGGACTTTACCAAGTGGGTCAGGAACAATATCTGATGTTGTTATGTGGCTTTATAATACAGTTGGCACACAAACACTAGCACAGGTTAATATGCACCAATTAACAAGGACATTTGTAGAAAGTCAAGTTACTTGGAATGTTTATTCAACTGGAAATAATTGGACAACAGCAGGTGGAGATTATGGTGCAACAATAGTCGATAGTAATACAGGAAATACCAATTTTACTTGGTACTCTTTTGGAGTAATGGGTTCTGCTGCCACAAATCCAATAACACTAACTTGGTCTGATACAGTAGGGTTTTTGTTAAAAGCAGCAACCGAGTCTGGTAATAATTATAATGATTGGGCATCAAAAGAGGCAACAAATACCTCTTTAAGACCTTACTTAGAAATTACATATTCCACAGTAGTAGCCAACACCACAAATTTCTTTCAATTTTTCTAATAATTAAATAAATATATGAAACAAACAATTATCGACTTTCTAAAATCAAACCAAGCTAAGACCGCCTATTGGACGACAGCTAACACCTTTATCGTTTTGCTTATCGGACTAGCGACAACCATTCAACCTGATGTTATTAATCCAACAGGAGTATTAGTAATATCGGCTTTAGTGGCTTTGCTGAATATGGCAACAAAATACATCAACAAAAATTATTTATAAATAAAAACAAAAAGGATGGAAGATTTATACA
>Ga0210043_1000836_pt1 | contig 30776 bp, 39 predicted proteins | sample CryGeymet201501t_FD_183990 | JGI IMG/M metagenome (GOLD analysis project Ga0210043, IMG submission 183990) | Groundwater microbial communities from Crystal Geyser aquifers in Utah, USA - Crystal Geyser metaG 2015-01t (SPAdes) (version 2) | ecosystem: Environmental > Aquatic > Deep subsurface >... | reverse complement strand
GGCGGGCTTTCCCTTCGAATCAGTCAACGACCTGCAAAACGCCGTGCTGCGCAGCGTGCGCGGCGAGCGCATCGTCGCCCAACCGCGCGACGAGACCGGCCCGGATGACGTCGCCTTTGCCCGCACCGAGACCTCGCCGCTGGGCTTCCACGACAACATCCTCGAATCGCTCGCCACATGGCAGAACAAAGGCACGCCCGACCAGCTGCGCGCCCACCTCGCCAAGACCAAGGGCACCAAGGAATACGCCGAGTGGATCGACCTCGACAAATTCCTGCAGGGCAAGGCCAGCGTCACCAAGCAGGACGTGCAGGACTTCGTGCAGGAAAACCGCGTGCAGGTTTCCGAGACCGTGCTGCCCAACGAGAAGGGCCAGCAAGCCCGCAGCCGCGTCCGTTACGATTATAGCCATGAAACCAAGTTTGCCCAATACACCCTGCCGGGCGGAGAAAACTACCGCGAGCTACTCCTGACGCTGCCCTATAAACAAACCACCCTGCCCTTTGACGGGTGGCTGCTGGAAAAGACCGGCAAACGCTTTGAGGACACCCCCCTCGTAGAACGCGACGCCATCCGCGAGCAATACCTCGCGGAAAAAGAGGGCCGGGGCAATTTCCAGTCACAACACTTTGACCGGCCCAACATCATCGCCCATGTGCGCTTTGACGAGCGCACCGCCCCGGACGGCGCGCGCGTGCTTTTCATCGAGGAGATCCAGAGCGACTGGCACCAGAAGGGAGCCAAGCACGGCTACGGCAAGAGCGGCAACGCCAAGCTGAGCGATGGCTTCCGCATGGTGCGCGTCGACGCCACCATCGCCAACGACTACGACATGGAGGAAGGCAACTGGACCGTGATCGACGGCAGTGGCGAGCCGGTCGTCGAGATCGACTACGACGGCACCCTGACCGAACAGCAGGCCATCAACGCCTTTGTCGAGGACGCCAGCGATGCGGGCGCGGACTTGGGCAACCACATGGATGGTCGCGTGCCGGATGCCCCGTTCAAGAAGAACTCGTGGCCGCGCCTCGCCCTCAAGCGCATGATCAGGTGGGCCGCAGAAAAGGGCTTTGACCGCATCGCGTGGACCACCGGCCAGCAGCAGGCCGAGCGCTACGACCTGAGCAAGCAGGTCGACGCCATCAGCGCCCGCCGCCTGCACAGCGGCAACTACGACGTGATGGCCCTCAAGGGCGGGGAGCCCATCAACCTCAACACCGACCAAGGCCGCAACATCGCCCCGGCAGACCTCGACGACTTCATCGGCAAGGAACTGGCCGAGCGCATCCGCAACGAAATCACCCAGCCCGGCCAGTCGGGCGTCTTCAAGGGCGACGACCTGCGCGTGGGCGGGCAGGGCATGCGCACCTTTTACGACAAGCTGCTGCCCAACATCGCCAACGAACTCGCCAAGAAATACGGCAGCAAGGTGCAACAGGCCGAGGCCGGAGTCAGCCGCGAAAACCTCACCGACCAAGACCACCGCAACGCCCTCGATGAAATCATCAACAGCGAGGTGAGCGAAGCCGACGCCGATGGCGACACCCCCGGCCTCTCGCAGATCCAAGAAAGCGCCGCGCGCATACGCGGGGCCATGGACGAAGGTATTGATGGCCGACCCCAAAGCTACATGAACGCCGTGCGCCAAGAGCGCAGGCTGGGCAACCGCAGCGCCGCTGCCACCGTCGACCGGCTGGTGGTGGGCATTCTCAGCAACCGCACCCGCACCACCCAACAGCATGTGCTCGAGATCCCGGCGGAGATGAAGACCGCCGTGCTCGACGGCCAGCCGCTGTTTGCGCGCGGCACCCCGCAAGCCGCCGACCCCGGCACCCTCGATGACTTTGAAGCCCGCCTGCGCCGCATCGCCCCCGGCCTGCTGGCCCGCTACCGCGTGCTCGTCGGCGACCCGCAGCTGCTGCGCAGCGTCGTCGGCCCCAACGTGCCCCTGACCGGCACCGAGCAAGCCGCCCATCTGGCCAAGCGCCGCATCCTCTGGTTTCTGCAGAACAACGTGCGCGCCGATCGCAACGGCCTCATGCCCGAGCGCACCCGCCGCGACGTGCTCCACGAGACCGCCCACGCGTGGCTCGACAGCCTCGAGGCCGACACGCAGGCCGACCTGCAGGACCGCTGGCAGGCCGACCTCGCCGACCCCAAGGGCTGGCTCGCCACCATGCGCCAGCGCCGGATCAAGCTGCGCGCAGGCACCCGCACCGACTGGAAGGAATACTGGAGCGAGCGCATGGCCGAGGAAAACGACCGCTGGGCACGCCGCCGCGAGAGCACCATCGCCCGCCCGCCCAGCGTGCTGCGCCAGCTCGCCCACGAATTCCGCACTTGGCTCGAGGAAGCCCTCGACCTGCTGCGCGCCGTCTTCACCCGCACCAAGCGCTACAGCATCGATTTTCGCCAATTTCTGGACCAAAAAACGCAATATGCCCCGCTGGGAGCCCCCGTATCCGCCGCCCGGCAGGATTTCGCCAAGGGCCAGCAGACCGACAACCCGGCCTTCCGCCGCTGGTTTGGCAACAGCAAGGTCGTGGACGAACAGGGCCAACCGCTCGTGGTTTACCATGGCACGACCCGCAAAAAAGTAAACTACATCAGCCCCCGCCACGCCATGGAGGTAAGGGAAACCGCGTGGTTCTCGGATTCAGAAGACCTCGCCGCCGAATATACCCTGCCAAGAGAATATGGCGAGAGCATCTATGAAGACGAAGATGGCAACGAATTGGAAGCAGGCAGCGTGGTGCCCGCATATCTGAAGATTGAGAACCCATTGGTGGTCGACTTTGAAGGCGACGTCGGTGAAGCCACCCGCCTGACCAAACTTGTCGCACAGGCCAAAGCTGCTGGCCACGACGGTTTGATTATCAATAATGTCGACGACGGCATCGGCTCCAGCGGACCTGCAGCAACATCCTACGCCATCTTTGACTCCAATCAGGTAAAGCACGCCACCGAGAACCGCGGCAGCTTTGACCCGGAGAATCCCGATATCCGCTTTGCTCGCGAGGAACGCACCAGTGCCGACATCGAGCAGGAGATCCAGACCGCGCAGGACCAAGTCGAGGCGCTCAAGGAAAGCAACGAACCGCAGGAGGATATCGAGCAACGGGGGGCCGACCTCATGGCCCGCATCGACATGCTGCGCCGCGAGCTGCGCACCACCCAGCAGCAGGAACTGGCCAACGCGCTGATCAACCCCGGCAGTGCCCTCGAGCAAGCCGCACCCGCGCCCACCCAGCAGCCAGCCGGGGCCGACCCGCAAACCGCGCCCACCTACGAACGCCTCGACGCCAAGCTGGTGGAGCCCACCCTCAAGCGCGGGGCCGAGGCCCGCATCAAGCAGTGGATCGACATCATGCCCGCATTTCAGGGCGGCAAATACCAGATGGCGGTCGACGTGGGCGCACTCATCGAGCAGACCAGCACCCCGGAGCAACGCGCCAAGATCGACACCGTGGTGGATTACTTCGGCGGGGGCGGTTTTTGGGGCGCATACCTCGCCCTGACGCACTACCCCAACACCAAGCAGCTGCAGGTATGGGAATACGAGCCCCGCCGCGCCGCCAAGATTGCCCTGCTGCACCGCGCCGCCGACCGCGTGCCCCAGCTCATGGAATCACCCGCCGTGCAATCGCTGCTCGAGCAGGTCACCGAGATCGCCAACCTCGACAACACCACCAGCGGCACCGCCGTGGCCGCGCGCCTCAACAAGCTCGAGGAATCCACCAACACCGACCCGGAGCTGCAGGCCATGGTCGGCCTGCTGGCCGACGCCGCCATCAATGCCCGAGGCCGCGCCGTGAACGAGGAAGGCAAAAAGACCGCCGACGCCACCGTCGACAAGATCAAGGCGATCGCCCTGCGCGATGCCGCCGATGCCGCCAAGGGCATGGCCGAGCTGCGCCGCCGCAACATCGCCGTCGAGGTCAAGCAGGGCAGCGCCTACGACCAAGCCGCCACCAAGGGCGACAACGTGCTCACCGTGGCCGACCCGCCCTACTACCTCACCAGCGGATACGACGGCGGACGCGTGCCCCTCGGCCTTTACCTGCAAACCGGCGAGCTGCTGCAGCGCAGCGCCGCCGCCGGGAACGCCGTCCTTTATACCGACAGCGCGTGGCACATCGACAGCCCGCAGCTCGCCGAAAAGACGATCGGCCTCGGCACCAACGGACTGCCGCAGGACGAATGGAATCTCGGCAACATCGTTGACTCACTGAACCATTTTGCCATTGTCAGGCTAGAAAACGCCGGAAAGAAAAACAGCACCGCCCGCCATGAACTCGTCGGAATCAACCTCCCAGCCCACACCGCAGGTGCCGCTGCTATCAAAGCGGCAAATGCGCCTCTCATCGATCAACACGATGGCGGAGATGGGATCAATTACCTTAGACCCGATCAAGCGGCAGCTACTCCTGACGCGCCCGGAAAGCGAGTGGCCGCAGGAGATGCGCGAGCAACTCGCCCCGTATCTCGCCGGAGCGCCCGAAAGCCCGCAGGCGACCTCGTAGACCGCAAGGACGCGCTCTACGCCGAGCTGAGCGAACTGAACCGCCGCATCGGCGAACTCGAGGGCAACCCGGCCAGCCGCCGCGCCTTTCGCCACTACCTCGGCCAGCGCGCCGAAGTGCGCGCCACCCTCGACAGCGAATTTGACGGCTGGCGCAAGGAGCAGCCCCAGCTTGCCGCCGGGGAGCCCCTCACCATCCGACCGGGCGACCTGCCCATCACCCCGACCGCCAGCCCCGAGGCCATCGCCGCCCGGCAGGATGCCGAGGGCGACATGCTCGCCAAGATCCGCCACGCCGAGGAAGCCGCCACCGGCTCACCCGCCCAAGCCGCCGCCCTGCGCCAGCAACTCGCCGCCCTGCGCGAAAAATGGCGCGAGCAGGGACTCATCCCGCCCCCGCCGACCGAGCCCCCCACGGTCGACGAACTGCCCGGCCCAGACGAAGATCCCGGTCCCGCCCCGCAGGACGAATACAAGAACCGCGCCCACATTTACGACGAGGTCGAGGGCCACACCACCAACCCGCCCGGCTGGCTCGAGCGCAAGATCGACCTAGTCAAACGCAGCCTGCAGGGCGTGCGCGGAGCCATCCCCGAGCTGCCCGCCTTTGCCGACGACAAGGCCCAGCAATTCACCCGGCTGCGCCTCGGCTACAAGATGATGTCGCGCGGCACCCCGCGCGTCTGGAAGGAAGCCAGCGACCAAGTAAGCGACATCATCGGCCCGCTGTTTGCCGTGGGCAAATTTGACGCCAAGGCATACGACCGGCTGGGCCAGCTGCAGGCCCGCCGCCGCAAGCTCCGCGCCCAGCAGAAGACCGTGCCCCAATCCCTCGCCGATGAAATCGCCAGCCTGCGCAGCCAAGTCGACCGCGAGCCCTACGGCCTGTTCCAAAACCTCGCGCTTTACCTCGACCTCAAATGGCGCGCCGAAAACCTGAGCGACAACCAAGGCAACCCGATCATGCTGCCCGGCGGAGTCAATCCCGCCGAGGTCGACGCGCGCCTCACCGACCTCAAGACCAAGCTCGCCGCCAGCCCGCACCGCGAACTCATCCTGCGCGCTTTGCAGCAGCACCAGAATACCGTCGCCGCCATCGCCGACGATTTGAAAGCGCGCGATTTCACGCTGCCCGACGAGCTGCGCAACCCGTTCTATTTCCCCCACGTCGTGCTCGAAAAAGACGGCAAGCAGCTGGCCAACGCCCTCGAACGCGTGCGCATGGATACCGCCGAGGATTTCCGGGGCTACCTGCAGAAGCCGGTCGGCAGCACCCGCCCGATCGAGAGCGACTACGCCAAGGCCATGTATTACCACCATGTCGCGGTGGGCTCCCACAACCTGCGCGCCGACGTGGCCAACGACTACTGGAAGCCCTACGACGAGATGCAGGACGTGCGGGCTGCCGCCAAGGACCTCGCCAAGAAATATGGCCGCGCGGTCGGCTGGCGCGAAGCCTTCCATACCCAATGGAAGGACCGGGGCTACGCGCTGTTTTATCCCGACGACAAGATGCCGCTGCACCCCGAGCTGACGATCGACCGCGACACCCTCGCGCGCCACCTCGGCGCAGCCCTCAGCGATGCCCCGTTGCAGGAACAGCTCAAGCAACTGCACCAGCAAGGCATCCGCATCCGCCCCGAGGATATCCGCGAAGCCCTCGCCGCCGGGGAACGCGAGGTATGGGTCGTGCCCGAGACCGTAGCCGAAGCCCTCAACGGTATCTTGCGCCGCGACAGCACCCGCAGCGAAAACTTCCTGAGCGCCCCCTTCCTCGCCTACCAGAACGGCTGGAAGCGCAACATCCTCTTCGCGCCGTGGAATTATTTCAGATACGAATACAACAACACGATGGCCGACCTTGAGAAGCTCTGGTCCGCCGATCCCAAGGTTTACTCCTACCTGAGCACCGCCGCCAGCGAAGTGCGCCAATTCATCGAGGACGGCAAGGGCACCGACGACGTGCGCGCCGCCTTCCGGCTGGGCGTGCTCGACACCATCACCGCCAACGAAATCGGCGACCTCTCCGCTCTCCGCCAGTTTGAAGCCCTCCAGAGCACCAAGCAGAAGTGGACGCGCCAGCTCGCCCGCCGCGCCAGCACGCTCTTTATCGGCGGCAACCGCAGCACCCTCGACGTTTCCCGGCTGCGCGAGGCCACCTTCAGATTTGCCAAGTTCAAGGCCGACATGGAACGCATGCGCGCCGGAGCCCGCCCGGTTTACGCCGGAGCCTACTGGCGCGACATCGAGGCCATCCGCACCCAGCCCCCGGCCCACGTCACCCGCCTGCAGGCCGAGATCCGCCGCCTCGAGCAATCGATCGCCGACCGCGAGCGCATGCGCTACCGGCTGCACGGTGCCCCGCGCCAACAGGTCGAGACCGCCGCACAGGCCGACCGCGAACTGCTCGCCAAGGCCAAGACCGAACTCGAGCAGGCCCAAGCCGGAGCCACCGAGCAGCAGCAACTCCAAGCCGCCGCCGAAATCTCGCTGGCGACCTTTGGTGATTACCACAACATCAGCGTGGCAGGCAACGAGCTGCGCCGCTACCTCGTCCCGTTTTACAGCTGGATTGAAATCAACTTCAGATACCACGCCAACCTCCTGCGCAACCTGCACGACATGGTCGCCGCCAAGGAGGTCAGCCAAGCCGAGGCCGCAAAATCCGTGGGCAAGGCCGCGACTACCTTTGCCACTCGCGCCGCCACTGGCGTGCTCCTGCGCCTCGCCATCCCCTACCTCGTCACCGCCCTCTGGAACGGCACCGGCTGGCGGCGCGAACTCGAGGACACGCTCAGCGAGGAAGACAAGCGCCGCTTCCACATCATCATCGGCGTGGACGACCAAGGCAAAACCAAGGTCATCTACGCGCAGACCGCACTCGGCGATATTGGCCGCTGGTTCAGTGGACAGGAAGGAGCCCGCCTCGCGCTCGACGTGGCCCGAGGCCGCACCACGGTCGGCACCGCCACGCAGGAATTCCTCCGCCGCTTCCCCCGCGACTTCGTCAACAACCTCTGGAAAGTTGGCCCGGTCCCCCGCGCCTTTGTCGCCGCCGCTTTTAAACAGAGCACCTTCCCCGACATCACCGACACCCGAACCATCCCGGCCAGCGAAGTCAAGTGGGCCGTGCTGCAGCAGATGACCGACGACAAGGTCGCCGAAATCATCCGCCGCGCCACCGACAAGGACTACCTCTCGGGCCGCGACCTCGGCGATTGGGCCAGCCAGATCATCCTGCAGGTGCGCCGCCGCGACCCCGAGCAATGGTCCTACTACGGTATCCGCGAGAAGGCCGACGACTTCATCCACCAGAAGACCGGTCAATCCCGCGACATGAGCTACGACGCCCCCGACCAGCAGGTGCTGCGCAACTTCCGCCGCTCCATCTACCGGGGCGACGTGCCCAACGCCATCCGCTTCTACAACCGCCTTCTGGACCTTGGCTATACCGCCGAGCGCTTCCAATCCAGCATCCGGGCGCAAGACCCGCTCTCCGGGCTCGCCAAGAAAAACGACCTCCGCCGCGAATTCGTCGAGAGCCTGAGCCCGGTCGAGCGCAAGCAGCTGCAGCAAGCCTACCGCTACTACTACCGCATGAGCGAACTACGCGGAGCCGAGCGCGCCCTCTTCCCCGGAGCCAACCGCACCGAGGCCAGCCGCGCCCGCTACCAGCCCCGCAACGAACGACTCGAGCAGGAAATCACCCAGCGCGACCGCCTCACCGACGACGAGATCAACCAGCGCGCCGACCGCGAACTCCGCCGCTCCCTGCGCTAAATCAACCAATTAGCTGACACAACTGCTGACAGTCACCCCTATAAAACAAAAGGTAAAGCACGCACCTGCAATGCTTTACCCTCAAAATGGGGCGGCCAACGGGATTCTTGGAGGGGCGATATAAGGGCTTTTTGCTGAACGCTGTGCAGAGGTAAGGGCTTGGCAAAGGTGGGGGGCTTGCTTACAGTTTTGCTTACATGGCCTACGTTTACCAGCGACCGGGGAGCAAGAAGTGGTGGGCGGGCTTTACCATGCCGGATGGCGGGAGGAAACAATTCAGCACCGGGCTCGAGGATGAGGCAAGCGCATTGCAGCTGGCACTGGCCTACGAGAAGGCGAGCCAATCCGCCAAGCAGCGGAGGCTCAACGAGGCCACGGCCCGCAGGCTGCTGCGCGAGATTCAGGTGATCGGCGGGATCGAGGCAACCGAGGTCGAGACGGTGGGCGCTTTCCTGCACCGCCGCCGCGCCGCAATCGGGGCACAGTTCAAACTGAGCCGCACGCGGGAGCGCTACCAAGATGCAATCGATCGATTCCTCAAGGGGCACCCGCAGCTCGAGGCCCAGCCGCTGAACTGCGTGACCCGCAGGCTCGCCGCCGAATGGCGGGACCGGCTGCAGGCGGTGCCGCTGGCCGCTGCCACCGTGAACCACCATCTGAGCACGCTGCGACGGCAATGGGACGAGGCTCATACGCAGGGGCTGGTGGACGAGAATCCGTGGTCGCTGGTGCGCGTGAAGAACGCCCGGAAGCAGGCCCAGCAGCGGAGGCCGTTCTCGTGGGCACAGTTTCAGGCGATGCTCAAGGCGACCGAGGCCGCAGCCAAGGGCAAGGGCGAGGCGCTGGCCCACGCGCGGGAATGGCACTTGTTCATCAAGATCGCCGGATACACCGGCCAGCGGCGCAACGAGGTGGCCCGGATGCGGGCGGAGCACATCGATGCGCAGCGCCGGACGCTGATGGTGCACCGGGGCAAGACCAACGACTGGCACGAGGTGCCAATCCATCCGCAGTTGTGGAGCGATTTACAGCGGCACGCGGGCAAGCAGGGACTACTGCTGCCGAAGCTGGCCGCGCTGCCGCCGACCGGGCGCAAGAGTTTGTCGGATATTTTCAGGCAGAAGATCCTGCCGCGCATCGGCATCGACCAGCCCTACGGCGAACACAAGGGACGGAGGTTGGCGGATTATTCCATCCACAGCTTGCGGCACAGTTTGTCGACATGGCTGAACGAGGCGGGCGTGAGCGACGTGGACCGGATGGCGATCGTGGGGCACGCGGACGCGCGCGTGAGCCAAGGCTATACCCACGCGCAGCTGGAGGGAGCCCACCGGGCACTGCAGCGCCTGCCAGAGAAAGAGATTTGACCGGAGGCCGGGCCGTGGTAACGTGGCGCATGGAACCGGAACAGGACATCCATCTGCTGCGCGCGGAAAACCCGGTCGACCGGATGCGCGAGGAACAGGCCGCGCGGGAATGGAACCACCGGCATGACTGGTGGACGCCAGTCGGACAATGGGCGCTGTGGCTGCTGGGCTGCTTGGCGATTTGGGGCGCGCTGGCTTGGGCCGGAGTAATCTGAAGGCGAGCGCGCGCGGCCCGCGTTACTCCTCAACCATGACACAGGGGGGAGCCGGGAGCATAGACCCGCCCTGACACCGCGCGCACAGGCGGTCGGCATGGGTATAGGGACAGGGCTGCAGGAGCCAGTCAGGCGACAGGCTGCTGACTAGCTCCGTGGGGAAAAGGGCTAGCTGGCCCGGATGGTCCTTGATTTTTGACGTAGGACGACGCCGTGCTTTTTCGCGGCTCTTTGCGAGCTACCTTGCGCGCCCTTGGTGGAGTGGCGGTGGGAAAGGGATAGACGCCATGCGCGGCATCGACCTCGCGGGCGCGGGACTCGAAGTCGAACTCGGAATCGCCCGCGTGCCGGATGGTGAGCAGCCGCACATCGAGCCCGGAGGCGCGCGCCTCGTCGACCAGATGAGCCACGAGCAGCTCGTAGGCCAGCGCCGTATCGTCGGCAAAAAACTGGCAGACGCCGCGCAGGACGTCGCGCGTGGGGGCGAGCTTGCCGGAACAGATGCGGTTTACATTGGAGGAATTTCTGCCGATGGCCGTAGCCAGCGCGACCTGCGACAAACCACGCAGGTCGAGTGCTGCCGCGAGGGCGATGGAGAAGTTGCTCATGAGGGCAAATAAAATTAGTTATGCAAAAAAGGCAAGAAAAGAATTGACGCAGCCGCTTTTATTGCACAACTATGCAAATCAAGCATGAGCGCACCTAAATCTACCCGAGCCATCGTCGCCCGCGTGCTGGCCACCGTAAAAGCCTGCGGCGATGAGAACCAGAAAGCAGAAGCGGACTACATCGAGCAGGTGCTCGACGAAGCCTACGCGACCCCGCAGGCGGTGAATTTTGCCCGCGAGGAAACGGAGCTGCCGAAGGAAAGGCAGGGCACATGAGCGCATGGGAAACCGCCAAACCGATGAACGGGAGTGCCCGGCGACCCTACAATGGGGGAGGTCGGCGACCACAACAACGCTACGCGCCGCGCGCGCAGCGGCCAGTAGCGCCCGCCGCCGTGCCGCCGCCGCCCAAGCCGGTCAAGGCCAAGGTGACCGGACAGGCGGACCTCTGGCAGACTTTGCAGACGATCACGGACCCGAAGACCGGGGCGAGCAAGACGACGCGGGGCATGCGCGTGCCGGGCGGGATCGTGATCAATACGACCACGCGGGCGGGCACCTACGCCGCCGAGGCGCTGGTGCATATACCGGGGGCAGACATCATCAAGACCAACGAGGGCGCACGGATTGTGGCGCGCGTGGAGGCCATGCAATGACCGCGCTGCTGCAACTGGCCGCAGTCGGCGCATTGCTGGTGGGCGCGCTGGCGCTCTCGAGCGTGCTGAACCGGGCCATCGAGGGCATCGCCCGGCGGAGCGGCCACGCGCTGGGGCAGGGCAGGGAGGACCGAGCATGAGCGCGGCGCAACGCACGGCCAAGCGCCGCACCCTGCGCCCGGCGGAGATCCGCGCGGCCTACGGGATCGCGCAGAGCACGCTGCATTTTTACTGCGAGAAGCTGCCCGAGGACCAGCGCCTGCCGAGCCTGCTGCTGCCGAGCCGGGGCCGGAAAAGCCCGAAGGGCGTGCGCATGGTTTTTGAGGACGAACTGCTGGCATGGCTGGAGCGCCATCGCCGAGGCCACGCCACCCAATCATGAAGACCACCTGCGAAAATTGCCTCTGGTGGGTAAGGGGCGCGACGCGCCGCCTGACCACCGCCACCGTTTACGAAGCGCCGGGCCAGTGCCGCCGCTACCCGCCGGAAGTGGGCGGGCGCTGGGCGCTGACGGAGAAGGGCGACTGGTGCGGCGAGCACAGCACCCTGCGACACAAAGCATTTGACGCGAAAGCGGAGTCACCGGCCACGGCGACGCCACCACCGAGCCTGCCCGAGGGAGCACCCGCGACCGAGCCCGCCGAAGATGCCAAGGCATCCCGCCCGGCAGCGCGGAAGCAACGTCGCTCCGCCTCGCGTCAAACCACTCTCCTATGAAGAACCCACCCACAAATCCAGAGACAGACATGCCCGCGACAAGCGGACATTTTATCGCCATGCTGCAGGCCAAGAGCAGCGGAGTGACCCTGAGCGAACTCGACGAGAAGCTGGCCGAGCTGGTGCGAGCGGTCGAGCAATCGCGCAAGCCGGGGACGCTAATCTACCGCATCAAGATTAGTCCGAACGCCAAGCGCGGGGTGAAGCTGGAGGACGCCGCGGCGATCAAGACCCCGAAGGAGGACACTGGCGTGGACTTCTTTTTTGTCGGCCACGGCGGAGCGCTGCTGCGCAACGACCCGAACCAGACCCTGCTGAATTTGCGCGCCGTGGACAGCGAGGACCACGAAGTGCCGTTGAAGCAAGCCACCTCGTAACCCGCAACCAAAAAACAGGAACGCTATGGACACCGAAGACAAGACCCCCAACATCACCGCGCTGGTGGCACTGGCGCGCGAGAACATGATGCCGCTGCTGGACAAGCAGCTGCACACGGAGAGTGACCAGCCCTACATCATCTGGCCCAACCCGCAGAAGCTGCAGGATGCCGAGGCGCTGCTGGCGCGGCCCACGCGCAAGCGCGGCAAGATCACCCTGCAAGACCCGGTGAGTTTCATCGACTACGTGAAGCGCCACCGCGACGAGCGCACGCTGGTGACCGGGCAAGCCAATCTGACCGGCGGAGTATTTGAGGCATGGCTCGACCACCACGAGGCGGGGCCGGAGGGCCGCACCGGCTGGAGCGAGCACCACGCCAAGCTGGAGCTGGAGGCCACGCCGGAATGGGCGCGCTGGGTCAGCCGGAGCGACACCCCGATGGAGCAGGTGGCCTTTGCGGAATTCATCGAGGACAACGCGGACGACATCGTGGTGCCGCCGGGCAAGAGCAAGGAATTCCCCAACTCGACGCAGATGCTGAGCGTGGCCCTGACGCTGCAGGCCAAGACCGACGTGAAATTTGCCAGCACGGTGCGCCTGCAGAGCGGAGCGCAACAGCTGACCTACGAGGAAACGATCGACGCGAGCGCGGGCACGCGGGGCAAGATGGAGATCCCGGAGCGATTTGCACTGGCACTGGCCCCGTTTATCGGCACGCCGAAATACGCGGTGACGGCCCGGCTACGCTACCGCCTGAGCGCAGGCAAGGTGACCTTCAGCTACAAGCTGGAGCGCCCGCACAAAATCGTGGAGGACGCGTTCAACGACATCCGCGAGCGCATCCAGAAAGGCACGACCGACCAAGTGCTGCTGGGCAAAGCCGAGCCGCAACGCCGCCAAGCCACCCTGCTCAACATTGGCTGAGATGAGAACCCCGGCCAACCCCACGCCCCGACCGGTCGCGCCACCAGCCCGCCGCCATGCGGCACTGGTGCGCGCGCCCAACGGCGGGCTGCGCATCCAACACTTCGATACCGCTGCCGAGGCGACCAAGGTCGCGCACGCGCGCGAATGGAAAGGACGCTACCCATGGGAAGATTAAAATATCTGGTGATCGCGCACGACGGCATGGAAGTGCCGGTCGTTTTCCCGAGCATCATCCCGCACGTCGAGCTGGCCTTCGGGCGCAAGGTGGTGAGCGCGGGCTTTTGTCGGATAACCGCCGGAGGCTGGGAATGCTACGGCGAGAGCATGGGCATCTCGAAGAAAAGCCGGGGCGACGAGGACAGCCGACTGCTGACCGCCCTGATAACCCACATGGAGGCAGTAGGATGAACGCCACTGGCAAACGCACCCGCAAGCACACCGGCATGAGCCGGAGCCAACTGAAGCGCACCAACCACAGCCGCAAGAGCGCCGCCAAGCGCAAACGCATGGGCTGGTATGGGCAGAGGAAATAGGCCATGAACGCTGCGGACCAATGGATCGAGGAACTGATAGCCGCGCGCAAGGCCGCACGCCGCGTGCGCGAGGGCAACGCGCCGACGGTGCGATGGAACCAGCGCGCACGCCGGGCCAACTGGTGGCTGCGGCGCAAGCGGGAAGCGGCCAAGGAGGCCCACCCGCGCCGCAAGATTTGGCGCAGGCTGAAGTTGTTTGAGATCCGCCCCGCGCCGTTGAAATTGAGCGATCGGCACCGCAAGGTGATGCAGCGGGAAAGCAGGCTGAAGGACCAGCTGATCGCACGCCGCCCGGAGGAATGGCGCGAGCAGATCGAGCGCCTGCAGCCGTGGCTGCGCAGCAGCGTGGCCCGCTTGGTCTGGTGGGATTATTTCGGGCACCGAATGAGCGGCGAGCGCTGGGACCACCTCGACGACTACATCAACGCGCCGTTTGGCGACCAGCCCGACGAATGGATACGGGCCGGACTGGAACCGGCTGAACGAGCTGGAGTCGGGCGAGATTGCCCCCGAGGACCACGCATGGCTGGTGCGGCACCATTTCATCCGCGTGGGCGCAGAGGGCGACGAGGCCCGCCTGCCCGAGGAAGCGCGCAAGCGCTACCTGCACCAAGGCCCGCTGGAGACTTTACCGGAGCGTGGGGCCACCCAGGCGGCAACCAAGCTCGGAAGGGAAAACGCCCCCGGAGATAATGGCCTCGCGCGTCCGGTTCGCCCAGCGGTGCACGCGCACCAAGCCCCGCTTTTTGGCTACGATTATTAACCCGCAACACACGAAAACTATGAGCATAGCCATTCCACAGACCCGCCGCGACAAGAACTACTGGTCCTACGACAAGGAGCAGGGCGTGACTTTCAAGGGGCGCACCTTTGCGCCGGAGCGTCCGCAGGATTACGAGGACATCCTGAAGGTGAGCGCGTGCCGTCGCTGCCGGTTTGAGGACATGACGGTGACCACGACCGAGCCTTGCAACCGGGAGGACGGCATCGACATCAGCTACCTGTGCGACGACATCGTCTTTGACAATTTCCGCGTGGACGCGGGACGGCTCTACGCGGTGACGGTGAAGCAATGCCGGAATATCCTGCTGCAGAACGGCACCATCGGGCGACCGGGCGGAGGCTGGGAGCGCGTGGATATCGACCTCGGCAACCGCAGCCAATACCGGAGCCTGCGCACCACCGACGTGGTGATCGACAACGTGCACCGACTGGACGGCCAACCGGTGCGCGTGCGCGTGGGCCACGCCGATCGGCCCACGCTGCGCAACGGCATCTACGATGTGCTCACGCTGCAGAGCATCGGCCTGAAGGCTTTTGTCTGGAGCTGCGCGCGGATCGACGCGTGGAACCATAAGGAATTTGAGATCCTGCAATGGGAGGAAATCACGGAGGCGCGCTACGCGCGGTGAGGCAGATTGAATGTGGAAAGCTGGAAGCAAACGGAACGGAAATTTTATGAGCACAAACGACAAATACGACTCGCGCGCCGACACGGAGGCGCACGCTATACGCGTGAACGAATTACTAGGCCATTGCATAGGAAATTTGTCTATGCGCGGATTAGTGCACGATGCCAGCAAGCTGCTGGAGCCGGAGAAGACGACCTTTGATACCTGCACGCTAAAGCTCAAGAGCATGGCCTACGGCAGTGCCGAATACAAAGCGGCACTGGACGAACTGAAACCCGCGCTCGACCATCACTACGCCAACAACTCGCACCACCCGGAGCACTATCCGAACGGCATCGAGGGCATGAGCCTGTTTGACGTGATGGAGATGTTCATGGACTGGAAAGCCGCCACAGAGCGCATGAAAAACGGAGGCGACATCCGTCGGTCGCTGGAGATCAACACGGAGCGATTCAAGATCGATCGACAACTGGCCACCATCCTCGTCAACACCATCCGAGAGATGGGCTGGTAAAACCCACAAACCCCGCCGATGAACGAGGACCATACACCCCTGCTGGCAGCGACGGAGCAGCTGCTGGCCGAGACCTACCACCAGATGCTGCGCGCAGGCTGGAAGGACGACCGCTTGATCGAGCGCGTGAAGGCCCAGCGCCGCGAGATCCGCCGCGCGCTGGGACTACCGGAGGCCGAGGCATGAAATACACCACCATCCTGAAGGACGTGAATGGCGTGACCTTCGTGGTCGACACCGCCGAGCTTTACACGCAGCTGGTGGCGGACGATTTCAGGCTGCTGGGCATGGAACTGAAAACCATCCTGCGCCTGCGCACCGAATACCTGAAGCGGGGCGGGCAGGAGCCGATTACCGAGGCGAGCGTGGCGGCGATTTTCAGCCCCGGAGCCACGGAGGTGAAGACATGAGCGGGATAAAAATCAGACTCATCAAGATTGACGGCGAGGACCGCGTGCCCCCCGCGTGCATGCGCTTGCTCAGGGAAATCGCGGCCCACCGCGACGGAGGCAAGCAATGCTATCGTGCGTTTTACGAAAAAACGGCAGCTTACTGCCCAACGGGACTCGACCTCGCGCGCGAGTTGGCGGCACAACCCGAGGTCACCCCGATGGGACCGGAAGACTTTCAAGGAAAATGAAAACCAAGACGAACGGTCGGAATCAGAGACGCCCGACCCCTGACGCTAAACCAAACCTATGACGCTAACGGGCGTTCTCTGTGGCCCGTGGTTAGGACTCCGAAATTTCAACCTCCGAAAACCATGAAAGTAATCCTCCACTCAAACGCCGAGTCCGCTGCAAACGCGACCGACTCGACTCTCAAAATGCTCCCGATGGGCGGTAACGCTCATCTGAAACGCGGCGAAGACGGCAAGGTCGAGTTCGACTCCGAAGGCTGCGCGACCGTCATCACGACGAACCCCGGCTTCGTGTCCTTCGCGCTCACGCGGCAAGGCTACGTCAAGGCCGTTCTTGGCTAACGACAAGATCAGCAACGCGCCACGAGCGCAGAAAGGAAAACCAAACGATGCACTCTGATCCAATATATCAAACCGACACAAGAAGCGGAGAAACGCACCAACTCCAGCAAGTCCAGCGCGTAGAAGGCGGCACCGAATTACTGCCAGTGAGGCGCGTTGATGCTGGGGCGACTGGTTGGGTGCCGGTGTCGAGCGCCGAAGCTTTAGCCTCTGAATGGGAGGACAAGGCCACGGGCTACATGAAGACTGCGCCAGCCGCAGCAAACCCGAGCCATCGCGAGCGAATCGAGGCTGTGTGCGATACGCTCTGGCACTGTGCCCGACAGCTTCGCCGGCAGATGGAAGCCGAGACCGTGCGCCAGCCGGCACCCAACAGCGCGAGTGAGCCACGGCCCGGAGCGCGTAGCGCGTAGGGACGTTGGCTCTAATCGCTGGTTCTACTTTGCTTGGAAAACGCTCACGAAATTCTATCCGAAACGCGCTTGACTCATGTAGTGTAACGCTACAACGTGATGACGCAATGAAAACACTAACTCTAGTCTCTGCTCCGCAATCGCCCGCCGCTTCCGCCAAGTGGTGGCCCGACCTCTACCTCAAGAAAGGCAGCATGCTCCAGCTCATCACCCCTGAGCAATGCGGCGTAGTCCGCGAAATCTACAACAACGGGCGCGGCTCGTCCGAAATCCGGCGCGACGTAATCCTCCACGATGAGACCGGCGCGAAGATCGGATATGTGAGCTACAACGGCCGCGTGTGGCTGCACGACATCGAGGGAGACATCGAGGTGCCCGTGCAAGGCGTGAAAACCTGCGCCCAGCGCGACGCCGAAGGATGGAGCGCATGAAAATCCTCGTAGCCTGCGAATACTCCGGCGCGGTGCGCGAAGCGTTCTCTGCTCGTGGTCATCAAGCGATGAGCTGCGACCTGCTCGAAACGGAAATACCAGGGCATCACTACCAGGGCGACGTTCGCGATGTGCTGGACTGGGGCTGGGACATGCTGATCGCGCACCCGCCATGCACGCACCTGGCAGTCAGTGGGGCGCGGTGGTTCGCGCTCAAACAGACCGAGCAACGCGAGGCACTCGACTTCGTGCGGGCGCTACTGGCCGCGCCGATCCCGCGCATCGCGCTAGAAAATCCTGTGAGCATCATATCGAGCCGAATCCGCAAGCCGGACCAAATCATTCAACCGTGGCAATTCGGCCACGGCGAAACCAAGGCGACCTGCCTCTGGCTCAAGAATCTCCCGCCGCTCACGCCGACAAACATCGTCGCGGGCCGCGAGGCCCGCGTGCATCGGATGCCGCCCGGCCCCGACCGCTGGAAAGAACGCTCGAGGACTTTCGCGGGCATCGCCGCTGCGATGGCGGAACAATGGGGGGCGGCAGCATGACGCCCGAGAAATACAAAGCCGAGCGCGCCAAGCGCGGCACGCAAGAGAGCGTCGCCGCTCGGCTTGGCGTGCATCGCGTAACGCTGGCCAAGCGCGAGAGCGGGGCGGACGACGCGCCGATCACGCGCGAGGCGTGGCTTGCTCTTTTGTCGCTCCCGAAAACCAAGAAGGCCCGGAGCAAGTAGAACAGCGAGCTGAGCCGCGCCGGAGGCGTCGGCTCGAGCGGAAGTTCGGCCCTTAAATTTTAACCCAGCATGATACCCAACGACCCAACCAAGCCGGAAGCCGCGCAGGAAAGCAGGTCCACGATGTGGATAAGAATCGAGGTGCCGAGCGACGCCTACAGCAACGAGATCCAATTGATGGCCGCACTGGAACAAGCGACCGATATATTGATGGACAAGGAGCAGCCCGACGCCCTGAACATCCGCCGCCGGGTCGGCCAGTGGTATGCCGACCGAACCAGCAAATGACACCATGAAGCCAACCCAAAAAACGCGACGATTCGTGCGCCTATTCAAGCCGCAATTTGCGGAGCTGGTGGAGCAGGGCAGGAAGCTGCAGACGGTGCGCCCGACGCCTAAGCGCAGGCCCGCACCGGGCGACCTGATCAGTCTGCGCTGCTGGACCGGAGCGCCCTACCGCGGCAAGCAGCGCGGGCTGCGCGAGGCAACGATCGTAGCGGTCAAGAGCATCACGATCGGGAAGCGCCATTTCTGGATCGAGGGAAATGAGCACTTTGCCGGAGCGACAATCACGCACCCCAGCGCGCTCGATGACTTTGCCCGCGCGGACGGATTCGCCACATGGGCGGAACTGACCGCGTGGTTTGAAAATACCCACAGCCAGCCCTTCAAGGGCATCGTGATTTATTGGAAATGACGACCCGATGCCAATCCGAGCAGAGAACCGAGCCCGCTACCCGCAAGACTGGAAGCTGCGGAGCTATTTCGTGCGGAAGATCCGCGCGCGGGACCACTGCGAATGGTGCGGAGCCGAGAACAGCCAGCCCCACCCGAAGACCGGCAGCAAGGTGGTGCTCACCGCCGCCCACATCTACGACGATCGACCGGAGGCCGCGAGCCTGCTCAATCTGGCGGCGCTCTGCCAAAAGTGCCATAATGGGCACGACGCCACGGCCCGCCACCAGCGCCGCAAGGCGCGCCAACAGGCCGGTCAAACCGAGCTGCGACTGCAGGCACGACTGGATCGCCCAGCCGGACGGATTGACACTGGCCTGCTGGAAATGCGGAGCCACCCGGAGGAAAGCCTGAGCGCGCTTGACAATATGCAGAAAAAGCCCAACTAGGAAAACAAAGCCATGAATACCGCCCTTACCACTGGCTACCTGACCCGCGAGGCCGCGCTGGCGACCGTGCCGGGGACCGGGCAGCGCAAGCTCATTTTTGAAGCGATGCTACAGGCCGAGGGAGATCCCGAGCCGACGCCATGGCACTGCGAGGTCGAGAACCCGGAGCTGATGGCGCGGGCGGAGCCGAAGCTGCACGCGGGGCGGGCGATCATCATGCGGGCGCAGCTGGCGGGCAGGCCATGGCTGAAGCAGGGCGTCCACGCCGGATACACGCGCTACCTGAAGGTGAGCGAAATCGAATTTGCCAAGACGGAGCGGCACACGGAGGCGGAGGAAAAGGCATGAGCCACCCGCGCGGAGAATGCGAGGCCATCCGGCTCCTGCGCAAGGTGCTCGATCAGGAGCAGACTGGCAGGGAATGGGAAGACGCGATGGCCGCAGGACGGGACTTTTTGCAGCGCTTGAACGGCCCGGCTTTTTGCGGGCGCACCCGAGGCTGCAAGATATCGCGGGAGGAACTGCGCGAGATCGCGCGACTGGACGGCCTGCACTGGACGCAGCAGGCAATCGCCGACCGGCTGGGCATCAAGCGCGCGTCGATTTGCTACCACTTGAAGCCGAGCGGACCCATGCTGGACGCGCTGCTGACCCGGCCCCACCCACGAAAGGTCGCCGCATGAGCCAGCGCTCGGCGAGAATGATCCGGCACGCGATCCGCAACAGCCCCCGCTTTGCGCGGGCGAGCTGGCGGGAAAGGGATTTTTACTATGGACTGCTGACGATCGCCGACGACCTCGGACGATTTGACGCCACCCCGGCAATACTGCGCGCGGGACTATATGCACCGATGCTCCAAAAGGTGAGCGAGCGGGACGTGAAAGAGATGCTGGCACGCTGCCAGGCCCTCGGCCTCGTCAAGCTCTACGCCATCGGAGGTCAGGGATATGGCCAAGTGATGCGATACGACCAGAAGATGGCAAAGAAGCAGCCCCTCTACCCGGCCCCGGACGATGAGCCGGAACTGGACCTAGGCACGCCGGAGCCACCGCGCGCGCCGCGCCTGAAAGAAAGAAAGAAAGAAATCCCCCCAAACCCCCCGCCGAGCGGGGGGCCGGATTTGCCGACTTTTTCTCCTCAGACCAGCCGGAGAACCGTATCGCCCCGGCGGGAGCTGCAGGCGGCACGCGCGGAGCTGGAGAGCAACGGCGAGGAACTGCGCGCGATCCTGCGGCCCGGAGGCTGCGCCTACAACGTGACCCCCACCGGAGAGAAGCTGGAACGCTACAACGCGCTGCTGGCCCGGCGGACCACGCTGGAGCAACGCATCGAGCAACTGCAAAAGGCGGAGGCCGCATGAACGAGATCGAGCGCCTGAAGATCGAACTGGCCGCGCTGCGGCAGCGCGTGGCGAAAATGGAGACCTCGGTGCGCCCGCTGGCCGGGCTGCAGGGAATAGACGCGGACTTGATCAGCGACCAAGCGGTGGTGAGCTTTATCGCGGACCTCGGCGGGAGCACGCTGCAGCACGTCGCCACCAAGGGTGGAGGCCAGCAGATCCGGCAGGCCCGCACATGGGTGGCGCAGCAGCTGGCAAGCAAGCTGGGCTGGACGAACGGTCGGATAGCGCGGAACCTGAACTGCACCGCCGAGGGCGTGCGGAAAATGAAAATGCGCGGATAGTTGCCGGGAAGTTGGCAACTCGACAAGTGCGCAACTATGCGGGCGGGGCAAAGTGGCGCATTCTGCCCGCGTGCCAGCGACCGACACGAAGACCAGAGCCCGCCCAAGCCGCCATGATGGAACGGAGGGCATGTTTGCCGCGCTCGGGCTGGAGGAATTGCCCAACGGAGCGAGCCAGCTGACGCACAAGCAGCTGATGTGGTGCGTGGAATTCCTGCGCTGCGGCAGCGCCACGGAAGCCGCCCGGCTGGCGGGCTACTCGAGCCCGGACAGCGACGGCTACAAAGTGCAGAAAAGTGCAGTGGTGGCGCGATTTTTGGCGCAAGTGGTCGCCCCGCTGGCCAAGGACGCCGACCAACTGGTGGCGCGCGTGGCGCACCGGAGCCGCGCCTACCAAGCACTATGGCAGGCCGAGCACGACAAGCCCGCCGGGCTGCGCAACACGAAGGAGCTGGAGCGCCTGGGCAAGCAGGCCCGCGCCGAGGACACGACACTGGCCGCGCTGCTGGGAAAGATCCAGAGCGTCCATGTAACGGGCGACTTGAAGCATTCGATCGAGGGCAGCGTGAACCACACGACCTCGCCCACGATCATCGTGCCGCCGGAGGCATTGAACCGGCTGGCGGAGATGCGCCGCGACGTGGTGATGACCCAGCGCCAAGGAGGGCCGAACTGATGGTGGCCGAGGCGCAAAAGGTCGCGGTGGACGAGCTGAGCTTTGAACAGAAGCAGCTGCTGAGCAGCTTCTACGGATTCGCCAAATACTACCTCGGCATGCAGCTATGCGACGAGGGCAACGGCGAGAAGGTGGGCGAGTGCCGGGACCGCGAGGCGGGCATCACCTACTACGACATTGCACGCAAGCCATGGCAGCGGGAGCTGCTGCAGGCGGTGGACCGGCACGGCAGCAAGGTGACCGCCGCGACGTGCAACGGGGCCGGGAAGACGAGCAAGATAATCCCCGGAGCGGTGCTGCCTTTCATGGCGCTGAACCCACGCGGCAAGGTGGTCATCACCTCGGGCGTGGACCGGCAGGTAAGAGAACAGATTTTCCCCCACACAAACGCCCTCGTCGCCAAGTCGCTGAAGGGGTGGCACGCCACCGATGCGAAGATAACCGCACCGAATGGAGCCCACTGCGTCGGTTTCACTGCGCGGGAGGGCGGTCACTTTGAAGGCTGGCACGGCAACCCGGACGAACTCTACGAGCTATTCCAACACGACGGCCCCCTGATGATCGTGGTGGACGAGGCCAAGAGCGTGAGCCGGGCCATTTTTGACGCGATCGAGCGCTGCACCTATCAGCACCTTCTGCTGGTAAGCAGCTGCGGGGGGCCGAGCGGGGAATTTTACGAGAGCCACAACGCCGCGCGCTCGAGCTATAGCGACCATTTTAAGATCCCCGCCGGGCTGTGCCCGCACGCGGACCACGCCAAGAACCTCGCGCTCATCCAGCGCCGGGGACTGAAAGACCCACTGGTGCTGTCAAAGGTTTTTGCGGAATTCATGGTGAGCAGCGAGGGCGCAATCATCAACGGGGCCGACCTGATCACCAACCTGCAGAACCCGCCGATGGAGCGCCGCATGGGCAACGTGGTCATATTTTGCGACTACGCCGCCGGAGGCGACGAGAACACCATCGCCCACAAGAGCGGCAACAAGATCCGGCTGGTGAAGGCATGGCGCGAGACCGACACGATGAAGGCCGTGGGGCAATTCATCCGGGAGTTTCGTCGGCTGGGCGTGGACCAAGCCAACGCGAGCTGCATCTACGGCGACAACGATGGGCTGGGCCGCGTGATCAACGACCGGCTGCATGAGCTGGGCTGGCTGGTGAACCGCTGGAGCAACGGAGCCAAGGCCAATCGTCCCGAGGAATACCTGAACCGGGGCACGGAAATGTGGTATGAGGGAGCCAAGGCGATCGAGCGGCAGGAATACCTGCTCGAGATCGACGAGGAAACCCAGCGCCAACTGACCCAGCGCAGTGGCCGCGTGCACAGCAGCGGACGGCTGGCGGTCGAGACCAAGGAGGAAATGAAGAAGCGCCTCGGCTACTCGCCCGACCGGGCGGAGGTAATCCTCGGCTGCATGACCTGCCAAGGGCACGCGGTGGTGCAGAACCTCGTGCGGCAGGCGACCCCTTTTGAACAATTTGCCGAGATGCAACACCAGAGCGGGAACCTCGTCGAGATGCCCGCCGGAATGGAGGCAGGATCATGAGCCGCGACATTTACACCACCGTCCTCGACGACCTGAAGAACCGCAAGGCATGGGAAGGCCGACAGGGCACATGGTATGAGATGCGCCACGACGGCCTGCGCCGTCGCAACAAGCCGCACGCCAACGCCGCCGACCTGCACTTCCCCATGATCGATGGCGTGGTCGACAAGCTGAAGCCGTTTTACTTTTCGCAGATTTGGGGCAGCGAGCAGCTGGCGACCTTTGTGGCCTCGCGCCTGACCCAGCAGAAGGAAGCGACCGACGCCGCCGCCGCGTGGTTCCACTTCCAAATCGTGCAATACACGAACTTTTTCCGCGAGGGGCTCTCGGCCATCGACAACATGCTCATGTCGGGCAACGAGGTGGTGAAGCTCTTCTGGAACAGCCACGCGAAGGAGCTGGTATTTGACGCGATCGACCCGATCTACATCGTCGTGCCGCAGAGCGGAGTGGACCTGCAGAAGCTGCCGCGCCTGACGCAGATCCTGCAGCTGACCGTGGCCGACTACAAGGCGCGCACGGACTACCGGCAGGACGAGGAACTGATCAAGAAGATCAGCGGGGCCGGGCCGGACAACCCGGCGAAGGAGGAAGACAAATACTCCCGCGAGGGACTGACCCACGGCCAGAACGACGACCAGATCATCATCCACGAGCACTGGAAGAAGGAGCCGAGCGGCAAGTGGCGCGTTTACACCTACTCGCCGTTGTGCCCGGACGAGCAGATCAAGCAGGACTTCCTGTGCACCTACGAATTCAACGGCAAGCCGTTTCTGCCCTTCGTGGATTTCCCGATGGAGATCAAGGACAAGGGCTACTACGCGAGCCGGGGCGTGGCTGAACGGCTGGGCCAGTTTGAGAACTACATCACGCGCGTCTGGAATGAGAAGGCGGACAGCATGTCCTACACGAACCGCCCGCTCTTCACCCACGAAGGCGAGACGATCAACCTGAACAACGTGGCGCTGGTGCCAGGCGCAGTGATTGGCCGCAACCTGAAGGCGGTCAAATTCCCCGAGCCGCCGCTCTCCTTCGACAGCGAGATGGTCAACACCCGCATGGTGGGCGAATATTTGATCGCCATGCCGGACTTTGGCGTGGGCCAGCAGATCAACACGAGCCAGCGCAAGACCGCCACCGAAGTGCAGCAGAGCGGCCAGCTGATGGGCATGAGCACGGACCTGCGCGCCCGCATCTTCCGCGACCGGCTGAGCGAACTATACCGCTACGCATGGGCGCTGCTGCGCACCTACAAGAAGGACGACCTGCAATACTATTTCGCGGACCAGCTGAACAAGCTGCCGCCCGAGGCGCTGCACGACGCCTACCTGATCAGCCCGGATGGAAGCCCGGACTCGTGGAACAAGCCCGCCCGCATGCAACGCGCGCAAGCCCGCTTTGCGATGTTCAAAGGGCATCCCAACATCAACCAAGCCAAGCTGGCCAAGAGCACGCTGCGCGAGGACGACCCGGCACTGGTGCGCGAATTGTTCGTGGACGACGGCTGGGAGGAAGCCAACCAGACCGAGGACCAAGCGATGGAGCTGACGATCCTTGAAAAAGGCTTCCCGGCCATGGTGCTGCCCGGCGACAACGACGAGATCCACATCAACACCGTGGTGGGCCGACTCGAGATGGTGCTGACCACCGGGGAGCCACTGAGCCCGATCGCATGGCAACGCATGCAGCAGCACCTGCAGCAGCACCTGCAAGCCCTGCAGGGCAAGAACCCGAAGGCCGCAAAGCAAGCCGCCGTCAAGGTGCAACGCGCCGAGCAGGCCATGGCGCAATATTTCCCGCCACCCATGGCGGAAACCCAAGCCGGAGCCACAGGAGGTGCGATGTGAAGCGACTACTGAACCGCCTCCGCCACCTCCTGCGCTCCCGCTTGCTGGCGGGCATGCTCGAACTGCCGACGCCCGCCCCGGAAACCGCCCCAGAGTGGAACGCGGACCACCGGGCCGCGCTGCTATACTTCCTCAAGAGCCCGACCGGGCACGCCGTGCTGCAGACCCTGCGCCACAACGAGGAACTGCTCAAGGCGACCGCCTGCGATTCCGAGCAACGCCGCGTGGACCATGCCCGAGGCCGGGCCGTGGGCTACCGCGAAGCCGCCGCCACGCTCATCATTTTATCGGCACCCCTTCCCCCGCCGCCAAGTGGGGAAGAATCCGCGCAAGACGCCACTCGGGGACCGGACGACCTGCGCGAACGATTGGCCCCGTAAAAAAATAACGCATGACCGCCACAGAAACGACAGTCGAAACCGATCCCAACGCCGACATGGAAGCCAAGCTGCGCCAAGCTGCCAGCGACGCCGACAGCGGCATGGACGTGGATACCAGCACCCTGACGTCCGGGGCGCAGGATACGGAACGCAAAGTCGAACAGGACTCCACACTGGACCCTGCCACCGAAACCGACTCCGCAGAATCGAAAGACCAGCAGGAACAGCCCGCCAAGAAAAAGGCTGAGCCCACCGACACGAAAAGCGACTTTGCGCGCAAGCGCGAAGAACGCGAACGGAAGGAACAGGAACGCCAAGACCGCACTTGGAAGAAGCTCGAGGAACGCCGCGAGGCACTGGAACGCCGCGAGGCCGAACTCCAGCGCCGGGAGCAGCAGAGCCCGAGCCCACGCCAACCGGCCCGCGACGAACCCGCCAAACTCGAAGGCTACAGCGCCAAAGAGTGGGAGGACGCCGCCGCGACATGGGAGAAGCAGGGTAAATACGACCTTGCCGACATGGCCCGCGAAAAGGCCGAGCAAGCCAGCAAGCTCCCCGCCCAACCGGCGGCACGCGAGCAGGCCAGCCGGGCGACAGACAGCCGCCCGCCCGAGGAAACGCCCGGCACGCCCGAATTTCTCGGGACGTGGCAGCGCAACCTCAAGCGCCTCGGCGAAGAACATCCTGAACTGACCGACACCACCAGCGAATTGTATCAAACCACCGCGCAGCTCCTCAAGAGCGAGCCGTGGCTGAATCAATTCAACGATGGCATCGCCAAAGCCGTGCAAGGGGCGCAGCTCGTAATCAAGGCCAACGGCTACGACACACTGGTCCAAGAGAACGCGGAGCTAAAAGAACAGCTCGCGAAACTACAACAGCACACGACCCCGAGCGCCGGGGGACCGGAGACCCGCAGCGGCAACAAATCCTTTGAGGAAATGTCGACCGCCGAGCAGGAAGCCGTCATCCGCCGCCGCGCCGAGGAAGAAAACTGAAGTAGGGGAACGCGCTGCCATCCACCATGGCAACTACTGCCCAATCCACCCTCTCAGACCTTTACCAGACATTCTTCTCCAAACAGCTCCTGCAGCATGCCGTGCAGGCGCTCGTGCTCGACAAATTCGGGCTCCAAGCCGAACTGCCCAAGAAAAAGGGCAACCTCACCATCCGCTGGTTCCAACCCGAAGTCGGAGCCAGCTCCAACGTGCAGACCCTCACAGAGGGGACGCCGATCTCGACGTTCCGCAACGTCACCTACAGCTACGTCGAGGCGACGCTGGCGCAGTATGGCGAAGCGGCCAAAATCACCGACGTGGTCACCATGACCGGCCTGTTTGACGCGCTCAAGCAGTCGATCGAGACCATGGGCGAGGACTGCGCCCTGCACGCCGACGACCTCGTGCGCGCCGCGCTGAGCCACACCTCGGCGGGCTTGACCAAGCGCTACGGCCAGTCGCTGGCCGACTTCACGGCGCTCTCTGCCGCCACGCAGGCGAACGGCAAGATCATCGGTGCGGACCTGCTCGACAGCGTCACGCAGCTCAAGATCAACCGCGCGCCCAAGATCGGCGGTGCCTACGTGATCGCGATGGCCCCGCAGGTGCTGCGCGACCTCCTGCGCGACAGCGACGTGCTCGACCCCGCGAAATACGTCCAGCCGGACGGCATCTACAAGGGCGAGATCGGCATGCTGTGGGGCGGGCGCATCGTGGAGCACACCAATCCGTTCATCGAGGATGAGACGGAAGGCACCTACGACGCGACCGACGACAACTCGGACGGTCTCATCTACAGCACCTACGTGCTGGGACGCGGTGCCTACGGCACCCCGAAGCTGGCCGGGACGCAGTCGCCGCTCAAGCCGAGCATCATCATCAACGACAAGCCCGACAAGGCCGACCCGTTGAACCAATACATGACCGCAGGCTGGAAGTCCTTCTGGACCGCCAAGCTGCTGAACGCGAACTTTGGCATTTGCCTGCGCACGAAGTCCACCTTCGCCTGAGCGAACCCGGAACAGCCATAGCAACGAGAGGGGCGGAGAGCGACGCCCAACCCGGCCCAGCGCCGCCCCTCTTTTTTTTTTCTTTTCCTTTATTCCCCCCCCTTTTTTCCACCCGACCGCCCGCCATGAAATCCGAAATTTGCGTCAGCACCAAATCCCTTGCCCTCGACGGCACCAGCCCCGCGCAGGGCGATGAAGTCGACGTAAACCTGAGCGCGCGAGTGACGCGCACCGAAGGCGACAAGACCTACCTCGAGCCGATCGCCGCCAATGGCGAGCCGATCGCCGACCAAGCGCCCGAGACGCCCGATGGCGACAGCGACGACATGAGCGAGGCCGAGATCCGCGACCGCGCCGCCAAGGCCGACAACGAGGTGATGTAACGCGCCCGCCGCCCGACCAATCAACCCGAGGATACCACCATGAAAGAATCCGACTTCCAAGGCATACCCAACAACGAGGCCGACCACGAAGGCCCACTCGCCGTGAGCAGCGCCGCCGTGACGCTGCTGAGCCTGCTGGCCGCCAGCGACCTGCACCAGAACACGCGCGCTGTGCTGATCTCGATCGAGGACGCCGCCGTGCGCTACACGATCAACGGCACCACGCCCACGGCCACGCTGGGCTTTGCCGCCATCGCGGGGCAATTCATCCGCCTGAGTCGCGAGGAAGCCGACCTCGCGCAATTCATCCGCTCCACCGGCACCGACTCGGCGCTGCAGGTGGCACAATACAAGGGATAACCCGCCATGATTCTCTACCCTCCACCCATCGATCCGGCAGCAGGCGCAGCCCTTGCCGCCAACAACCTGAGCGACCTCGCCAGCGCCGCCAGCGCAAGGGCAAATCTGGAAATCGACAGCACCCAGGAAGTGCTGAATAAAGTAGCCAACCGCGCCACCGCCCCCCGCCGCATCTCCGACGGCGCAACCACCAACCGCGCAGAGATCGCGCAATACGGCACCACCGGCGCACTCGCCGCCAGCCCGGCGACGTTTGAGATCGAGATTCCGAAGGTGCCGGAGACAGCAACCGGCGTGACGACGTTTCTTTGCGCGCTTGCTTCGTCAACCACCAGCGCGGGAACAAACGGGCTGGCTGCGCAAATGGACGCGGCGGCCGGGATATATATTCGCGCAAACGGGGCATCTAGCGGAGTCGATTACCGCTGGCTTTATTGGTCGGCATTTCGCACGACCTACTCCGGCCAAGCCGTCCGCATCGTAGTCAGCTTCCCCGAGGGTGACTCCACCACCGACCCGACAATCACGATCAACGGCGTGGATAAAACTTCATCGTTCGCGCTCACGACGGCAGGCACCCCGCCCAACTGGATGGACGCGGCCCTCGTCGATACCTACAAACTCTACGGCTTCAACTGGCCCTCCGGCGACGCCCCGAAGGTCCGCATATACAACGCCGCATGGTCATCCACCGAAGCCGCAGTCTGGACCGCAGGCGGGCAACGCCCCGCGTGGGCAGAACGTGCCGGGAGTCAGGTTAGTTACGCAACAGGCAACAGCAGTACTTTCGACAGCGGGGTCGGCTCTTGGACCAACAAGCTCAGCGGCACAATTACGGCCACCGGGGGAAAGGGCGTTATCGACTTCACCGGGGGCAGCGTCTTTTACGATGGCACCACGTTCAGCGGCTTATCGCTGGTCGCCGGACGTAAATACCGCCTCAAAGTAAATCTGTCCGACATGCTTGGGGACACCGGTTCTGTTTTCGTAGGGATGCAAAACGGGGCGGCTTTACCCATGACTGCATCGATAGTAGCGGGGGATAATGACGTTATCGCGTCCCCAACATATACGGGAGCCATTTATATCGTACGCGGGTCCAAAACATGGACTAGCATTTCGATAGATAATTTTGAGATATACGAACTCGGCACCCTCGACGCCCCGATCACCAACCCGCAGGGCCTGCGCTTCACCGGCGATGCCCTCGGTCGATTCTCGCGCCGACTGCTCGGCATCACGGGCTTTACCGAGTCCGTCCCCGCGCCGCTCGTCCTGCCGTTTGCCTACACCGGCAGCAGCATCCAACTTGGTGGCGGCGTGCTCCTCGACGGCTCGGCCTACCGCGTCGTCTCCATCAGCGGAAACTCCGACGCATCGGTCAACCTAAGCATCGGCACCACGTCGAGCGGGACCGAAATCGTCAACGCACAGGCCGTCAACGGCAATTTCGACATCTCCACCTTCGCCTCGCGGATCTCCACCGGCGCGAGTCTCTACCTGACTTGCTCTGGAAATGCTTCCGGCACCATCGTTATCAAACTCGAACGCCTCGCCTAACATGCCCGACGAAATCACACCCACACCGTTTGAGCCCTACGCGTTGACCGTCGCCGAGCGCGGCACATACACCGTCCTCGAACCCGCCGAGTCCACCGCGCACCGCGTGCAAGAACCCAGCGGACAAGTCATCGCCGTCCCCTGCGAAGACAGCACGCAACCATTGACCACCGAAGCACTCGCGGAACACCTCGAAAATCCGCCCGCGTTTGCCCCGGTGCCAGGCGAAGTAACACAGTGGCAAATTCGCCGAGCGATAAACGCCGCTGGCCTACGATCCGCCGTGGAAGCCGCTGTCGCCGCCGCCGATCAAACCACGAAGGACGGCTGGGAGTTCGCCGGAAGCGTGCGCCGCGACAACGAGGTGCTCACCAACATGGCCGCCGCCCTCGGCCTGACCGCCGCCCAGATCGATGCCCTATTCCGCACGGCCGCCGCCCTGAAATAATCGCCATGAACCGCTCGACCCTGATTGCTTTGCTGGCCGTGGTCCTGCTGATCGTCGCCAAGACCTACACCTGGACCCTGCGATGACGACCGAAGCCCGAGGCATGTGCTGGACCACCGCCGCCACGATCGTGGCGTGCGTGCTGCTGTTTTTGATGCTCGGCTGCAGCCTCCCGCAATGGCGCGTGTTTCAAAAGACGATCGACCCCAAACTGGCCGAGAAATCGCCGCAGCAGGTCGAGGCCGAGCGCCAGGGCGCCAGCTACATCATGCAAAAGAGCGCGGTCGTGGAACCGGACCCGGCGAACCAGATCCAGCAGATCCACGCCGTGGCCACCCCGCTATCGCAGAGCCTGGGCGAGCCGAAGCAGCCGGTCACAATCGAAGACCAGGCCGCGATCATCGCCGAGCTGCGCAAGGGCCAGCTCGCCGCCCAAAAGAAAGACGAGGCATGGAGAGCCTTTGCCCGCAAATACGCCTACGCCGAACTCGAGGGCACCGGCATCAACCTCGCCGGGCCGACCGGAGTGCTGGGCATCGTGGCGCTCGTGGCCGCGTGCATTTTCGTGC
>Ga0210043_1000831_pt1 | contig 30894 bp, 54 predicted proteins | sample CryGeymet201501t_FD_183990 | JGI IMG/M metagenome (GOLD analysis project Ga0210043, IMG submission 183990) | Groundwater microbial communities from Crystal Geyser aquifers in Utah, USA - Crystal Geyser metaG 2015-01t (SPAdes) (version 2) | ecosystem: Environmental > Aquatic > Deep subsurface >... | reverse complement strand
ACTTTTGGGTTAATTTCAACAGTTAGTTCTTTAACCAATACTTTAGCACCAATGTTTTTATTTTTCATAATTATAATTTTTAGTGTTATTAAGCAAAGATTGTTTCTTCACCTATTTTAAGTTTCCAACCATTATCAAAACACCAATCTATAATTTCTTCATTATCTACATTTGAAAAGAAACAATCCATAAATTGTTCTCGTGTTCCTTCAAACACATCACCATTTTCAACTACAATTCGAGTTTCTAAGTTCATGAGTTTACCATTTAGTTAAACATATTAACATATACGTGTATTATACATAAAAGTTACACATTACGCTTACCATTTTCCCAAATAGCTTTAACTGTTGGGAATCTTAATGAAATACCACCTTTCTCATTGGTAGTCTCTTCGAAATACTGAACCGTGATTTCCTTACCGATAATTTTTTCTGGATGTGCAAAGTATAGTCTTCTTTGTTCTAAATTAAAACCAGAACCAACACCCACTTCGTATCCTTTGTGCATGATTACAACTTTGGATAACATATCTTCTTCAACTTCAAAAGTATTACCACTATCGTCTTTATCAATAATCCTTTGAATTTTATTGATAGTGCTAACTACTACATATTCAGCATCATAGAATAGCTTACATTTGAGTAACGAATCAGTACGCTTACCTTTATACCCTTCGTTTTTACGAATCATAATACCTTCCCAACCAAGTTTCTTAGCTTTGTCTCTTAGTTCTGCAAGGTGTTCTTCACTCATAACACGCTCAAAATCAAGCACCGATAGATATGAATTATTAACAGGAATTGTTTCTGATAGTTCGGCAATCCTTACGCTTAGACTTCTTTTACCTTCTTTCTCTTTGAATTCTCCAATTGTAAGCATATCAAAGATTTTATACCTTGGGTTTGGTATGGTAAAATTCTTTTTATTCCATAGTTTCTGTATTGCATTAAAATCTTCGTTACCATCTTCATTCACAATACAAATTTCACCATCGAATACCACACCAGACAAGTTTAATTTTTCAAACTCTGTCTTAATTAAAGCAAGTGTTGTGAAATCCATTCCTGTGCGACTTTTAATTTCCACACTACCATCATAATGAATGATTACAACACATCGCAAACCATCTAATTTACGTGAAGCATACCACAATTGAGTTGTAAAATTAACCTTCTTCATATGGTCTTCAAATGGCTTTGCAAGCACTACATCAAAGGTGGGTATAAGTTTCTTGTGAACCTTATTAATGATAGACTCGGTTACTCTGGTCTTTAGGTTTCTGTCTATGATGTTGTGAATGATATCTTCATATTGTTTATGTTCAGACACAAACCCATTAACCAATGCAATTGCATCATGACCTGTTACCTCACGATTAGATAACTTATTCAATAGGTCAAACAAATGTAACCCTTGTGGGTTACACAACTCTTTGTTCTTAATTAAGTTAGCTGGTGTTACGTAGTACTTAACGAATGGATTGTACGTTGCAACCATCACGTCCTTTAAGAACTGATTATGATATTTACTATCTGATAACACTGCTGTCTTAGCTAATGTTGAATTGGATGCATTTAATGCATCAATAAATTCTTTTAGTAGTTCAAAGTTCATTCTTTATCTTTTTTTAAATCTTCTAATGGTATTTTTTGTTCCATATTCATTTTAGTAAATTCAGCCATGTATTTAGATAAAACCAAATCAATATGTTCTAAATCAACATCACCATCATCAATAGCTTTATAAAATTCGGGCATGTTATACATTTTTAGATTTTTCTTAAACACACCCTTAACAATATCAAAACAAAAACCAAGAAAATCAAAATAATTATCAGCTTCATCCTGAATAGCAAATTGATGATTTATTTCAATATGCTCTGTTTCATCATCAACAATATAATTCTTTAGAATTCTAACATCAAATATTTTTTGATAGTGTTCTTTCATTTCGTTTTTGTTATAATGTCATACCATTTTTGAAGAATTTCTTCTTGAATAACATCGTAAGTATCATCCCATTCTTGACGTAAACCACGTCTACTTCTAATGTCGTTAAGGATTTCAAAAAGAATTTTCTCTTCTGTAGATTCTACTTTCGTATCTTCTAAGTAAGTGTTATATCTTTCCAATAGTCTGCTTCTTTCTTTACTTAAATCTTTCATATCTTTTGATTAAAATTTAACATCATAATATTTTTGTTTTGTTAGCATTAATGCTACACCAAAAATTATGTACAAAATTCCTTGGAAGAGGAAATATATTTCATGTTCTAACAACAAATATATTTCGTCTTTTAACAACAGAAAACTTTGTAATGCGAAGCAATATGCAATGAACATAATTGTTTGTAAGCCGAGTCCTATTATTTTATTTCTCATTTTGAATCATTTACGTGTTTTTCTAATGCAACACCAATCAAAGCCCCAAATAACGTGAAGAGTATGAATGACAAAACTAATAAGACAATATTATTGTAGTAACCACAATCAGCGTATAGTTTGTATTCCACCAAATTATCTTTATTCATAATATAGAATACTTTTTCCGATTTTGCAATGCGTACTGTATCTCGTGGTAAATGTTCCAGTATTTCAACGGTTGTAATTTTTGTTGGTTCTGATACTTTTTTAATGCTTTCGTCACAACTCGATATGACAAATAAGAGTATTAATGAAGCAAAAAATAATTTAAATTTTTTCATGTTTTTTTGTTTAATTGTTAAGTACTATTATATACGTAATTTAAGAAAATGGGTTACGTTAGAATGGAAAAAACCCTCACAATATGCAAGGGTTTTTATACTATTATACTACGATTAAACTTCTTCTGAAACTTTAATAACTCTTGCTGAAAGAACCTTCAAAATTTCAGTCATGTCTCTTTTATCTTTAGGAGCATTAACATCCATTTCAATACCTGTTTCTTCTTTCTTTATTTGCTCAATCAACTTATCGATTTCAGCTTTTTCATAAGCAATATAATCGTGTTCAAAGTATGACTGTTCAACCACGTCAATGTTACCATCTGCATCACGCGAAGCCAAACAATATGGGAAGTATTCTGCCACTCGCATCTTAGAGTTATCGTAGTCTGGTACTGCTATAACATTCATAGGATTCACAAAACAAACCAATACTGGTGCAGTTTTTGACGAAGCAAAGTTTTTAACATATCTGGTTGCACCCACATGAAGTCCATATGAACATTCATTGCTTGGGTCCGAATCACATTCTTTCCTTTCGATTTTTTGTGGCACACCAAGTACAATCTTTTCTTTGTTCTTATCAAACTTTTCGGGATTCCAAGTAACATACCTTGGTATGAATGATACTTCATCAACTTGCTCGTCCAATTTGGTTTCAAGTTCTTTCAAGTTACCAATAAGTTCAACATTCTTTTCTTTCAAATCCCATTTGTCAATGGTTACCTGCTTTGTGTACTTATAGGTATCGGTTTCAATGTCACGATAGACAGCATACTTAGCTATTGAACATTTCCATTCCTTACGGATGAAGTATGCTGTGTTGGTAACATAAGTTTGAAGATTGTCAATCTTGTTGTCAAACCATTCAACAGTCTTATACACAACAAGATATCCGTTATCTGTTAACGCGAAGTCATGTGTCTGAATAAATTTGAATAGAGATTTTCTTACTCGCTTGTCAGGGTTAGCCATAAGCAACATCCAAAAATTGAGAATGCTTTCAATAGGAAATTTATTCTCTGAATATTCCTCAATGGTTTCCACCAATTGTGTTGGTAGTGGTGTTGCGAAGTCTTTAAAGAATACTTCACCAGTATCAAGATTGTATTCCAAACCATTTTCTTTTGCAATTCTAAACCCTTTATTAAGAATGGTGTAGATTTTTTCTAAATTTTCATTGGTTGGGTCGGCTTTAGCTGATAGTATTGCTGTGTAGAATTTTTTTGCGGTTTCTTTTGTACCACAATCCTTTCTAAAAAGGACTCCATTAATAGCTCCGCTTACCGCTTTTCCTGCTAATAGTGCTGAAATTTGATTTTCCATATTATTAAATTTTTATTAGAGTTTGTATCTGTTAAGTTATACGTAATTTATTTGTTTGGGTTACAAAGATAATCATTTATTATTAATAAGCAATGATTTTACAAGTTGGTGAATGCCCTATGCATCCACCAATACTTGTAGAATCTGAATCAACTCATTATGGTTATCTTTATCAGGATTAATTTCATGGTAAGGTAAATTAATCCACCTTAATTTTCCACTATTTTTCTTTGTGATTTCAATCAGATAGTCAAATGACTCTTGTGAATCCATTTTGACATCATTGGTTAATAACTTATCAACATCCACATACTTAGTGATAATTGGTGTGTGTAGTTTAAGAGAACCATAGTCACTATATTTCTCCAATTCTTTAATGTCTGTTCTTACTGCTTCTACGTGGTTATATATTTCAGGACTTACATGTTTAAATCCTTTATTTTTGAATATTTCACTAACCACATAATCATTATTCCATTTGTTGATGTAATCTGCTGCTAACTTACCTTTAGCAACGTGCTTCATCTTTCTGTGGAACATTAATGGATAAAACATATTAACATGATATGTATTGTCAAGCATTTTAAGGTACTTCTCGTTGGCTTTAGATACTGTTATAAACATCACACCATTCTTGTATTTACGTTTGCCAGTACCCATAGTATAACTGTTGTAAACAATTTCACCCCAATTAACACTAATTAAATGTGTCCTTCCAAATGCTGTGATAAACAAATCATGTGCTCTATTAAGCAAATTAAAATCATCACCATTACCATAGAATATTTTACCTTTAACATCTTGTAGTTGTTTTAAACTAATTCTGTCGTTAGAACGGCTACTGTAGAAAGTTGTTGATACTGGTATTGTCGTATTTAATATTTCACCGCTTAATTTTTCTTTCTTTCGAGCAGCAATGAAATCTTCTGAAACCACTAAAGTATCATAGTCTATTGTATTATCAAAGACATATTTACAAACCTCATTATATAACTTCTTAATTAATCCATATGCTTTCTTCTTTGGTATTTTGTCTGTCCAAATAGGAAGTTGAGTATTGATGTTAATATCATCGGTTATAACAGTAAGGTTAAAAGCTTTTCTGTAGTCTTCCAATACTGTTTCACTGTCGATATTGTATGGTTCTAACAAATATGTTCTGATGGATAATGAATTCAAATATGATTGTTTCAAAACCTTTCTTTTGAATTCTCCCTTCACATGATAGATGTTATATTTTGATGCTGTTTCAAACCAATTACCGCTGAACGTCTTGTCACGTCTACCCTCTTTCTTACCTATTCTTCGAATATGAAAGAATTTACTAATCAATTCATTTTCAGTTGGAATGGACATTTCATTGTAAGGGAATTTAGGAAATTTAATGTCTTTCTGCTTAATAATGTTAGCAACGTTAATTGTAACACCATTAGTTAGATTAATCATAAACAAGTTGGCTTTTGCATTGTAATAACTTACAATGTCTTGAACATTGTTGTTTTGCTTTGCAAGCATTTCTGCCAATTCTTGTTTGGCTGCTTCAATCTTGTCTGTAATAATCTTTATAGGATTATAACCATTATCTTCATTTACTTTGTAATCCAATGTTTCTCTACTTGCAGTAGGTTTCAATTCACCAATACCAAATTGCAATGCGATTGGTAATGCATGTTCACTGCTGGACAATCCTAATATGTCAAAGTCGATTGGATATGCTACTTTACCAAGACACACATGCATGTAATTTGAATATTTTTTACCATTGGTGCTTTCTCTGTAAAGGAAATTCTTGCCTTTGTAGATTTTGTAATCGTTTTGAACAGCATAGAAATCTTCAAATCCTTCAAAGTAAATATTCTCGAAGTAGTGTAATTGCTTGTTGATTGCTTCTGCGAATTTATTTCTATCCCATTCGCTTTTCAGTGGAATCTTAACCTCTGTACCATTTGGTTCGGTGGTTGAAGATTGTGAGAATAAATGTATTTCAGGTGCTTCTTCACCTGCAACAATATTGTATGTGTATTCAATACCTTCATACCTTGTTATCACAAAGAAACCATCTTTGTTATATGCCAAAGGTGTTTTACCTCCGATACCAAAACCACCAATTTCATCATTACTACCACGCTTGGTAGACTCAAAATACACACCATAGATGTTTTCAACTCTGTCTGGTGACATACCTACACCACTGTCAATGAATGAAATGTACCAGTTATTGGTAACTTTATCATGATATTCCTTAATTATAACAGGAGTATCAACAGGTGCTTTGATTTGTTTTGCTAATTCAGCGTGTGAATCGAAACAGTTAGATGTAATTTCCCTCACAACAGTTCCGATAGGGTCAGAATATATGTTGTCGGTAAACATTTGAAACACCATGCTTGCAGCATCATCAGATAGACGCATCTTTTTGGCTACACTTGTTGATTCTGTTTTTACGTTGAGATTTCTTAATTCAATTTCCATAATGATTTTTTATGTTAAAGTTTATTTGTGATTCACATATATATACGTAAATGAATCAGTAGGGTTACAGATATTAATAATACATTAGATATTTATACTGGTTACCTCACCATATATCAACTTCGGTTAAATTAACACCTACTATCTTTTCGATTTCAGGTACACCACTTCCTCTGTTAAATGACCAATTCCACCCACCAGTGTTTATCGACATAATTAATTCATTCAAAGTAGCTTCATGATAATAGTAATTATATCTAAAATCTTTTATCTTCTTAGACATTTTTATAGTATCGAAATATATACCCTCATGTTGGATAAGTATGTGTGCTGGTGCATGTAAAGCGGTATTGTTTTTATTTCTTTCTTGATTGGTGTTATATAAATCGATATCGTCTTTATGATATGTATATATTATTTTTGTGGTTTCATTAAGAATACCATTCTTTTCCATGTATCGGTATATTGCCAATGCACTCACACCACAACCACCATAATTGATACAATCAACATCATTCAGTTTTTTTAAAATCTTTTTAACATTAGGTAAATTTTTCATAATTGTTTCTCATTTTTATTATAAAACCTAACAACTTCTATAATGGTGTCTAAATCACCTACTTCCCACTTCAAATTCCAATTATTCTTATTCATATACTTACATGTATCAATATGGTTTATTGTTTTTGGTGAATCAGATACCAAATTTACCACTTGATATGTATTCTCTACTTTTACTGCAACACTATCTTTCACCAATTTTATCAACGTGTTACCATACGGAGTTGTGTAAAACTCAATGTTAATAGCACCTTTTTCAACCCTTATTAGTTCTTGTGAGAATCCAAGTGTTGATATAAACAGCAATATGATTAATGTTAATTTCATGTTATTGAAACATTGGGTTATCTCTTACATCTTTAATTGATGGTTTACCTTCTTCTTTGATAATAAAATCTTTCTTTTTCATTCCAATATCAAGCATATTGGTGAGTGCTTCTAAATTAGTCATTTCCAATCTTGCTTTGGATATGTATTGGTTCATAACCAAATAGTTCATACATAATAAACCTTTTGGTTGTACCTCACAATACTTAATTAAAGCATCTTTCTGTTCTTGTGTAATAAGCATATCGTTATATACGTGTTCACCCAATACCTGACCGTTGTGTAATTTTAACCATCCTTGTCTTTCCATAACACTATCAGGGTTAAAATCCATATCCTCCACAACCACGATACCAGCATCTACAAGCATTCCAGCTATTTGATTGTGTAGCATGTTGGCTATCTCACCATTAAGACCGTAGGCATCACCATTTGGTGCTAACCAGTAAGCATTTAAGTTCTCTGTTATGTTAGAAGGTTTAATCCCATCTTTTTCAATCTTGTCAATTTCACGTTGAGCATCCATAAAATTATCAAGCAAAGAATCTGCATGACCACCATTGAATCTATCAACCAAATTATCACGATTATATACATTTCTTTTTTTTGCAACAAGTTCTTTTATTTGCATTTTGATATTAAACACAACCTGTAAGGTAGGTGGAATGTCAATAACCCATTCGCGTTTTCCTTTACATTCATCTGTTTGTGATATTTTATACAAATCTTTTAAACAAGACAACACGGTATCTGCCTTTTTAAGGTATGAATCAACAACAATTTGTAATTGTCTGAATGATTCCATTTCATCTTCGATTTCTAAAAATATATCAGAATCATCGCCATTAAAAATGTATTTCATTAGTGATGATGAATCAAAATCAATTTCGAAATGACAAACATTTTCATTAATATATTCATCCAGAAGTTCTGCCAATTCAATACCAGAGTTGACAAGCTTATCAATTTCTTTCTTATACCATGTAGAAGGATTGAATTTATGATAACCTAATTTGTCATGCACACCATCTATCCATTCGGTTACGTAACAATTATCGCCATCAACACCAATGATTTTATTACCTGAAATAACATCAAGTGCCATATCTCTTGGAATACCACAAAGACATTGCTCAATAGCATCAATACCTTTTTGAAGATTATAATTATATTGGATGTGTTCTTGTGCTATATTGGTTAGCATAACACCAAAATCTTCTCCTATTGTGAAATGCAATGTTTCTAATCCCATAATGTTTATATTTTTGTTACGAGTATATATACGAAAAAAAACCTTGTGGGTTACACAAGGTTTTTGATTTTTATATAAAAGTCATGGACTTATTTGTCTTTTTAATTAAAAATAACTTCTACGTGATTTGTAAGTTCTAATAAGCCACATACCTTCATTTTTACGCTCAATCGCAAAATCTTTAACATCATCCTTATATACAGTATCTTTCCAGATAACAACAACATCACCATCGTAAACAATAGTTGTGGTTATATCAACACAACCCTCTATATCTGAAATATTAATGGTTTGTGTTACGTTGTATAAAGAATTATATACATGTAAACCAAGTACCACTAAGACTATTAAAACCAACACACACAAAACCAATACTATTGTCATAATTCTAAAATTTAAATTTCACCGATTTGTTTTAATCCTGCTGCAAATATTTTAACCAAAAGATTAAGAAATCCGCTCACACCAAGTACATAACCAAAGTCATACCACCCACCATTATTATTAATGGCATAGATGGCAATATCATTATAAAGCATACTGCCAATCCAAGACCATAATATGATAGCACCATGCCATACACCATACCAGAATCCATATACCATTTCTGATGAATCAGCACAGACCGTTGATACATCCGCACATGAAGATAACAAAAATGTTGCAGCTAACAACAATAGTCCTGTTTTAATTAAATTGTTTTTCATTTTTATTTTGTTTTATTGTGAATATTATTTTTATAAAAATAATGTATATTTTATGAAATGTCAAGTTAATTCTTCACCTTCAAGCATTTTATATAGTTCTTTTAGTTCCTTCATCGTACTTACAGTTTTAACATAGGTGAGTTTACCATCAACCTCATTAAAAAAATAAAAACTCCATTTGTCGTCTCTGTCTTTATGTGTACGAATAATTGAATAAGCCCATCGGTCACTGTAATGACCTTCTTCTTCACGTCCAAAACATTTTAATTTGTTTAATTCTTCTGGTGTGATAGGTTTATTTTTTTCCTTGTGTTCGACAAACAAAGAAATAAAGAATATAACCCAACCAAAAATCATCATAATAAAACCTAATAAAATATTATGATATATATTCAAACCAACGAAAGCGATTATCCAACATGTCATTGCTAAAAGTCCTAATTTTTGTGAATTTTTCATATTTTTTAATTAAAACAGATTAATGTATTTTCTTTTTTCACTCTTGAAACATATGCCTTATAATATACAATTGCTCGTTTCCTTAATTTATCGGAAGTTTGTTGTGAGTGAGATATATGTGGCATTTCAAATAAACGTCTTACTTCTTTTCCTTTATACATTATATGTACTACTACGTTAATATGATGTTCTATAAAGATTGAAGGTGTTGACTCAACCATCACACCGTTTCGGTTTCTATACCATAGAATAGATTCACAAACTATGATAAAAGAAAGATATATTAATACTGTAATTATAAGTCCTCCCATAGTTTAATAAATGTTATATTTGAATAACGATAACTGATAATCAATGGTTGGAATTTCAATTGTTTTTACTTTCCCCTTGCAACCACGAGTACCTTTGATTGTTTCAAAACTTCGTAGTTGACCATCAACGCTTGATTTAATTAAATCTTCTTTGTTTTTAAAATAAATCAACGTGTCAAATTTTCTTGGACAATTCCTTTCGATAACCAATGCTAAACTGGTAAGTACATCATCTTCAAGACACTTAACTATTGAATATGTATGTCTACCAGTATATGCTTGTTTCTCAACATAAGATTTTAAATCTTCGGGTATTGTATATTTCTCCATTATTCTTTATCTAAGATTTCTGATACTTCTTCTTTGGTGAGAATGTTCTTTCTGAACAGTTCCTTTTTAATTTTCTCAATCAGTTCTTGTACGTTGTGGATAATTCTTTCTGAATCCTTTGTTTTTTCAATCATTTCTTCACGTGTCTTATGCCATTGAACACTACCCATTGGCAACGCCATGACTACTGTAAACAACAATGCAATAAGAATTACAATCATAGCTGCTGTTGTCTTAACTGTCATGACTAAGAATAATGTTGTAAACAACATAATAAATATCGCTACAAAATAAAATATTACAAATTTTCTCATATTTAATTTCTGTTAATTATCAACTAATATTTTACAATATACTTAACTTTTTTTAAGTCACCCTCAGTATTTAAAATCTCTCTTACCTTTACTTTAGTCCAAGTACCGTTTTTAGGTTTATCCTTAAAAAAACTCAAAACATAATCATGAGAACCGTAATGATTTGCCAACATGAAATTTTCAATATATGATTGAATATTACAATCAAAAACATATCCACATGGGGTTTTGGTTTTCTGATGATTTACTAATATTGCTACTATTGTTTCCATATTTAATTATACGTATGTTTTATAAAAAGGTTACTGTTTTCATACCTTTTATTCTTTCAGCAATGCGCTCACGAACTATTTCTCTATCTCTGTCGGTTGGTATATAATTGTTGAACAGTTCTTTTGGTAAGTCATAGAATGCTTCATGATAAGCTGTAACATTTAATCCTACCGATATACACCTATCATATAACTCTATGTATCGTTCATATAGATACATTAGTTTATCGTAGAAGAACTTAACGTGTCCTTCACCCAAAGTAAATTCCTTTGGTTGTCCTTTCATTGAATACCTACCTTTCTTAATACAATTAGGTATGCGTTTGATTTCTCTATGCTCTGCAAGAAGATGTTCTTTACATAATTCTTCTACAGGAATACCAATATTTATACGTGTCACGGCAATTAATCAATAATATTGTCTGGTTCATTAAACAATTGATTGTCATAATATCTTGTTTGATTCATGACATCTACTGCATCAAGCCTTGCTTTTTCAAAGTCAAAGTTAATAGCTTTGAATACTTCCATATCAAATATTTCCACATCTGCATTGGATTCCAATTTAGACATGAGTACCTTGTCACCAATTACACTATCAATTACCCAAAGACTATCTTCGAATAAAATGATTTTATTTTTTAATGTTGCTGTTTCCATAATATTTCTTTATATACTATATTATACGAAAAAAAAACCTATGGGTTACATAGGTTGTTATTTTATAAAACGGAGCGTAAAACCCATCCATCGTTTTTACGTGGATGGGATGTAAGCGACCACTAACCTTGTGATAAGATATATTGACGTATTGTTTCTGGTGATGCTTCGCCTATTGAACATACGAAGAAGCCATCACTCCAAAGTATTTTACGATACCAATAGTATTGACGAAGTGTAGAATGATGGAGCAACCATAACTGACGAGTAGATTCTTGTTTTAACCTACGGACTAATTGTGAAACAGATAAACGAGGAATGTAGCGAATAAGGAAATGAATATTAATAACTTTTTTAAGTGGAAACCGATATTAAATTATTTTTTCGTATATTTATAGTAAAATAGAATATATGGAAAATAGAATTTGTAAAAAATGCAATATTGATAAACCAATAAATGAATTTTATAAAAACGGTAAATTCTTTAAAACACACTGTAAAGAATGTGATAGAAAACAAAGTGCTGAATATAAAGCAAAAAATTTAGAAAAGGTTAAAGAAAAAAATCGTAATTATGGCAGAGTTAATAAGGAAAAAAGAAAAGAATATCAAAATAAATACTATCAAGAAAACCAAGATTGGATTTTAGAAAAAGCTAAAAAATATTGGAGTAAAGATGAGAATAAAAAAAGGCGTGCTGACTTAAAAAGAGAACGTTGGGGTATTGATGAAAATCTACGAATATCATCAAATTGCAGAAGTAGGGTATACAGAGCATTAAAAGGACAAAAGAAATCTAAATCAACTGAAAAACTTGTTGGGTGTTCTTTTGATGAATTGAAAATATATCTTCAAAATAAATTTTTAGATGGGATGAGTTGGGATAATTATGGTGAGTGGCACATTGACCATATATTACCTTGTGCAAGTTTTGATTTAAGTAAAAAAGAGGAACAAGAAAAATGTTTTCATTATACTAATTTGCAACCATTATGGGGATATGATAATATTGTTAAAAGAGATAAGTTATTTTAACATCTGATTCCATAACTTCTATTTCAAAATCTGAATCATCTGCTATGGATTGAAATATAGATTTTAAATCATCATTTAACTGACCAATTAAGATATTTCTACGATACTTAGTAACTAAAATTAGATGGCATTTTAGATAATGTTTTGAACGATTTGTTGAATTATAATCTGTTGAAATAAACTTATTAAATCACGATTTTATTTGTATTTTTGTAAAAAACTCGACTATTTATTATTATGAGTAAGAATACGGATAAGTGGATTGGAAAAAGGTTTGATAAATTAAAGGTGATTAGTTGTGAAAACACTACACCTCCTAAATACTTTGTTTACTTTAATTGTAAATGTGACTGCGGAAATGAAATAAGAATAAATAAAGATGTTGTTTTAAGTAAAAAAAGAAGTGGTAAAAATATAAGTTGTGGGTGTTCACACATAACAGTTGGTAAATCTAACATTGGTAAGAGAAGGGATATTGCAGCTAAATCTAAAATAGGTGAAATACATAATAAATTGACTATTATAGATATTAAACCAAAACCTAAAAATAACAGAGGGTATAAGATGGTTTGTAAATGCAAATGCGGTAATATTACAGAACAAATTTATGCAGATTTAGTTAATAATAAAGTACATAGTTGTGGTTGTTATGGAAAAGAACAACAAAGTAAAATAGGTTCAAAGGTGGGGTTAAATAATTCCACTAAAAGATGTTCTGCTTATAAGTGGCATTACATAAAAGAAGGTAAACAAATAAATATGCGTTCTGGATACGAAGTAATGTATGCTATGATTCTTGAAAAAGAAAAAGTTAAGTGGGAGTACGAGCCGAAATGTTTTAAATTAGAAAATGGTAAAAGATATACACCAGATTTTTATCTACCAGAGCAAAACCTTTGGATTGATGTTAAAGGTAGATTTAAAAAATCGTCTAAAGAAAAAATAAAAGAGTTTGAGAATATGGGTAATAAATTAAGTCTCATATTTATCAAAGAAATAGAAAAACGATTAGGTAAATCATATTACCTCTTTAAAAAAGAATGGAAGATAAAATATGATATTAGCAGTTAAGAATATAATGAAAAATCATTGCCTTGCTCAAGCAATGAGTGATGTTTCGTTGGGTGCATTTTACACGATGCTTGAATATAAAGCTAATTGGAACGATAGGCAATTTGTTAAGATTGACCGCTTCTTCCCATCAAGCAAAACGTGTTCGAGTTGTGGATGGATTAAACAAGATTTAACCCTTTCAATAAGAGAATGGACTTGTGAATCTTGCGGTGAAAAACACGACAGAGATGTAAATGCAGCAAAGAATATACTAAAGCAAGGTATAAACATATTGTCTGGTTGTGGTATGCAGTCGGACACAAAACAAAAACAAGGTGAGTCTGTGACCCTTGAAGCCCATCCCATCGCCTCTGGCGTGGGTGGGTAGTTCACTTAAGTGCTACTTTATTGGAATTTAACCTTTCTATTATAATTGGTTCGTATTCTTCTGTCATTTCACTACCGACATATATTCTTTTTAAATATTTCGCCATTTTTAATGTAGTACCACTACCTGCGAATGGGTCATATACAACATCACCTTCGACACTCCAAGTATTAATATGGTCGTATGCTAATTTATCTGGGAATATTGCTGGATGTTTATGTGCAATTTTATCTTTTGCTGAATAACCAGCACCAGTAATATACTTCCAAATATTATTTCTGGGTGAAAAATCGGGTATTGGTTTATTATCAGTTGTCACATATAAATCATCGTTTTTATCTCGAAAAGATTTTTTACCCCAATTAGTCCAACCAGCCCATTTATTTTCTTTATCACAAATTAGATTAGCTGTTTTTGGTTTTCCTTTTGAAAACACAAACATGTATTCAAAAATTTGTGAATATCTATTACCTTTTCGTTTTGCAGGAAAGGTTGAACCGTTTTTTTCATATAACATAGTATCGTGAAGATTCAAACCACAAACATCTTTAAAATATAGTGCTTGTCTAAAAGAAGTACCTGTTTCAGTACCATTGATTACTGAATCACCAACAACCCATACAATTACACCACCTTTAGCTAATTTTTTTGTTAGTAGTTGTGCAATTTCCTCAAAAGGAAATGAATATATTTTTGATTTATCTTTTTTTATATTACCCTTATATATTCTAAGGTCGTCATATGGAGGACTGGTGATTACTAAATTAATTGAGTTGTCTGGTATTCTGTTATTCAGTGTTTCTCTACAATCCTCAATAAAATATTGGTTAAAAAATTCATTATTCTGTTGTGTCATTAATTTTTGTGCATTAAAATAATTGTTATTTGCACAAATATAAATAAAAGGGATTGATATTGCAACTCCTTTTTAAAAAAACACACACAAAAATTCCTTAACTTTTCTTAGTATAGTATTTGGATAATATTAACTTGTCAAACATTTCCAACGTCAATACGTGAAAATTTGGTTTTGATAAAATATCTGATTTAAAAGCTTCAACAACATCAGGGTGTTCTTCATAATATTTACCGTGATAAATTAATATAAAATCTGTTTCATCTTCTTTGGGAAATAAAGCGTGTTGATATCCCCATTTTTCGTGTGCAGTACCAACAACATCCTCAAACTTACACTCAATTCTTGTTCTTAAATTCTTGATTTTATCGTGTAGGTAAAATTCAGTGCGTTTTTGAATGTTACCATAAAAGTAAGGATAGTTCTTATACAATACTCTATCCAAAACATTCACCATATTTTTTGTGTTTTCGTTATATGCGAAAATGTTTTGATTCTTAATAGAATCCATGTTGAACTCTTCATATGAAAGGATTGTTTCTAAAACAACCCTTTCGAATTTAATACCACTTGACGTATTCATAATTAAGAAATCTTGGTTTTCTCTGTTCTCAAATCAAAATTATGAACCTCACAAATCTGGCTTCTAATTTGAAATTCTGAACCATCAGCAATTCCAAATGTTGGTATTTTTTCTCTTTCTTTAGTCATACCATAAATGAATCTTGTTGGTGAAAAATTATCGTTATCGGAAATGGTTTTAAGTAAAACAGTTGAGAAATTCATAAATCTTCCAATAAACCTCTTATATCCACCCCTTTTATTCATGTAGGACATAACTTCCAAAAACTTATCCATCCTTTTAATATCATCTTCTGTATAATCTGGGAATGACTCAAAAAGAATAAATGATTTGTCAATTCTACCAAACCCACCTAGATAACTTGGTTCATTCAATAAACCACCAACAACCTGTGCCAAGGTAATATTACCCCTATCTTTGTTTACTTTTGCAAGCTCTTTATACTTTTTAACAGTATCATCAAGAAATCTCATTTTCGGATTTTTTTCACACATAACCTGAACTATATTTTGCGGCTTGTTTGGTGCTGATGTTTCACCATAAATATGTTTTGGTGTTATTCCTGTAACCATAATATAGTTTATCGGAATACCAAGGAGGTATCTAACAATTGCTAAATGTTGATGAATTGCTACACGATATTCATCATCAGTAATTATTTCATATGGAATATGTCCATGCTGCATTATTTTATTTAAAATAATGTTAATTAAGTTTTGCACATCAACAGCCCTATTCATTGGGTGTTTTTGCAAATTTGCAAATTCAACATACCTTAATTGTTGTGCTGAATCATATGTTTTGATATGATTATCAAACTTTTTGATTGCTGTAATCAACCTTTTACGTTGACTACTGGTTGTTTTGAAGAAAAACTTTTCTTCTGCAAATGAAATTCTTTTTTCAATTTCTTCTTCAATTAAATGATTCGTTAGATTTGAAGGTTTTTGTACTACACTCATAATATTAATTATTAAATTTAAATTACGTCTCATTACGTTGTGATGACGACACAAACATAATATAACTATTCTGCTTTGTCAAGTAATTTTGCCATTATGTTTATAATTGTTTGGGATTTTTGCTTCTAAAAATTATAACCTGTTGAATATTAGTGTTTTATCTTATAAATTTATTTTCAAAATTCCTGCGGTAATTTTGCTCACAAAATAGTATAATTAATATGTTTATTGTTAAATTGTTTTTGTTTTAACCAAAAAGTAATTTCATTGTTTTTACTCAAATTACTTTATCTGTTTATAACATGTTAATTATTAGTTAGTTATAAAAAACCCACAGGGAACACTACTAACCTGTGGGAATTTCAAACTAAACAACACTACTCTACTTAAAGTCCTAAATGCTTTCTTACCCAATCAACTTGTTCTAAACTTGCATCCTTTTCAGCTTCTACGTCTGCTTCAAGATTCTCTACAAGTTGTCCATAATTGGGTAATCTTCTTGTTATTTCGTTAAGTCCTTCCAGTTCTTCTATTTCTGGTAGTCCATTTATCATTGTTGATGATATAATATTCTCGAATGGTTTAAAACCATACGTTCTTAGCTCTTCGATGATTTTAACGTAAAACTCTTTATCATCCATGTTACTATGAACTATGTTTGGAATGATTACATAAGCATATGGCTTGTTCATCTTATTTAAGTCATGTACCGTAAGCTCACCACTCTCCAATCGTTTTCTATCTTCTTTATCTAATCTTGCCGACCTACCATATGTCTGCATGAACTTGCTCTTTTGCATCGAACGTAATGGCATAATACCTGTGAAACCTGACACATCTATACCTTCTGCCAATATATCATAATGTAATACTAATAGTTTTTTGCTTGGGTCTGAACCATCCTCTTTAAGCCTTCTTAAAAATTCAGACCTTTTTACTTGCTCACCATTTATGTTATTACCAATTTCATCGTTAGATGATACACAATAGATATGAACATAGTTATTTCTTAATGTTTGATATTGTCTGCTTCTGATAAAAGTAACCATGTCTGCCGTACCTTTGGTTGATACCAACAATTTTGGTTTTAATTTAGTCAAAATTGCTTCGTGTTGCTCGTAACTATCTTTAATTATTTTACTAATTGATGTGTTATAATCTGCGGTATTATATACACCTTTTGTACGGATAATATGTAATCTTGGTCGTACCATTTTACCCCTATCAATAGCCTCTCTTGGGTTCATTTCATATAATACGTTCCCATATAATTCCACATTATTCATTCCTCTACCTTCATCTGATGGTGTGTGTACCATTGTTGCTGTAAAGAAATAACACCTTTTAGATATAATTGTGTTTAATATGTCATGAAACCTTTCTTGCACTAAATAATGTGCTTCATCATTCAATATCATTTTGATTGGCTGAACTTCATTGAAGTCAATCCTTGCATTCTCTATGTTTGTTGCTGAATGATAAGTAGATACGAATATCAAAGGCAAGTTCTGTGCTTGTGCCGTATTCATCATATCAATTATTTCACCTTTGGATGTGGCTGAATTAATAGATGAATATGGCACTTTATTACCACTTGTGTTTGCCATTCTTCGGATAGTTTCTCTATCCTTTTCATCGTCCACACCACCAGAATGAACCATCATAAACCTTGCCTCAATCCCTGCTAATGTCAAGAAATTATATACCTCATTAAGTAGTTGGTATGATAACATAATTCTTGGAGCATTGATGATATACATATCAAATGTATTGGGATTTTTTATTATGTCATATGCTAACATAGCTGCCTGACAATACGTATTATGAGTTACAGTAAAATCAGCTAATAAAAATCTTCTGTTTTTATCAATAGAAAAACCATAATAATCGTCAACATCTTTTTTTATGACAGTTATTCCATAGTTTAGAATATTTTTTATTTGTCCTCTTGGTGATGCTTGTTTTCTTTTTACTATTGTTGGAATTAAATCTAAATCACCAGAAATATTCATCCTAAAATAATTCCCTTCAAAATTTGTTTCTTTAATTCTTCCTACCCTCTCATTTTTATATCCTGCAAAACCTAATGAACGCACAACAAACAAAGCGTCATCAAATAATTTTTCATTAACTAATGTAAGTTCAAAACAATTACCATAATAACCATCACCATCAATAATACCCGCCAACAATTCAATTCTTTGTTCTCTTGTTCCTGTTTTATATTCTTTTGGAATGTGTTTGTTATTAATTAAGTTATGTTCTTGAAGAAAAGTTAAAAATTTATTTGAACCAACATTTCCCTTACCACATATTTTAGAACCCAAATAAATTAATTTTGAATTAATGCTGTTTTCAGTTTCAACATAATTTAATTCAAGTTTTTTTGCTTGTTCTTTTAGATACTCGATTGTTTCAACATCTTGGTTATTGACAGTAAATGATGGTGCAGAAGAAGTACCATCAGCCAACCATAACCCCAATAATCTTGGTTCTATTTGTAAATTATTGTTTTGATTAAAATCTACTGAAACTCTAAAACCCTTTAATACGTGTTTTGCTGTTTTTGATAATGTTAAATAATCTCTTACGGAAATATCTATAATATCACCAGATTTATGTTTTTTTCCTAAAATAGTAACAACATCCTTTTTTGGGTTATTACTGATATTAGTTATTTTTAGTGATAATATATGAGATTCATTTACAGTATATTTATTCCCTTTTATCGAAACAATATCATACATGATTTCTTTACCTCTTGCAAGGGATAACACTTCTCTTGGTGTTGAATCATCACCCATTAATAAATCTCCCACTACAACATCTTCAACTTTTTTAACACAACCATCGTACATAAGAACTTCTGTGCCTCTTGCAAGACACTTACCTACCCCTGTTGGCATACATACAATACCTTTATCTTCCTTCTCAGTAGATTTAACAGCTTCTAATTGATAATCATATAATTTCTCAAAGATTTCAATCGGTGCTTCTACCTTAGTATTGAAGATTTCTTTTATTCTTTTGATGTATTTCATTTCGTAGTGTTTGTAACACCTGCATTTGCAGTAGTGTTTTGTATATTATGTTATACGTAAGATACTGATGAAGGTTACAAAGTTTTAACTATCTCCATTGCTTTATTCCAAAATGGTATGTTGTTATCAAGCAATTGCCTGAAATTGTCATAGCCAATACACTTAACCTTTGACTTAAACATTTCTTGGTCTGTATAAAAATGTAATGACTTTGCAGTGGTGAATACAAAATGCTTGTACTCGTCCGTTGCTGTGCCAGTTGTTGCCACTACTCCATGAGCAAGCATACCATCACTAAACATATTACTTAAATGGTCTTGATTTGCTGTTAATAAACCTTGTGTGTTACCACGATATTTGATTTGAACAACACATTTATGTCCTTGTATATTAATACCTATACCATCCACACCATTGTCATTCATTTGTATTGGTTGGTAGTCTGTTACTCCAATACGATTATCAACAGGGTGTAACATTAAAAACAACTCAACAAAAAACTCAAAAGCATCACCCTTGTACTTGTCAGGGTCATAACGTAATGGGTCAACCTGTGATTCGGTTTCTAACCTACGCATGAATGTTGACATTTTAGTTACTCCTTCGAATAGATTTGTTAAGCTATGTGCTTTTGTCTGAAATTGATGTTCTAAGATTTGTTTCATAGTCTTATACGTCAAGGTATGTGTTTTTCATTGCTAATGTTATGTCTGCAATTTCACATGCTTTTACAAAATAGAAATTAGCAATCCTACGTTGTTCTGTGTTAGTTTCATCATCAACACCACGAACAACAATAGTATTATCTACTATGTCTTTGTGAATATCATTAAATTTCTTCTCTGCAATACCTAATGCCTGTAATACAATATTAAATTGCTCGTCTGTTAATTTAATCGTTCTTTCCATCGTAGTGTTTTTAATTGAATAATCTTTATATTGTGTTATACGTAAAATGATTACTTAGGGTTACTTCTTTTGTTCTAATAATTGATTTATTTTTTCAGTAAGTTCATCTACCTTCTTCTCCAATACATCGTTATTATCTGATACCATTGCATCTACAAAGATAGCATTAATTAAGGATAGTCCAAATATTCCACCACTCAATAATATCACTATGAAATATAAATTAATTAAACCACCTATCATACCACTATAATTACTGGATATATTCTCGGATATGTTATACCACCCTTCAAGTGTTAGTAGTTTAAATATCGTATATAACGATACTGTGGGATTACAAAATTCATTCGGAGATACGGTTTTAAAGAGTTCTGTTGATATTACACTAATCATGAAGATGTATATGCCAAAACTAATTAAAATGAATAACGATGATTTTAATGCCCTCTGTAAGCCATTAAACAAATGCTCTATGTTTGGTATGAACTTAAAAAATCTAAATGACTTAAATAATCTTAATACCCTGAATGATAATATAAAACTAACATCAAATAACTGTATGTCAAATAAAAAGATTAATAAGGAAGGTATTGAAATAATAATTAAAATAATGTCAAAGGTATTCCATCTGGAAGAAAAATATTGCCTATAACCATATGCCCTTAACTTAATTAAAACCTCTACAATAAATAAGGATGTAATTAAATTGTCAAAAACATTAATTAAAAATTGGGGTTCATCACTGCAATAACCATTAATGAATATTAGTATGGTATTTACCAATATTAAAAATAGAATAAATTTACTGTTTAAGAATAAGTTCTTCATCGTAGTGTTTATTATATTATACGAAAAAACCCTACGAATGGTTACACTCATAGGGTTTTAAATTTTGAGAAATAGTTTAATTAATTTTCTTGCTTTGGCTTTATTAAATCAAAAAAAATTAGTTCCTTTAAATGTGTTTGATTCATCAAACACGTTAGACAATGAAATTTCACTACCATCTTTATCTATTATTTTATCTCCATTATTATAAAGTGTTTCAACAATACGATAAATTGTTTCAATTTTATCCCAAAGTATGGCATCCAATAAAATTGATTTCGTAGAAGTAAAACAGATTTCTTTTGTTTTTAATTTTTCAATTATTTCTTCTTCTAACAACATTGCTTTTGTTTTCATTATATTATATTTTAATTAAAAAATTATTTTACAAAAAAAAACTTTAATTCAAAATGTCAAGTTATATTAGAAAATAAACGGAAGAAGATGTAATTAAATTATGTCATTTTACCAATCTTCAACCGTTATGTAGTTACACAAATAGATACATTAAAAAAGATTCTTTTTGATTTTCACAGAAATTCTTTCCAGAAATCCTTACGGAATAAAGCAATTACTTTTCTGTTGTATCTTTGTTTTCTCCCATTACTATATGACATTAATTTAATAAATTCAGGACTTTCCATTGCAGCTTTTATTTTAGGAAGATTTTCTGGTGTATCAACAATAGCATATGCAAATTGTGTTAAGCCATATTTACCTAACGCATCTACCTGCGGTGTGCTTGCACCACCATTACTCCAAATTACTTTTGGTATTCCAAAATGACCTTTATTATTTATGTTTGAGTACCAAAGTTGAATAATATCATCTTTAAGAGTAGTATATATACATGGATATTTAAACTCAGTGGTTAATTCTTTTGACATTTGTTCGGTTCTTTGTGTATGATATGCAGATTCACTAATCATATACACCTTTTCTTCATCATTTTTGGCAAATAACCTATCATATGTTTTAAGCATACCGTTTGGAATCAAAGGTAAATTAGAAATATTTACCATTTTAGATATACCATCCATAAATTTAACTTTGGTTAAAAATCTATTATTGTTGATATTTCTTATGCAATAATAGTCATAAGCTGTTTGTGCTCCAAAGGTTTTTTGACCATCAATATCATTATGTAATTCAAGATAAATCATTTCCTTTGACATTAATAAATCCTTTGTTGATTCAAATCCACCAGCATCAAATCTCCATCCATCAGGATGAACAGCAACAAGATAACCACCTTCAACCAATGAAGTTTCAATTGATTTTTGAACAAACAAATGCCATAATGGTTGTGTTTTCTTAAAACCTTCCTTTTGTTCCTGATATGGAGGGTTTTGAACTATTATGTCAAATTTTTCTACACCCCATACTTCTTTGCAATGGTTATCAAAGTTTTCATCCAGATATGAACCACAATATACATTGGTATCATATTTATCTTGTGGGTCAAAGGCACAAAGGAATAAAAAACAATTCTTTGGTTGAAGTTCAGAAACATAGAGCATGTTTCCTAAAATATGTTCATATCTTTCAGTTTCATCTTCAATGATGTTTTCTAACCCTGCCATAAGTCTTTCAACTATGACGGAAGGAAAAATACCAACACCATTTGCAGGGTCTAACCATTTAAGGTCAGGATTGCTCCACACTTCATTTGGAAGGGTATCAAGCATTTCTTCTACCAAACTGATGGGTGTCATAACCTCACCGAATTTCTTTACTTCAACACTACCATAATCAACGTAGTCACGAAGTAGGGTAACAAGATTTTTGATATGTTCTGCTGAATCAATATTATGTTCACCAGTAGATTGAATAAGGGTTTTTATTTTATTAAATAAAAGAGTTTTTTCTTTATTATTATCTTCCAGTGCTGAAAGGATAGCAACTCTTTTAGTTTTAATGTTTTTATTATTACGAAGTAATTCCTTGATTTGTTCAGAAGTGATAACTTCTTCAATCATCATTTTGTCAATAAGTTCTTCGTAAAAATTTCTTCTTTCGATGGTCATAATGTAGTGTTTTTAATTATAAAAATAAAGTTACAACAAATATAAATAGCTTTATCATTTCTGGTAGTGTATTTCCCCACTACATCTAATTATATATTTGTTGTAACTATATATACGCAAACCAACAATAAAGGTTACCTATTGTGTGATTGATTTATTGCGCATATCTTGAAAATGTTTCATCAATTCATCAAAACGATTAACATCTTTTTCAGTCATTGTCAATCCTTTTTGGGATAGGTAATCAAACAAACGTAGTTGTTTTTCCAATTCTTTATTAATTACACCATACGTAAGTCCTTTGGATGGTTTATCATAATTAGAATTTAATTCCATTTTTGCCCAATCTCTTACTAAATCAATTTGTTTTGTCATTATTTTATTTATTTAAATTGTTAAAAAAAAGATACAACGTTTGTTGTAACTATATAAGTAATGTTAATTGTTAATGATAATTAGAAAGAAACCAATTCCAATGTTCTGGCTTCCATATTCGGCAATCTCTTTTATCTTCATTCAATCTTGGTGGAAATTTTGATACACCATTAACTATTCTGTTTACATGATTTCGATGAATATCATACCATTTCAAAGCATTATCAATCTGTTCACTTGTCAAAATTTCTTCTGGCAATACAGACACATCAATGTGATGTTCCTTTTTACCAAATAATTTCTTAATCCAATTCATGTGTTTATGTGTTTATACGTAAATCAACAATAAAGGTTACCGTTACCTAACGAATTTGTCTTAATTAAAGAATATTAATTTTCTTTTCCCTATGTGTTCTATTGCTAAATCGAGTGCTTTTTCAATTCCTTCATCTAATGGACATAAAACCAATTTATCCTGATTATAATTGGTATATTCATTCATAATTTTCCACATTTCACAATTTGTATGTAAATAAAATTCAACAAAAATAAAATTAGATGTTATCGCTCTAAGCTGTTTGATTTTTTCGTCTATCATCTTTTAATTAAATTATCGTAACAGATTAATGTGTGTTTTACAAATCTTTATTGCTTTCTTTAGTTCTTTTCTAAGTATTCTTTTTTCTTTGTCTAAAGACATACCAAGGAAATTTACTTAGTTCTCTTTCATGCATTTCAATTTCTGTATTATATAACCTAATTTGTGATAGTTTCCTTAGTTTTTCAATATAGTTACTCATAATCTTAAATCTTAATTTTCTCCATAAACAACAGAACCTTTTTGTTTTAATTCAGTTGCGTATTTGTGAATTATTTTATACTTGTCATATTCTTCATCACTGCAATGATATGCGTTAAATTCTCGTAAAAACATATCATATGCAATCATTTTTACAATTGTAGGCATACTGCAATATGCAGATGAAAATATTGCCTTATAATTTTCTTCTTGCCCAAATCTTTTGGCAAAAAATAAAACAGCATTTTCTAATTGTTCTTTACTTGCTTTCATCTTCGTATTTATTGTTTTAATTAAAACATTTGAAGGTCTTCTGGTCTTTCACCATCGTTCCATGCTTCTAATAATTCATCAGCAGATATTTCCATATCATCTTCCAAATCTTCAACATAATATGTTTGTAGACTTAAATCTCGCATGTCGCTTTGCAAATCTTCAATCACATCAGCAATGGTGTTGTGTTTTGTATTTTCAGTTCGACAACTTGGGTCAATAATTCTAAATCTTTTCATAAAGATATTACATTTAGTTTTTCAAATTTTTTATACTCTATTGAATTAAATTCTTTAACCACATTATTTATGGTTTCATCATCCACAATAATGTAATCGAAGTTTTCGTCTCTGAGTGAAAGTGCGTAATTTCTTACTATATCAAATTTTTCTTTTGATAGCCAGCCAAAAGTTTCATCACTTTTTCTATATGGTTTCCAAGAAATACATACTGGTTCGTTGTCAAAATACCATACCCTTATACCTACTTCCGTATCGGTACAAATCCAAGTGTTGTAATTGCAATAAGTAAGTCTATTATTACCTTTTGGTTGTTCAAGATATTCGTAAATTTGAAATTCATTTTCACACATATCATAAAAGTAAACATAATCAGTTTCCATTTTTGATGTGTCTATTGATTCAATAATTCCATTAACTTTTATCATATTATGTTATACGTAAAATATTACCAATGAGTTACACCTAACTTTACCTTTTTGTTGGAAGGTTAAGAATAATAAATATTATTCCATTCCATCAATGAAATAATAAACTGGTTTTAATAATTCTTTTTCAGTGTTATCCCATCCCCTTATTATCATATAAGGAAACATTAAAGGTGCTACAATAATCATAGTTATTGCAAACCCAATTGTATTTAATAGTCTTTTTATCATAATCTTTCTGTTTTTAAAATCGGCAATAATATGCCGATTGTGTGATATATTTAAATTAATTACTTACTAATGATATATAATCGGCAATAATATGCCGTTATGTGCAATACTTTCACCAATCAAACCCATCACCACAATCATAAGGGATTGGTTTAAGCAACTCAGCAAGCCTATTTTCGGCCTCTTTGTGGGCATCCGTATCACGGCAACAAGAACAACCCTCGGCTCTTCTGTAATCCGCAAAGGCTTGTCTAATCTGTTCAACCACAGAAACGTTAACAGCAGGAATATTGGATAATTTTTCTATGCTTTCAACCAACTCGTGATACATTTCCAAATCTGAAACCTTATCTTTTTCATTTTTTGGGTATCTGTTATCGATTACCCATTGTGCAATTTCTTTAGCTGTTTTCATAATTAATTATTATTTACAATATTGTTTAATGTAGTCTTCCAATTCAAGCAACGGTAATTCTTCTCGGTCACATCTTACACAAAATTCAGCATATTCTTTCGCAATACTATTAGCAACAGAGTGTAAGCGTAATTGCTCGTTTAGTTTTTTATTTTTATCATAAATCTATATTTTTTTTATTGCATCACACCATTTGCTGAACGTTTCAGGGTCAACAATAATCTTTGAACTTTTGCTTTTAGTCTTATTGTTAATAGCTGGTTGTTGTAATGCTTTTTTCAGTTTTTCATGGATAGGTGAGTTGGGATGTATTTCTATCCCATCTGTTAGCAGTCTATTTAACTCTACAGCTATTTCTATTATTTGTTTTTCTTGCTTTGTCATTTTAATTAATAGATAATCGCCTCATATGTATAATGTTATCAGGATGTGCATCAATTTCCTCTTTTGTCATTGGCACTACTTTATACATAAAAATTGGTGTTTGTGTTGCTGCAAAATCTTCACACTCTTGTTTTGTACCATCAAAACAGTTTTGACCTTCGTTTTCGTGGTAATGTAAATCTAATACTACGTGTGTTTTCATTTCTTTATTTTTAAATCCTTAACATCAACACCAAACTTTTCTGCAATATCTTCCATTGTTAGTTCAATGGCTTTAGGTCTTTTATCTCTAATTACACCCTCAGAATTTTCATAATAGATTTCTTTTCCATTAGAATCATATTCTCTTTTCCACCAAAAATTTTTTGAATTTTCATAATAGATTTCATTACCATTACTATCAAATTCTGATTTATACCAATAATTATTGGAATCTTCACGATAGATTACATTTCCATTATTATTTTTAATAATAAATGGAAATTTCTTAACGTTTAACTGTTGTGCTATTGTTTTCATTTCTATAAATGTTTAATGTATTATACGTAGTTAATGATTTAATGGTTACAATGATAGTCATTATATTTGTTTAAGTCAATAATATTATTAACTGTTTTAATTAAATTATTAATATTGTTGAACATATACCAACCTCATTGATGGGTCAAAATTACGATTATCACATCTACACCAATGACCAACTTTAGTTTTTTTATGTGCAATATATATCATACCACATTTAGGACACTTAGCTTTGTACTTACCACTTAATTTACCATTTAGTGATACACTGGCACAACGCTTTCCATTACAACCAATCTCTAATGCTTTATTTCTCCATACTGAATCATGCCCATGCCCAACACCAACCAGTGCATGTGCTATCTCATGAAGTATAGTGTTCTTAACGTGCTTCTTACTAATCTTCTCTGTAATAGGCTTGGACAAGCCAATAAATTTACTACTATACCTACATATACCATGTATTGTCTTGGCTTTAATCCATACAAATGACCAACCATTAGTTGTTAATCCATGCTTCCTCATTAATTCCTTGGCAAGTGATGAAGCTTCTTGTAAATCCATATTGTTGTTAATTTGTTTGTAATTTCTTATACGCAAAAAAACCCATAGGGTTACACACTATAATAGTTAACTTTGCTTTCCACTTCCGTTACAACTATTACAAGTTATTGGAAAACCAATCTCATTGAGCAATAATCCATACCCTTTACATGTAGAACAAACCTGAACAATAATATTAGATAAATCTAATTTACTGTTACTTCTGTTCAATATTTTTCTAATATTTTTTGAACACATATTCTAATTTAATAATATTAAGACAGCTTAAAAATAATCAAATCAACTTCTGATGGGATTTCAGAAACTTTAATTCTTATTTCACTTCCCCATTGGTTGCTTGTTGTTTTCAAGTCAACTTCAACACCATTTTTAATAATGTCGATAATACTATTTGGTTTTATATCTTCCAAATCATCACCATTGAGTTTACCTTTAAAAAACTCACTTGTTTCTTTTGGAAATGATAATTCATTTTCAATACAGAATTTAACTGCATTAAAATGTTTCTGAAATTCTTTACTTTCTGTGCTTGAATAAGCTTTTACATTTAGTGATACTGACATTATTTTTTAATTAAGGGTTTCAAATTTGGCTTTTAGTTTTTGATATTGTTTAAGTTCACGCTCTTCTGTTTCTTTCTTTTCTTTAAGTTCTTTTTCCTCCTTTATTTTGCGTACCTTTTCCTCATTCAATTCCTTTTCTTTTACGATAAGTTCTGCTAACTCAGCATCTGTTTTAGCTAACCAAGCAATAGGAAAACTAAATGAAGAAGAATCATAACTACCTCTGCAACTATTATCACATTCGACCCAAACATCACCTTCATCCATAGAAAAAGATATTTCTTCAATACCTTTTGCTGTATGGTATTTAGAATCTAATCTTTCCATTATTTTAATCTTAGATTCTGTTAAAGAATTAAGTTTATCGTAATTGGCAATTATTTCGTTAATTTCTTCTAAGTTCATAATTTTTCTTTTTATACTATCTTATACGTAAAAACTATTCTAAAGTTACATTTAAACCTATACTAAATTTATTCATAATTAATAATTATAATATGTTTTTTCAAATTCTTCTTTAAATTTGTAATAACCATCACTTAGCAAGTAGTAAGGATAGTTGTATATAGACTTACTTATATCATCGTTGTGTATTTTATAATATGGAGAAAGTCTAATTACATCTAATTTTAGTAAGATTGGTTCGAGTTTTTTTTCGTCAGCATATTTAAAGTAAAGATAACTATCAGTATAATTATCTGACTCACCTATGGTATCTTCAAAATCATATGCTTCATTAAGGAAATTATTGATAGTACTTACTTCTATTTCGGTATTATCATCGAACACAATTACATCGTAACGAATAGTTTTTTTACGTGATTTTTTTTCATGATAGTATTTTTCGTAGAAAGTTTATTTTGAATTTTCAATTTCAACCCATTCAAAAGAATTAAAAAATTTACTTTTTGCCACTTTTATTTTTTCCTCCATTTTTATTATCTTGTAATAACATTCTATTGGGGAAAATCCTTTGTTGGTTCTTACTTGATATGGTTTTCCTTGTCTACCATTATCGTAATTCAAATCTTCTATTATATGTGGTTCGTTAGAGAATCCACACATAAAATCACGAAAATCAAAATCGTTAAGTACCCATTCACCATTATCTAAACATCTTCCATATGCTATTGGATAAACTTCATCACCAACTTTAAGGTTTTCGTTAGAAAATGTGTATCTAATTTTGTTATGTACTTTTTCTATTTTCATTATATTTTTGTTTCTTATATTATACTATACGTAATCATGAGTATCGAGGTTACAAATAGCATTAGAGTTATTAAAACAATACGAAATGAATGCAGCATGTTCATATGCTTCGTTTCTTTATTACATTCTGTGCAACTCTGTGATTTACCTTGTCTAACAAATGGAGTAGTTTTTGTCCCCCCACAAAAAGGACAAGTAGAATTACCACTAACACGTGATAATCGTAATTGTTCTTTCCAATAATTATAAGTATAAGTATTCATATCAAAAGTTTCTGTTCTTATTTATATACGCAAATATCAATAAAAGGTTACCTAACGAATATTAATTTTCTTTCACAAATCTTTATAAATTTAATGTTCATTCTATGGTTTATAATCAACAAACTACGAAGTACTGTTTGATATATAATAGTTAGGCACAATGCAGAGAGAGAAACTCGATACATTTTACCCAATTCTCAAACGGTCTGCAAGGTTGCGTTCCACCATTAAATATTATTTTATATTTTGATTGTTATTAATTAAATTTCTTGATTACTACTATAACCATATATAAAAATACTATTCATTTCAGATATAAATTGTTCAAGCGTTTTTTCAGACATATCCTCCCATTTTGTTGAGTTTCCTTTTGAATCAATAAATTCATCCATAGTCCAAATAACATTAGGATTTGACCAAGTTATTTTACCACCAATTGTTTGTATAACTTCTCTTATATCACTAATAATTTGTTCTTTTGTATAAACAAATTTACCACTTCTTCTTTTCCTTTTCTTATTAATGGTGTTAAGTTTATCATTAATATCACTTTTATTCTCATTTATAAACTGATTAATGGTGTTAAGTTTATCATTAATATCACTTTTATTCTCATTTATAAACTGATTAAAGTTCTTAACTTTATCAATCATTTTTCTTATATCTTCACTCATAGTTATATGTTTTTTATCTTTATATAAATATTCAGAATTAAAATTTCCACCACACATTTTTTAATGTTTATAATTCTATTTAACTATGTTTGTTAAAAAAATCATCAATATTAATTCGCTCCCCCTTATTATAATCACCCTTTGTACTATCCATAAACTTTCTAAGTTCCCTACGTATTTCCCCTTCGGTAAGGTCGGTTTTACCCTCACTTTCCAAATAATCCTTAAATTCATTTTTACATTCACCACAAATGTAACCTACACTTGGTACGTAAGTATAACACATTATATTTTCACATTCTTTGCGGTAACAACCCATTACTCCCATTGTTCTAAAATTTATAAGTAAAACACATATACTAAATCGTTGTTCTTTTATTCTATTTAATATACGCAAATATCAATAAAAGGTTACTGTAATCATCATTATTTATACCTACTTACTCATAATTGCTAATTTTAATAGCATTGCTAATATTTATAGCAATCTACTGTACTATAATTGCTAATTTTAATAGCATTGCTAATATTTATAGCAATCTACTGTACTATAATTGCTAATTTTAATAGCAT
>Ga0210043_1000830_pt1 | contig 30906 bp, 23 predicted proteins | sample CryGeymet201501t_FD_183990 | JGI IMG/M metagenome (GOLD analysis project Ga0210043, IMG submission 183990) | Groundwater microbial communities from Crystal Geyser aquifers in Utah, USA - Crystal Geyser metaG 2015-01t (SPAdes) (version 2) | ecosystem: Environmental > Aquatic > Deep subsurface >... | reverse complement strand
CAAGCAAAGACGGACTTGCTTGGCTCGATCTTGTACAAGCTGACCTGGAAGGAGAGGACTACGCCTATTGGGCGCTCGATTGTTGCGCTGCGGGCGTCGGGGCACCGCACATCCGGCAGAGGCAATACGGTGTTGGCCGATGCCTTGAAGGGGTGGAATACGGCGAAGGCAACAGATGGTTCGAACGGTGGACCCAATCAGGCGGGGGGATCATTACCGGCGGATGCATCACTGTCGGGTTGGATCACAGCGTCGGCTCGGGATTGGAAGGACACGGCCGGCATGGCGACAGAACGGCCGGACGGACGATCGAGGATCGACCAGTTGCCGAGACAGGTACAAATGACCGGTTGGCCGACAGCAAATGCCTCGAACGGGAGTGGGGGAGGGCAAGCGAAGAGGGCGTTGAATCCGGATCGTTCGAACGACCTGAACGACTTCGTGATGCTGACAGGCTGGCCGACGACCTCCTGTTCGAACGACCGGACAGCCAGCGAAAAGCGGGCGTTGACGATGAAGAATTCCGATGGTTCGAAAGCACAGCAGAGACTTCAGGACATGGCCTCAATAGCGGGGTGGGGGACCCCGAACGCAAGAGATCATTTTCCAGCCCACACTCCGGAATATATAGCCGAGAAAAGAGCACAAGGCCACGGGATGTCCAATGTGAACGATCAAGTTCAATTGAGCAGCTGGCCGACGACTCGAGCGAACAATGCGGAGAAATGCGGCCAGCTTGCCCCCGATCCGAGGAACGGACTTCCGATGGTGGCGCAATTCATCGGACCCATCCGGATAACGGCTTCTGGCGAAATGCTGACTGGATCTTCTGCCGGGATGGAAAATTCCGGCCAGTTGAATCCGGCACACAGCCGTTGGTTAATGGGGCTCCCGCCAGAGTGGGACGTTTGCGGGGTTACGGCAATGGAATCGTTGCCGAACAAGCACAGGCGTTCATCGAAAGCTATCTTGAAGCCGAAATTGCAGGCTTTGACGTTGATTTGGTTGATTGCAGCCTAGACGAGCTGTTGTCGTGAGAACCCTCGTCTGCGATATCGAGACTTTTAATTCTCAATTCCTTGCATGTTTTGAGGATGTCGAGACGGGCGGCCGTTTGAAGTTCGAGGTGCGCGGCCAGGGCGAGCTCGACTACAAGCGCCTTGAAAAGGTGATGATGAACAACCGTATCATCACCTTCAACGGCATGTCTTTTGACGTTCCGATCATCTTCAAGATGATCCAGCTTGCCTACAAGCACGAAGGTACGATCAAGTCTTCATGGGCACACAGTTGCGCCGCGCGCATCATCAAAGGTCAGTTGAAGTATTGGGAAGTGGGTGAGGTGCTTGATGTTCTTATTCCACGAAATCTCGAGCACATCGACCTGATCGAACCGCAGCCGAATCCTTTTGCCTCACTGAAAGTGCTGAATGGTCGCCTGCACGGAAAGTGGATGCAGGATCTTCCCTTCGCTCCGGATGCCGATCTCAATGACCAGGATATGGATCTCAATGAAGCGTATTGCTGGAATGACCTGAAGGCTACAAAGCTGCTGTTTGAAAAGCTTCAAGGGCCATTGGAACTGCGCACAGCGCTTTCAAAAGAATACGGGGAAGACTTCAGGTCCAAATCCGATAGCCAGATCGGTGAGCGCATTATCCGCAAGCGGGTTCAGGATGCCACAGGGCAAAAAATCGAGCGGGTCGAGACCAAACCAGGCACAACCTTTCGATACGAGCCGCCGGAGTTTATCAGGTTTCAGAATCCGCAGTTGCGCCGAATTTTCGAACGGCTGAAAAAGGAAAAGTTTGTCGTTCAGGGGAATGGCAAGGTCGAACTCCCGAAGTGGCTGAAAGAAGAACAGATCACGATCCGCAGTTCGACCTATGCAATGGGCTTGGGTGGACTTCATTCGACCGAGTCAAATCGTGCGCTGCATTCAGACGAGTTGTACGCTTACATTGATGCCGACGTTGGCGGCTATTATCCGGCACTGATTATCAACTCAGGCCTTTACCCACGGTCTTGCGGCCCTGAATTCGTTTCAGCTTTCCGGGGCATTCGCACTGAACGAATGGCAGCGAAGCGAGCTGGCGACAAGGTAAAGGATAAAGGCCTCAAGATCGCGGCCAATGGATCGTTCGGCAAGCTCGGCAGCGTTTACAGCATTCTATATGCGCCTCATCTTTTGATCGCCACTACGCTGACAGGTCAATTGAGTCTGCTGATGCTGATTGACATGGCCGACCAGCGCGAAATCGACGTGGTGAGCGGAAACACAGACGGCGTTGTGTTCAAGTGTCCAAGGGGCGAACACGGCGGTTTGGACGGAGTGCGTCTGACTGGCGGTCTTCTGAAGGAAATTTGTGACGAGTGGGAAGAAAGAACAGGTTTCGACCTGGAATTTACAGAATACGATTCGATCTACAATCAGTCCGTTAATAGTTATTTTGCTGTGAAGTCAGACGGTAAGGTCAAACAAAAGGGACCGTATGCTGACTGGTGGTTCTATGAAGAGGATCTGCGCGAGCAGATGATGCACAATCCGTCGGCCTCGATTTGTGGCCGTGCCGTAATCGAAAAACTGGTCAGGAAGACCTCTGTTGAGGACACAATTCGCGGATCGGGGGACGTGCGGGAGTTTGTCACTGTTGTAAAGGCGACAGGGGGCGCAACTTGGCGTGATGAATATCTCGGAAAGGTGGTTCGCTATTATTGGGGCCTTAAAGGCGGTCCTATTCTGCGGGCCAAGGCGAACAGCAGGGGCACCTTTAACAAGATACCAAGAACGGATGGCAGCCGCCCTTTGATGACGCTTCCTGACACTCTTCCGGACGATATTGATTATGATCGTTATGTCCAAGAGGCGGAGAAAATACTGCACGAGATTGGTTTCTACATACCGAAGCCTAAAAAACTGGATCGGCGCCGCAGGAAGATGACGTTTGAACGTGCGGCAAGTTGGGCACTCGTTGCATGACTCTCGAACGTGAGATAGAGTTCGAAGTTCAGGATTGGGCCGAACAGAACGGCTGGCATGTCAGGCCGCTTGAGTATCGTGGCCGTCGCGGTTGTCCTGACCGGATATTTTTTGGCCACGGCACAATTCGCCTCATCGAGTTCAAGAAACCCGGCGGCAGGCTTTCCGGAAATCAGCGGCGCGAAATAAAGCGCTTTCGAGAAGCAGGTATCGAAGTGCCTGTGATCGACACGGTTGATGCCGGTATAGCCTTCCTTCGGAGGTTTATGTGACGACTCCGCGCCCCCGGTCCATGCTCCGTGAACCACAAAGGTTCATATCCGATACGATTGTCGATAAAAAGGCAGTGCTGATCGTCTCGACGATGGGCTCAGGTAAAACTGCTGCGGCCTTGGACGGTGCAAAACGGCTGTTGGATGCTGGTGAGGTAGAACATGTTCTGATCATCGCTCCGAAGTTGGTGGCGGAACAGACCTGGCCTCAAGAAATTGCAGAGTGGGAGCATTTCCTAGACCTGGATGTTGCTTTGGCGATCGGAACTCCGAAAGTGCGGGAAGCCGGGATTCGCCGAAAAGCACAAATCACAATCCTCAGCCGGGATAACCTTGTTTGGCTCTGGAAAGGCTTGAGAGGAGAGGCCAATTGGTTCTTCGATATGGTGGTGATTGACGAATCCTCGATGTTCAAGGCGGGTCAGAAGCGCACCAAAGCTACAAAAGTCAAGCAAAAAGCCGGTGAACGATGGTTTGTAGCCGACGCTAAAACCGGCGAAGTGCTTCTCGATACGGAATTCACTTCTCGGGAAAAAGCTATAGAAGAAATCTGTTGGTTGAACGAAATAGACAAATTTATTCAATCAGCAGGCATAGAGCGCGAAGCTAAATATGGTGGAGAAAAAACCATCACACGAGTGAGGACGGGCAATCGGGCCACACGTTTTGGCGCTCTGAGTTCTGTGCGGAAGTCCATAGATCGTGTCTATGAGCTGACCGGCACACCCTCACCAAATGGCCTGCAGGACTTATGGGGACAGATTTATCTCCTGGATCAGGGTGAACGACTCGGCGCTAATCGAAGATACTTCATTAGCAGGTGGTTCGAAGAAAACAAATGGAGCCGCAAAATCAAAGCTTACCCCTGGGCAGAAAAAGAGATCATGGAGAAGGTCTCAGATGTGATGGTCAGCCTGCCTCCGCTCGAACTCTGTCCGCCGCCGGCTTATCCTAGAATCTATGTAGACTTGCCTCCGAAAGCCTTGAACGAGTACAAGCGTTTTGAGCGCGAACTGGTCAGTGAGGAATACGACGTTGAGGCTGTAAGCAGGGGCGTTCTCACAAACAAATTGTTGCAATTTGCGAATGGTAGCATGTATCGTGAAGATGGCACTATTGCCGAGATTCACACCGCCAAACTTGATGCTCTTGACGAACTGGTTGAGGACGCAAACGGCGATTCCGTATTGATTTTCTATGGGTTCAGGTTTGATCTCGAGCAAATTCGAAAGAGGCATCCGGATATCAAGGTTTTGAATGAAACCGAAAATGCGGTAAGGCTCTGGAACGAAGGTAAAATCAAAAAATTGGCAGCACACCCTGCGTCCTGCGCGCACGGTCTCAACATGCAGTACGGTGGTCATATTGATATCTGGTACGGTCTGACTTGGAGTCTCGAGCTCTATCTTCAGGCAAATGCCCGCCTGCCTCGCGCGGGTCAGACAGAAGTTGTAAACCACTATCATATCATGGCTAGGGATACGGTCGATGAGGATCTTTTTGCCCGCCTGTTGGAAAACGAAGCGACTCAGGATTCAGTGACAAATGCGGTAAGAGCTCGATTGGAATCATATATTTTATAGGAGGCAGGCTATCTATATCAGCCCCTTTTATGGTTCAGTGCGATATTATTTGTCTGGCACGACAAAAGGCAAACCGACCAGTGGAAATATGCTTATGTTCGCCACATATGAGATGTCAATAAAAAGCCCCGCCGAAGCGGGGCTGGAGTTTGTCATGGTGGATGTGGGGGTTCAGAAGGAAACCACGGACGCACAAAATCACATAATAAATTGCATGTCAATCAATATGTGATTTATAAGGGGTGTTGGTTGCAGAATTTGAGTAACGATATGATTGACGATCTTGAAGAGTTGCTGGGACCACGGGAACCGGTAGCAAAACTGAAAAAGCCTTTGAGCGGCGAGGACATCGAAGCGCGGTTGAAGGAACATACAATTCAGGCTGAGGCTGTGAACGCAGCCTCTTTTATGAAGCCGGTAAGTGTTCAGTTTCTTAGCAGGGTCTTTGGGGCGCACGCGAACACGATTCAAGCCAGGTTAAAAAATTGCCCGGTCGCAGAAATCCAGACTCACAAAGGTCAGCCGGTCAATCGCTACGACTTCCGAACGGCTTGTCAATATCTTGTTGAGCCAAGAGTCGAGCTTCATGATTGGATCAAAAATCAAAAGCAGTTCCCACCAGATTTGCAGAAAGCCTTTTGGTCCGGTCAGAGGGAAAAACAACGCTGGCAATTGGAGGCGGGGGAGCTCTGGCACAGTGAAGACGTGCTAGAAGTGTTGGGCCGTGCTTTCATGGAAATGAAAGTAGCAATTACTTTATGGGTCGAACGAATGCCGGGGGCGGAAGAGATGTTGACCGAACAATATGGTTTTTTTCAGGATCAGTGCCGAACCTTGATCGACGAAATTCACCATCGAATGATTGAGATGCCGAAGAATTACAAGACGAAAAATGTCAGAGACAAGTTCGAGAGCGAAAATGACGACTCTTGAGCGCTTGCTTGTATCTTCGGTAGATTCTTTGCGGCCGCCAGAGCGCCTCAATGCTTGGCAAGCGGCAGAGAAATACTGGCATTTGAGCGGCATCGGATCACGAAAAGGCCGCTATTGTATTGATTCTACACCATATTTACGGGAACCCATGGAGGTGCTCGACAGCCTTGAATACCGGGCCATGTGTTTCGTGGGACCGGCTCGAACCGGAAAATCCGCTATGGCGATGGGGTGGATCTGTAAAACCGTCATGTGCGATCCGACAGACATGCGCGTATTCAATATGACTCAGGACAGTGCAAAAGACCTGTCGAAAGGCGATATCAAGCGCATGTTTGAACGTGAACCAGCGCTTAAAAACGCTCTTCGATCAAATCAGGACGACAATGTTCACGACAAGTATTTTAAAAATGGAATGCGCCTTCTCATCAAATGGCCCTCGATCACCGAGCTTTCAGGAAACACGACTCAGAGAATCTGGTTGTTCGACTATGATCGTGGTGATGGCTACAAAAACGTAGGAGGTGAAGGCCCGGCCTTCCCTCTTGCGAGGAAGCGCACGCAGACTTATGGCCGGTTCGGAATGGTTGGCGTGGAGAGTTCTCCGGGTGTAGATGTTGAAGATCCGAAATTTATTCCAGAAACACCACACCAAGCCCCACCTATCAAAACCGGCATTATTTCGATCTATAATCAGGGCGACAGGCGCAGATTCTATTGGGAATGTCCTCAATGTCACGGTGCGTTTGAGCCTGATTGGCCGCTGTTCAGTTATCCTCAGTCGGAAGACCCTATGGAATCCGCCGAGCAAGTTGTGCTCGTGTGTCCCCACTGCGGTTTCTGGATAACGCAGAGTATGCGCGATGAGCTGAATCTCGGCGGCACCTGGGTCCGTGACAACATGGTGTGGATACCCGAGGAGAAGAAAATTGTCGTCCTGAATGGCAGGAAGCCGATCCGTTCGGACATCGCTTCCTTCTGGATGAAATCTCCTCCTGCCTTTTTCGCATCCTGGAAAGAGCTGGTCCTCCGCTATATCCAGGCGGAGAGACACCTTAATGAAACGGGTGAAGAGGGGCCGTTGAAGACGGTTTTCAACCTTGATCTTGGACTTCCATACGTCTCACGAGCAAGAGTGTCGGATCGTGTGCCGGAAGAGCTCAAAGATCGTGCTGAAAATTGGGGAGCAACAGAAGAAGTGCCGACGGTCCCTGAAGATGTCAGGGCGCTTATCGCTTGCGTTGATGTGCAGGCACGCTCTTTCGTTGTTCAGGTTCACGGTATAGCGGTTGGAGGTGACATTGTTGTCATAGATGGCTTCAAAATTCGCAAGTCCAAAACCCGGTTCGACAAGGATGGAGACCCGCTACCGATCGAACCCGGTTCTTATTCGGAGGATTGGGATCAGTTGATTGAAGACGTTATCGAGCGCAGCTATCCGCTCGGAGATGGTTCCGGCCGTAAAATGTCGATCATGCTGACGGTATCTGACTCTCAGGGTCAAACGGGTGTTGCCCCTCAAGCCTTGGAATTCTGGCGGCGATTGCGGAAATCGGAAGAAGGCCACCATCGCCGATTCGCTCTCGTGAAGGGCACGCCAAATCGGCAGGCGCCGATGGTGAAGTTTGATTATCCGGGCGAAACAGTTCGAAAGGATCGCAATTCCGGAGCTCGTGGTGACGTACCAATGCTCTTTTTGAATTCCAACAAACTCAAAGATCAACTCTCGAATCTCCTTGGCAGGACGGAGCCTGGAGGGATGATTCGGTGGCCTGATTGGATACCTGATTGGTTTTATACCCAGCTCTGTGCGGAGGTTCGTTCAGATGACGGGAAGTGGGAAAACCCACGCAAGCGGCGTAATGAATCATGGGATCTGCTTTGTTATTTTCTTGCAGCGGTCCAGAAAGGACGCGATAGTGGCCCTTGGCCCACTCTTCGCATGTTCGAAGTTGATTGGGAAAGTCCTCCGGCCTGGGCAAAACCATGGACCAGAAATGATTTTGTTTTTGATTCGACCAAGAGGGAGACAGCCAAATTTGTTGGCAAGAAAAAGAGAACGAGTTCGTTGAGGTCGCTTGGCGAAAATCTTGCTTGATAAATCACTTATATAGTGAAACTATAAAGAATTACTATAGGGTAGACAGTCACTATAAATGTGGTATATGAAGCGTGAGTCAACAGATCATAAAGCGTCCCATACATATGACCGAAACTCTTTCGTCGTTGAATACAAAACTTGAGAAAGCTCAAGGGGCTTATGAAAAACTCATGCTTGGTGAGTCCGTTGTAGAGTTTGAAGACTCCAACGGAGAACGAGTTCGCTACAATCAGGCGAACAGAGGTTCGCTCGCGGCCTATATTTCTGAAATCGAGAGAAAAATCGCAGTGCTTCAGGGAATGAATGTGCCGGTCAAGCCGATGCGGGTTTGGTTCTGATGACGTTCGCGCACATGTCTCTCGAGGAACTGCTTGGTCCGGCGCCGGGCGAACTGTCCCCGTCCAGCGTTGGCCGGGAAGGGTCGCCCACGGTTGCGGCTCCTGTGGGCGACCCGCTAATGATTGCGGGGGATGCGTATGAGGGGGCGAGCCGTCAGAGTCAGGAATTGGCCCGCTGGATGCCGTCCATGCAATCGGCTGATGCTGATATTATTCCCGAATTGGATATACTCGGTGCGCGAAGCCGTGATCTTTTTCGCAACGATGCCTATGTCAGTGGTGGTGATCGTATCCATCGCGATAATATCGTTGGGGGCCAATACCTGTTGAATGCCAAGCCGAAGTCCAAGATTTTGTTCGGTAGTATTGACGAGGTGTGGGATTTTGAATTTCAGGAAGAAGTTGAAGAGAAGTTCATGTTGTGGGCCGAAAGTTCCCATTATTGGGCTGACGCTTCGCGTAAATCAACATTTACGGAACTGGTGCGACTCGCAGTAGGTGTGTATTTGGCAGGTGGAGAGATTCTTTCGACTGCAGAATGGATGCCGGCCGATGGACGCCCGTTCAGAACAGCCGTTCAAGTGATTGATACTGCCCGCCTTAGCGATCCATTTGATCGCCAGTTCGTTCAAGACCGGGTGCGGGCAGGCGTCGAAATCGACCGCCGGGGTGCGCCTCTTGCTTACTATATTCGCAATTATAACCCTGGCGATATTCGCCACCCGATCGACGTTGATGCCTACAAGTGGCGCCGTGTCCCAATCCGCAAGCCATGGGGCAGGCTTATGGTGTTGCACAAATTCGAGCAACGGCGTCCGGAGCAAACCCGCGGCACACCCTATACCGTTCAGATGCTGAAAGAGACGCGCATGGGACGAAAGTTCCGTGACATGGTTCTCGAAAATGCGATTGTGAACGCCACATACGCCGCATCAATTGAGTCTGAATTGCCCCAACAGGCATTCGCTGCCTTAGGTGGGGAAGATGCGATTGAAGGTGTCGTAGAGCCCTGGCTCAGCGCCATCAGGGAATTCTCTGGTGGTGCAAAAAATCTGTCAATTGGCGGCACGAAAATTCCACATTTGTTCCCAGGAACAAAGCTTCAATTGCGTCCTGCAGGCAGAGGTGGACCTATCGGGACGGACTTCGAGCGATCGGTTTTGCGCTATATGTCAGCAGCACTTGGAGTTTCCTACGAGCAGCTCTCAAAAGACTTCAGCAATACTAACTATTCCGGTTATCGCGGAGCGATGAACGAAACCCGCAAGTTCATGAATGCGCAGAAGAAAATGGCCGCAGATACAATGGCCAATTTTATCTATCGTTTGTGGCTTGAAGAGGCGATCAGCAAGAATCAGATCGAAGTTCTGAAGCGCCCCAACATTCCAAATTGGTACGAAGGCCTGAACGCCGAAGCTTATTCCCACTGTCAGTGGATCGGTGCGGCACAGGGACAAGTCGATGAGCTGAAAGAAACTCAAGCTGCAATTCTTCGCATGAAAAGTGGTTTGAGCACCCAGGAATACGAGGTCGCCCGTGCCCATGGCGGAGATTGGCGCGAAGTGAATCGCCAGATGCAGCGGGAAAAGCGGATGCGTGAAGAGCTTGGATTGCCATCTCTGGTGGAAGACTCCTCCAACATGGAGAATGCACTCACGGCCACCCCGAATGATCGAGGAGTTTCAGATGAGCGTTAAACCCAATCTGTTGGCAGAAATTGATCAGCAACCGGTACTCATCGCGCCAGAGCGGAGAGCTTATTTTGCGGCGTGCCTGCAAGAGGCTGCGGCTGAATTGGTCCAGATCAAAGCCGTTCAGAATGAATCAAAGCTTGAAGATGATTTTTGGTATGAAAGTGGCTCCTACATGGAGCGCTACCGTCCTTATGCCGTGAAGGACGGAGTCCTTCAAATCCCGGTTAAGGGGACGCTGCTGAAGGACTTTGGTTTCACTGCACGTTTCGCAACCGGGTACGACTACATTTGGAAAGCTTTCAAGCGCGGTATCGAGGATGCAGATGTCCGGGGGATCGCACTGGTTATCGACAGTCCGGGTGGAATGGTATCGGGTTGTTTCGACCTCGTGGATAAAATGTTCGAGATCCGCAGTGCAAAACCGGTTCAGGCCTTTGCTTCCGATCACGCTTATTCCGCAGCCTATGCGATTGCCTCTGTTGCACAAAACGGAATCACAGTCACCCGCACAGGGGGTGTCGGGTCGGTTGGTGTTGTTACAATGCATGTCGATTGGTCGAAATGGAATGAAAATTTCGGTATCGGCATCACATACATTTCCGCGCCAAAAGGTGGACACAAAACGGATGGCAATCCGGACGAACCTCTTTCCGGTGACGTGAAAAAGAGAATTCAAGCGCGCATTGAGGCGCTATACGACGAATTCGTGTCAACAGTGGCACGAAATCGAGACGTGGATGAACAGGTCGTTCGAGAGACGAAGGCCCTGACATTCACGGCGAAGGAAGCCCTGTCGAACGGCATGGCTGATTCAATCGGCTCGTTTGACGACGCCGTGGCCGACTTTGCGGCCGAAGTCTCACAGCAAAAAGGAGATGACCAGATGTCCAAACTTACGGACAACAATGCGGCGGTCGATCAAGCGGCCGTCGATAACGCACGCACTGAAGGCCACACTCAAGGTGTTGCCGATGGTGTAAAAGCCGAGCGGGAACGGATTAACGCCATTCTCGGTTCGGATCAGGCCAAAGCTCGTCCTAAGGCGGCTTTGTCTGCCGCCCTGAAAACCGACATGAGTGTCGAACAGGCGTCGGCCTTTCTCGCTGATCTGCAGGAGGAAGTGGTGCAGATTCAGGGGGCACCTCAATCTCAACCCACCGCCGGTGTATCGGCCAATCAGTTTGAGCAGGCGATGAATTCGACTCTCAATCCGAACATTTCAGCGGAGCCTGCCGGAATCGAAGATGAAGACGACGACGCTGTTGCCGTCGAAAGCATCTTTGCTGCGGCCGGCCGCCGGAAGTCATCTTCGGCTCGCGTCCAGTAACGATTGAAAGGTATATTTCAAAATGACTATCACTCCTGAAAATCGCGATCTGACGGCAGGTCTTGCTGGCCAGCGCAATGAAACGATTAGTCCGTCGCCCGATTCGTTTCTCACAGGTGACGAGCCGGCGCTTGTTACCACTGACGAGCTTCTCGCTCCGTCTCAAACTCTAGTGGCACGTACCGTAGTGGGTTTTGACGGGGGCAAGATCGTACCGGCTCGTTATGCCGTAAACGCGGCTGCCAAGGCGTCGAAAGACATTGTGTTCTCCGGCACGGGTACCGACGGTGATACCGTCACTATTGCGGGTGTTGTCTATATTCTGAAAGACGCACCTGCGGCTGCGTACGATGTGCAAATTGGTGCATCGGCGGCTGTCACGGCAGTCAACCTGAATGCTGCGATCAATGCTTCCGGTACAGAGGGTACGGAGTATTTCACCGGCACACTGGCGAATCCAGCAGCCGTTTCCACGGTGGATACCGCAACCGTCACGGTGACGGCCCGCGCAGCAGGTGCGAACGGCAATCTGATCGCTGTGGCCGAAGACTCCATTCAAGCCGCCTGGGCCGGTGGTGCAACTGCTTTGTCCGGCGGAGCTGACGCGGCCTGGATCGGCGTTCGGCCGATCGGCATTCTCGTTTATGCGCACACGACGGGAGGCAGCGATACAACTGTCCGGGCAGCCGTCTATCGCGCGGGCGTTTTCAATCCGGCCCTGCTGGTTTGGGATGCTTCGTTCGATTCCGACGAGAAGAAGCGCCTAGCGTTTGAAGGAGCACCCGCTCCGACGAATATCATCATCCGTAAACCGCAAGCCTTCACGACCTCGTAGTCGGCTGGATTGAAAGAAAGAGGAGCCAAAAATGGCTTTTGACATTTATTCTCCGACCCAGCTCTACCGGGTCATGTTTGATGAGCGTACTGTTGCGCCCACAAGCTTCTTCCTCGATAATTTCTTCCCGAACAGCTTCCTTTCCACGCAGGAAGAAATTTTGTTCGACAAGATTGAGGGGACGCGCAAGATTGCACCATTCATGCTTCCGAACGAGCAGGGCAAGCCGATCTACAAGCGTGAAGGCGAGCGTATCCAGTCATTCAAACCGGCTTATACCAAGCCGAAAGATTCGGTGCGCCCGTCCGAAATGCTGGCGATGCAGCCGGGCGAACTGGCAACACGCCAGAACCTCATGTCGCCACAGTCCCGCTACGCTTCGGAAGTGCTTCGGATTGTTGAGTATCACCGGAATGCGATCTATCGCCTGTGGGATTATATGGCAGCCAAAGCCGTTCTGGACGGCCAGATCACCATCAACTATCAGACCGATTCAGGTGTCGGTAAGGCTGTCACACTCGATTTCGATCGTGAGGCAGGCCATACGATTACCAAAGATGTCGGAACACGCTGGGGTGAAGCTGGTGTCAGCATCTTCGACGATCTTCAGAGCTGGATCGACACGGTGGCAGACGCTCCATTCGGCGGGTCTGTCAACAATGTGATCCTGGGATCACAGGCCGCCGCGAAATTCATGGCCGACGCCAATGCGGCGGAAGGTTCGTTGAAAGGCAAATTGGACACCAATTATCGCGGTTCTGAAGAAGTGAGCATCAACCGTGGTATTGTCCGTTCGGACCCGATCAATAATATCGCGTATCTTGGCACGCTCGGTTCGGGTGTTCGGGTGTGGCGTTACACTGGGACCTTTCAGAACAGCGATGGTACTTATTCCAACGTCATGGACCCGCGTGATGCATTGCTTGTCGCGCCGGGAATTGATGGGGTGAAGGCTTTTGGTGCCATTCTGGATACCGCCGCTAGTCTGAATCCGGCTGATATCTTTGTGAAGATGTGGGATCAGGAAGATCCGTCTGCCCGCTTCATCATGAGCCAGTCGGCACCGCTGATGATCCCGGCGAATCCGAACTGCACGCTGAAGGCGCGTGTCCTGGCCTAGAATGTGATCAGGGGCGGCGCTAATGCCGCCCCAAAGTCACGCAAAACGTGAAAAGGTAATAACATGAGCCAGCAAGTGAAAATTCGTGCATTGCATACCATTTACATCAAGATTGATGGTGAACAGACTGTAATTCAGGCAGGAAGTGAGGAATGCATACCTCGTGAACACCTGGATGGCTTGGTGTCCCGCAATGCGGTGCTACCTCTCGAGGATGTTGAGGTCCCCGTTGTGTCCGAACTTCCACCTGTCGTACAGATGGAGTCGGGTGAATTGGATGCTGATGCTGATGCTGATGCTGATGCTGATGCTGATGCTGATGCTGATGCTGATGCTGATGCTGATGCTGATGCTGATGCTGAATTGTCTGTCAAACACAAGGGCGGCGGGCGTTATGGCGTCGTGAACACCGAGGGCGAGCAAGTTATTGATCAGTTGTTCAATACCAAGAGCGAAGCCGAGGATTGGCTCGCTGACCGGCAGAGCGATTTGCTCGGCTGATGCCGTCGATCCGTGACATACGGACGAAAGGCCGCGGGGACATTCACGCTCATGCGTCTGTTCCCGTGATCTATTTGACGAGTGCCAGTGCGGAACCGTTGATACCCCTGCCGCATGTCCGTCTTCACACTGTGTTTCGGGATGCAGAGGCCGGCGCAGGTGCTCCACTTGGCATGGCAGCGATGTTTGATACGGTTCCGAAAATTCGATTTCTTCGCTCTGAAGTGAGTCAACCCAAGCGAAATGGATTGGTCCTCTTGAGTGCGGCGGAAGGTTATCGGGTTGCCGGTGTGCGGCCTCCCTACGGCCTGACTATAGATGCGGAAGTTCAGACGCTTGATGAAGCGGACATGGAATCCTATTGGGATGCAGATTACGAGTCGATTATCGAGGAGGCTTGGTCATGAGCGCTGATTATGCGGTTTTCGTGGAAGGCCTTGAAGCTCTGGATGACATGGCTGAAATCTCGCCAGAAATCGAGCGTAAGGCCGTTCAGGCGATCAACAAGACGACACGGCGCACACGAACCGCAGCCTCTCGCCAAATTCGGGAACAGATCAAACTGAAGGCGTCCTATCTCAATCAGGATGACCGTCTTTCGATGAAATTTGCTCGCGCCGGCAAACTTGAAGGCCGGATATCCGGCAGGGACCGTCCGACAAGCCTTGCGCGCTTTGTTACAAACAAGACAGGCTCGCTTCGTGACACCAATCGCAGGTTCCGGCGCTCGGGTGCGCGTATTCAAGTCAAGCCCGGAGCCACCCGTGTTGCCAGAAAAGCGTTCGCTATTCCCTTGCGTGGTGGTAATCTCGGCCTTGCAATCCGCACAAAAGGGGGTCCTCCTCAGCGGGCTTATAAGCCGAAAAGGCTGAGTGAAGATGTATATTTGCTCTACGGTCCTTCAATTGATCAAGTCTTCAAGACTGTTCGGGAGGACTTGGAAGACGAAGCTGCGGATTATATGGAATTCGAGTTCAACCGCCTTCTCGATCTCGGAGGCAAGGTCTGATGTCTGACCCGTTTCGTTTGCGTGTTCTCAAAGCTATGACAGCTACCCTAAAATCGGTCACAATCGAGAACGGTTATGTCCACGATTTGTCAATGGCAGTGTTCCGCGGGCGTGATGATTTTGGTGATGATGATCCCTTGCCGCTGGTGTCGATATTGGAGCATCCCGACGCACTCGATACGACTCAGGCAAAAAATGATTCCGGTGCAATCAACCCTTTCCGTCTGTTGGTGCAAGGCTTTGTGAAGGACGATCCGGAAAACCCCACCGATCCCGCCTATCACCTGGTCGCTGACGTAATCACCGCTCTGGTGAAGGAAAAGAAGAAGGACCGCGGGCGTAATATTTTCGACCTTGGTTATGGCGAAAATTGTGTTTCGGACTTTTCGATCGGTCAACCCGTATGCCGTCCTGCAGACGGGGTGAACTCAAGTTCCTCATTCTTCTGGATGACGGTAACACTGGATTTAATTGAGGACTTGGAAAATCCTTTCGCGTGAGGTAAAAGTCACGCGAAATGTGAGAAACCCATAAGGAGAAAAACATGGCGAGAAATCTTACGATTCATAAGGGGGAGATTTGGTTCGCCCCCTTCAAGGCCGGCACGACGACGCCGGATGGCTACGAGTTCCTGGGCAATTGTCCGGAATTTAACATCTCGTATGAAGACGAAGTCCTGGATCACTATTCTTCGATGAGTGGTGTTCGTGAGAAGGACGATCAGGTGATACTCGAAGTCACCCGCACGGCCAGCGTTGTCACGGACGACGTGTCACCTGAGAACCTGGCGAAATTTTTTCTCGGTTCGTCTTCCAATGCAACAATCGTTAGCTCAGTTTCGAATACCGAAGCTATTGCGGGTGTCAAGGCCGGCCGGACCTACCAGATTGGTGTGACGGCGAACCAGCCAACGGGTGCCCGGAAATTAGCTAATGTTGCTGTGGCCGACGGTGGTTTGACAACCTACGTGCTTAATACCGACTATACGGTCGATCTCGACCTAGGTCTGGTGACGATCGTGTCCGGTGGTGCAATTACCGATGGTGACGACATTGAAGTTACTTACGATGAGATCGGTCACTCTCGTCAACAGGTCATTTCCGGTGAAACGGCGATTGAAGGTCAACTCAAGATTTTTTCTTATGCTCCGAAGGGGACGAAGCACGATTACTTCATGCCCCGTGTGATCATCAAGCCGAATGGTGATCTGTCCCTCATTCAGGACGGCGACTTCATGACCGTGCCGTTCGAGTTTGAATTCCTGAAGCGCGGCCTTCTGCAAGCCATCTATCAGGATGGCCGGCCGGTCACGTCGTAAACAGGAGTCAGGGACATGGATTTGAAATCACTTGCCGCCGCAGCAGGTGTCGTGAAGACCTCGAACGGGACTGAAATTCCTGTTCGAGGCCTCGCCCTATCGGATATTGGTCAGATCATTCAAGATCATAAAGATCAGCTTGAGCGTGCGTTCAATACGTTGAAGCAGGTTGAGGGTGAAGACGATCTTCAGACATCGAATCTTCTTCAGGACATGCTTCACGAGGCACCGCGGCTCGCGGGCGCAATCATTGTGAAGGCTACTGATTCTGATAATTCGATTGAAGATGCCCTACGCCTGCCTGCGGGGCTGCAATTGGCCATACTCGAAGAGGCGGGGCGTCAGACCTTCGTCACGGAGGGAGGCTTGGGAAAAACTTTGGAGATCGTCATCAACATGATCAACAGCACCACTCAGACACTCGTGGGCCTGAATTCCCCGAAACTCTGATTGAATGGATTTGGGGTCTCCGTGGTCAGGTCAGCCTTCTTCTCGACCATGGGCACCCCAACGCCTTCAGGTATCCTGTTCGTCTTGTTTGGGAGGAAGCCCGGTTAATACAGCAGCGGGAAAACCGCAAACTGGCAAATCAGGCAGCTCTTTTCCAGATGGCGCTCTCCTCGATCCCGAACGAAGTGGTCAAGCCACAAGGCACAAAGAAGGCGGCGAAACATTTCGAGCAGATAATCCGCTCGCTGACAGAAGGCTAAAAACATGACAAAGCGCGTCGTCGATCTCGTAATCCGCGCCAGGAATGAGGCCGACCGCGCTGTAAATTCGATTTCGTCAGCCCTCAAGGATCTGTCGAACGCGCAGAAAGACGTTCAGCTCAGTTCGGCGGGCACAGGCACCTCTATCGGAAAGCTGGGGGCAAGCTTCCGTAATCTGGATCGGTTGGTTGATCAAGCAGGTGATAAATCTGCGCGGGCTTTCAAGAATATCGAAAATGCAGTCGATAAGGCGACAGGAGCGCTGTCGAAACAACGATCTGCGCTCAGAGATTCTTATGAGGAGTATGGACGCCTAGCTTCGCAGGTCGGACAGGCCGAAGGAGCTATCAATCGCATAGAAGCGGCTATTGAAAAGGCGACAAGTGACGGAGACGCTGCTGAAGTTCAGCGTCTTCAGATACAATGGCGCGGCGTACGTGAAGAGCTGGGGCGATTGGAACCGGCGATCATTAAGGTCCGGGGTGACATCGACGCGCAGACCCGTGCAGTCAATCGCGGATCGGAAGAACTTCGCAGCCTGCAGGGTGCCGCGACGGCTGGCCAGATCGCCATGCGGGAATTCGGAGAGTCGTCGGTTCGCACATCGGTTGAGCTCAATCGGGCGTCAGGACAATTGCAGCGCACGAGCGGTGTCACTCTAAGTACGGGTGCCGCGATGGGCTCAGCTGCGAACCAGGGATATCGACTTCGCGATGCCTTTCGCAGCATCTACGGCGAAGGCCGTTCGGCGATGTCCCTTATGCAGCGTATGCGCGGCGAAATGCTGGCACTGGCCTCAGCCTCGATTGGTCTGTATCAGGCGATCAACCAGCTTGGTCAGGTGATCAATTCTGTAGCTACGATCGAGAGTATTGAGAACCGTCTCGGGGCAGTTTTCGAACAGGATACAACTCGTGTCGTGCAGGAGATGCGATGGTTGCAGGCACAAGCTGCAAGGCTCGGCATTGATATAGGCACATTAGGGGACCAATACACTCAATATGCTGTAGCTGCTAATGAGGCCGGGTTTTCGGGTGAGGCTGTTCGCCATTCATTTCTTGCTGTTGCAGAGGCGGGCCGGACGCTCAGTCTCACAAATGATCAAGTCAGAGGCACATTCTATGCTTTGACACAGATGATTTCAAAAGGTAAAATTCAAGCAGAGGAATTGCGCCGGCAGCTAGGTGATCGCCTCACCGGTGCATTCCAGATTTTCGCTGCCGCAATAGGCGTTAGCACCGAAGAACTGGATGCCATGCTCGACCGTGGTGACGTAATTGCCACTGAGCGCACTTTTGTAAATTTTGCAGATGCGTTGACCGAGCGTTTCGGAGGTCAGCTTCCGGCAGCCCTCGAGAGCACGCGGGCCGAGCTGGGACGCCTTGATAATGCAATTCTCAATTCCCGCCTGATTGTTGGAGAGGCTGGTTTTTCTGAAGCTTTTCTCGACGCAATTCGCACGCTGCGCGGAGCTCTGACTTCAGATGAAGGCCGGGAAGCCCTCGCCCGAATCGGAGAAGGGCTGGCGAACCTGGTCAACCTGGGTGTTCAGATCGGAACAGTTGTTGCGAACAATTTCGAGACATTTCTGTTCCTCATTAGGGCGTTTGTTGCCATCAAACTGACACCCATTATCCTGTCGATCACGCGGTCCTTCAATACCGGAATGACGCCGGCGGTAAGGGCTGCTGCCCGCAATGTGATCGGACTTCAGCTTCAGTTGACGAGACTGGCTGTGGTGGCAAGCGGACCACTTCGCGTGGGACTCATGGCAGCCGTCAGCGCCATGCGTCTTTTTCGCGGTGTGATGGTGTCTCTATGGGCAGCCATAGGAGGGCTGCCGGGGCTGTTGGCTACGGCTCTTACGTTCGTGGCCAGCGACCTTCTCGGACGTTGGATAGGGGGTGCCAATCGCGCTACAGCAGCTTTGCGCCAGCATCAGAGAATGCTCGAACGCATTCAGCAGGATTACGCGGAGGTTGGAGACGATGCAGAAGAATGGGCAAGGCGGTTGCGTGCAGGGGCTACGAGGTCCGAGCTCGAAGCCGATCTGCGGGACCTTCAGGAATCCTATCGGGATACGATTCAGGAGATCGTCAATTCGGCACGCAGGAATTTCCCGCAGGCTCACATGAATTTCCCGCAGGAGTTCAATTTTTTCAACGCTGAATTCTGGAATGCGGTTCATGCACTTGAACAGGGAACCATATCTGTTGAGGAGTTTCGTTCTCAGATAGACGAGCTTCGCGAAGCCGGGCAGCGGATGCCCGACGGGTTTATTCAATATGTTCGGGATCTTGTTGAAGGTAGCGAGGAAGGTGAACAGGGTGCGATTGATCTCCGCGAGGCGATCGACGAGGTCCAGGCTGCCATCATCCTCCTCGAGGACCCAACGAACGAAGCCGCCCTGGCTCTGCTCGGGCTCGCAGAGGCTATGGACGACACGTCGGAAAATGCCGATGCTTCACGTATTCGGGAATTTACCGAGGCGTTGAATGGTCTTCGTGCCGCTATTCCCGCCCTGCGGCGCTTTGACCGTTTCAGAGATTCCCTCTCTCAGATCGAAGCTGCACGAGATCGTGCGCTCGAAAACGCAGATGAAAGCCAGCGCTCAGAGATAAACCGTACATACGACCGGTCTCGTGCGGCTCTCACGTCGAATTTCCTGGGTGACATAGACTATGACAGAATCATTGATCGAACCACTTCACCCGGTTCGGAAAACGAAGTGCGCAGACAAGCAGAAGAAAGTCTCCGTGCCATCGCAGCACGTTTGCTCGAAGCCGGGGCCGACGTTACCGAAGAAAGCATTCTTGCGGTAAGTCTTGGTGCTTCGGTTGAAGATGTGACTGCAGGGACAGCCGATCTTTCCGAAGCCCGGTCCGCACTCTCTATCTCGGGGATTGAGATTCAGCGCCAGGAAGAACTGACACGGGTCAGACGAAATCTTGCAGAAGCACAGCGTGAATTCAATCGCGAAATATCTGTATCAAACGCTCGTTCAGAATACGCGCTTTCGCTTTCGGAAGAAAGTGAACAGGAACAACGAATCCTGCTGGCCATATTCGACGCTCAGGCGGAGGCCCGGCGCCGTGATTTGACCTTCACCGAAGAACAGGCGTCGGCAATTCGCGACCGTATCGAGAATGAAGACAAGCTCACGGCGATGATGGAGCATCGCACGAGAGAGTTAGACGAAGAAAAGCTTAGTGCTCAAGAGATCGTCGATCTCCTGCAGCGCCGTCAGCAGCTTCTTCAGGAGCAAATTCAATTCTCGCTCGACCTGGGGGAACCTCAACAAGCAGAGCTTTTGCGTGAGCAACTGGTCGCGACGAATGAGGAATTGCGGCAGGCGATTGAAAACGCGATCGCCTTCTGGTCGGCGATGGGTGGGCCGGAAGCAGAAAATGCGAGACTCGAACTGGAAGCATTGCGCCGGCAGCTTGATGCGATGGACCAGCAAGTCGTTGTGACCGGCCGCCAGATAAATGAAATGTTGGCTTCGGGTGGAGCAGACGCCTTTGACAATTTTGCCCAGGGTCTCGCTAATGGTGAAAACGCGCTAAGATCATTCCGTGACGCATTCCTTCAATTTGCGGCTGATTTCCTCCGCCAGATTGCGCAAATGATCATTCAGCAGATGATCTTCAATGCGATTTCGGGTGCCTTCGGAGGTGGTTCAAACGGTGCCGGCGGAATTGGAGGCAAACTGGCAAGTGGCATCAATGCCGGAGTCAATCACGACGGGGGGATGATAGGAGAGCGCTCTCCACGCCGTTCTGTTGCAGCATCCTATTTTGCCAATGCCATGCGCTATCATAGCGGCGGAATGGTCGGCCTGAAGCCGAATGAACGCCCGATTATCGCCGAGCTCGGCGAGGAAGTCCTCACTCGCGACGATCCTCGCCATCGAGGCAACGCTGGCGGTGGAGGTTTTGAGATCCACAATCACTTTGACAAGGAAGAAGCCGCAGCAGCATTGCTCGGAACTGAAGCCGGGAAGAAGGGTATCCTGAATGTGATTCGTCTTAATCCGGGTCTTGTGAAACAGGCGCTCGGCGGATGACTCTTCAATTATCCACAACTTCAATCGACGCCGGTGTTGTAGAGGGGCGAGCAGAATTCCCTTTTACACTGGCGAATGCAGGTGTATCTCCGGTAACAGTTACGAGCGTGGATCTTCCGCGCAGCATTGAGGGCCTTGTTCTTTCGGGATTACAACCTCCTCAAACGATCGCACCGGGAGCATCGCTTGATTACACAGCCGTCGTAAAAAGAGTCGGCGAAGAATTCTTCAGTGGTAGTTGGACGTTTTCCACGGGTACTGAGAGCGCTACGATTACCATATCCGGCGAACGGCTGTTGTTGTGGCCCTACGAGATAAATTGGTCTTCGCCGGTATCCATCACACACTCGTTCAAGACTGATATTTTCCGCTCCCGGTCGGGAAAAGAACAGCGTGTTGCGAAACGCCATCAGCCACGGCGCACCATAAAATCAGAATTCTTGATCCGCAAAGATGAATGGGCCACCCTCAAGACAATTGGGGCTGCACTATCGGCCAACCCTGTTTTTCAGCCGGACCCGACGCGGTCTACGTTTTTGACGGCAATCGCAACTGCCAAATCGGCGGCAATCGCAAATGGTACCACCTGGGCCGTGGAAGGAGCTTACATTCTGATCGGCGAAGAGATTGCCAGAATAGTATCTGTGACAGGTGAAAATCTGATTCTCGAGCGCGATCTAGCTTCTTCACACGCTGTTGGAACCCCTGTGCGGGCAGGTTTTCGCGGCCTGATAACAAATGGCCTTTCTTCGTCGGCTTATTCTGATCGGGTTGTCAGTGTAGACCTCAACATTGCAGAAACACCCGGTGTATCAGATCCGGAACCAGCCGGCACTCCGATCACGGTTTTTGATGGTATCGAGGTTCTGTCGTTTTTGCCGAACTGGTTGAAGGGTGTGAAAGAGGTTTTTGAATGGCCTCTTGATATCTCTGACTCAGGCTTTGGTGTCATTGACACATGGCGTCCGATTACTTTTGCAGCATCAATCAGGCAGACCGAGCTTCTGCTCAAAAATGCACAATGTGATCACATGCTTCAGTTTTTCGGCCGGATGCGCGGCCAGCAAGGTGAATTCTATTGTTCCACTGGAATGAGTGATCTCCATCTGCGCGAAGGATTTGAGAACCCGTCAGCTGGTGTCATTCGTGCGAAAGGGCAAGATGTGTATGCACGCCTGCGCGATGATACGGTATTACGTTCAATAGAAGCTTTGGGTCCGAGCGGTTTTGAAAGGCGGAAGATTGTCGAATTTGATAAGATATCCGATGGAAATGGTGAAGACACATTGATCGTCCTGGACACAACTCCGGTAACTGACGCTGCCATGTGGAAGCGTATATCCTTTATGCCACTTTGCAGGTTCGCGTCTGACGATTTGACGCTGGTTTATTTGACAGATTCTGTCGCTCGGGTCAGCATTTCAGTGAGATCAATCGAGGTTAAAGAATGAGTTACGATACCCTTACATCTGGCAGAGCCACCAGTGTCCCTTTCGAGCTTTTCTCTTTCTCCTATGGCCCCAGTCAGAATGATGTCTACCGATATACGAATTCCGAAAGGAAGATCGCCATTGGGGCCGACGTATTCAAACCGGTTTCAGTTACGCGAGGTGACGCTGTAACCAAAGGGAGAACCGACAGTTCTGATTTTGAAGTGCGTGTGCCTGCAAATTCGGATGTCGGATATCTTTTCAAGGATGAACCTCCGCCGTATCCGGTTCACCTGGTTGTGCATGAAGGTGAACTTGGCGATGAAACGAAAGAGGTCGTGATCCTCTGGTCCGGTCTCGTCCTCTCGGGGACGCTTGAAGGCAACCAGATGGTCCTACGTTGCGAGCAGGCAACCTCTGGAATGAGACGCACAGGTTTGCGGCGGCACTACCAGCTTGCCTGCCCGTTCAGATTGTATGGCGACCAGTGCCGTGCCAACAAAGTCACTGCCACACGATCAACAACTGTCAGCGCCATTTCAGGAGCAGCAATTACGCTACCGTCAGGGTGGGCAAACGGCACGTCGGCTACAAAATTCAAAAACGGAATAGCCACCTGGTTGCGCACAGACGGGCAACGCGAAAGTCTTTCGATTGTCTCCAATTCTTCGGAGACTGTTTTGAACTTGAATCGTCGTCCGCGCGGCCTTCTGCCGGGCAATTCTATCGACCTGATTTTGGGCTGTGACAAATCAATGACCGATTGCAGCCTACTTCACCAGAATATCCAGAACTACGGCGGTCAACCGTGGATACCGCTGGATAATCCGACCGGATTCAAAAACAACTATTACTAGTTCGCCGTTGACAAAACCTCGTTTTTGAGACTAATAAATCACGTATATCGTGACAAGCACAGAAAAGGTGGTAAAACGTGGTAGCTGATTGGATTGTCATGTTCGTGATCGCGTTCTCACTGAACGTGGTTTCATACCTCATAACACCGAAACCAAAACCCCCGAAGCCGGATGCTGCCCGCGATCTTGAATCACCAACAGCCGAAGCCGGGCGTCCGATACAAAAAGTTTTTGGTACTCTGACAATCCGTGATTCAAACATTCTTTGGCATGGCGACAAGGCTTCCAAGAGCTACGAGATTAAGGTATAAAATTGGCAGTAGATTTTCTCATATATCCGGTGGATGTGCAGCGTGCCGGCTATTGCATTTCAGGCGCTCGAAAGTGGTTCAGAGTCCGCGGTTGGGATTTTCGGGACTTCGTGAAGAACGGCATTTCTGCGGAACTGCTTCTTTCCACGCAAGACGCAATGGCAATACGAACGGTCGAGATGGCCAGGGATGGGTAAACGATCATCCTCATCCAGGCAACAGGTTACAGAATACCGGATGTCGTTGCACTACGGTCTTTGTCTCGGCAAGGTTGATACTATTCGCAGGATCAAGATCGGCGACAAGGTCGCATGGTCCGGTAATGTCACAACTCAGACCCCAATTGCTATTTCAGCAGAACAGTTGTTCGGTGGGGAAAGAAAGGAAGGCGGGGTCAGCGGCACCGCTTACTTTCTGCCGGGCAATAATGATCAGGTTTTACCCGAGAATCTTGCAGCCCGTTTCGGACTCACCTCTGCCACCGCGCCCGGCTTTCGTGGTTTCGGATCTCTGTTTTTTGTTGGAAATGATTATCAGGTTCCGGGCACCGAGACCTACACCAGGTATGATGGCGAATTCACCGAGGGTGTTCGACGAAATGCTTACCGGTTCACCGGATTCTATTGGGGTCACAACACCCCCTTTATCCGTGAAGCGGAAATTACGGTCACTTGCAAGCCGGTAGGGTTGGACCCTTCCACAGCGCTCATTCCCAATGAAGATTTTCCGGACTATCCTGACGCCAACCCGGCCCACATCATTTTTGAATGCCTGACCGATACGGATTTTGGGAAAGGCGACCCTCTGTCCATGTTCGATTTAAACGAGTGGAATGCGGTCGCCCAGCTATTCTATGATGAAAAATTCGGCTTGTCACTGGGGTGGCGTCAGCAGGCGACGATCGAGAGCTTCATCGACGAAATCATTGATCACGTACAGGCGGTTCTTTTCATCCATCCGGCAACCGGCAAATGGACAATCCGCCCTCTTCGCGACGATTACGATACTGAACTGCTTGATTCTTTCAGCATGGACAACGCCGTTCTGAAATCGTTTCAGAGAAAGGCTTGGGGTGAAATTGTCAATGAGGTCATCCTGACCTGGACCAACCCTTTGAATGAAAAAGAAGAGACTGTCACGATGCAGGATCTCGCGGCGATCGCGATCCAGGGCAATGTATCGACGACCTCTCCAAACATGTACGGGATTCGCAAGCGCAGTCTTGCGAATGTTGTGTGTGCTCGCGAGCTATCTCAAAGAAGCGCCCCATTAGCCGCAGTCGAGCTCGAAACAGAGCGTGCCAATTGGGGGAAATTGCCGGGAGATGTAATACGTCTCGATTGGTCAGAACACGATTTGAGCGGGCTCGTCTTTCGCGTTATGCGAACGTCTAAACCCTCCAAAAGCGGTAAGATTACCGTGTCGCTCATGGAGGATATTTTCTCGCTTACAAAACCCGCTTTGTTGCCTGATACCTCTTCTCAGTGGGAAGACCCTTCCGAAGATCCGGAAGAAGTTCAGCAGGCACGAGTTTTCACTCTGCCGTATTCGATGGCGGCTGCCATCGGACAGAGTGTCGGTGAAGATACTATTTTATATCCAAACGCACTGACGGGCATCCTCGCTCACCACAGTTCGTCAGATGTCATTGAAATTGAATTGTTCAGCGAGGTTATACGTCCAGATGGGCGTGCCCTGTACGAGAGAATTGGTGCCAAACCTGTTGCCGGTTATGCAATTCTGCTTGAGGCATTCCCTCTTGAGGCGACGACACATTACGACGCACTGCCGGGCTCCGCGACGGGACGCACGCCGGTAGAGGGAGGCCTCGCACTTATCGGCAACGGCACAGAAGATGAATGCGAATTGTGCCTTATCATAGCAGATCCCATTGCAGGATGGGTTCTCAAGCGCGGTGCCTATGATACGGTTCCGAGAACCTGGCCTGCCGGAACTCCGATATGGTTTTTCGATACCATTACTGATGTCGCCGACACATCTAGAACGCGCGGACTTGGTGAATCTGCCAGTTACAAGATTCTCGCACGCACGTCGAAAGGGACGCTTGACCCTGCCCTCGTTTCCGCGACCTCGGTAACGGTTTCAGATCGTCCCCACCGCCCCAATCGCCCGGCCAATGTAAAAGTCAACGGCGCAGCCTTCAGCGCTGTTTCAATTAACGGCCTTTCCGAAGTTACGGTCACATGGAGCCGGCGCAACAGACTTGTTGAAGATTCCATTCCTAGCGATTGGGATGCCGCTGACGTACTGCCTGAAGCAGGTCAAACAACAATCATTCGCGCTGTGAATAGTGTGGGCGAAGAATTGGGGCGGTGGACAGATGTCACGGGCAATAGCAAGGTCGTATCGACTGCCGCATTCACAGGCGAAGGGGCAATTTACCTCCACCTGTTTTCTGCGCGTGACGACCTGGCCTCTCTTGAATCCTATGGTATCTGGTTGCTCGAAGCTGGCGTGTCTCAGCCTGCCAACCTTCCCAATCTTGGCGATCTCGATAGCCTTCTGCCCGGTACGTCAGACCTGGTGGAAGGTGGGGGAAATTCAGGAAGGAATCTCTGTCCTGATCCATATTTCCAAGACCCGGTATTGTGGGGTCTTGGTGCTGGGCCGTGGTATTCGGTCAGCCGGGCAGGTTCTTCTTACCCTGCGGAATTTGGCACGCCGAAGGCGTTGGAATTGCTGGGAAGTCATTACTCCGGTTTCGAAAAGAAAACGGTTCGGTCTTCTGTCCTTTCGGGCCTCTTCGGGAGTGGACGGGATCTTGAGCTTAGCGCTATTGCCAAAAATGAAGGCTCGGGTGCTGCAAAAATCACACTGGAAGTGCAGTTCTACAAAAGTGATGATGGTTTGGCAGTAGGTGGCCCTAATGTGATCTCATGGAGCAAAGGGGATAGTGGCCGAAAAACACTCAAGATAACGCCTCCCCTTCAAGCGGATGCAAAGCGATTTTCGATTTACAATGAGGCCGGAGTGGCGTGGTCAGGTAATGCGGCAATCTCTGACATTCAGCTTGTCGAGTATGAAGTTCCGTCGTCAGGAGGACTCGGGGGCCGTTCTGCAGCCGATATTCTGGCCGACCTGAAGGGCCGTGAGCTGGAGATTGAACAGAACGCTGCCAATCTGATCAAAGAGGTTCTGGACCGGCACGACAAGGTGCGCCGCCGCCGTGACGAGATCATGGAAGGCCGTCAGGAAGCGTTCAACATTGTAGAGACCGAACGCACCGAGCGGGTTGCGGCGGACGAAGCCGAGGCAACCACCCGGACCACGCAGATATCCGCCATCAATGGTAATCTCGCTGCGGTTGAGGGAAGTATCACGACGGTTGCTACCGATCTGTCGGCACTGACCTTATCGACGAATACGCAGATATCCGCCATCAATGGTAATCTCGCTGCGGTTGAGGGAAGTATCACGACGGTTGCTACCGATCTGTCGGCACTGACCTTATCGACGAATACGCAGATATCCGCCATCAATGGTAATCTCGCTGCGGTTGAGGGAAGTATCACGACGGTTGCTACCGATCTGTCGGCAGAAGTCGATGCGCGGACCACGGCGGTTGCCACTGTTGCGGGTAATCTTTCGGCGCTGCAAAGCGCCTATAATCTAACGGTGGGCGAGGTGTCTTCTCAAGGAACCTTGCTGAACTCTCTAACCGCCACCGTGAATTCGCAAGGTGCCACACTATCCGCGGTCAGCAGTGATCTGAACACTGTTGAGGCCTCGGTCAATCAGCTTACAGCCACGCGCATCCAACAGGTTACGGCGGGATCCACCTTCGCAGGTGTCATGTTCAGCGCGGTGGAAAGCGGTGGCGCAAACGCCAGCGACATCCGGTTTGCAGCAGGCAAGTTCGGATATGGAGCAAATTATGCTGACCCAGACATGGTGCTGGATATGGTGTCTCGCTCCCGCTATGTCTGGAATACGGCACGCACCCATAAGACGATTGAAGAGGACTGGGCAGATGGCCGAATTCGCCTGCGCAAGGCTGATGGCACCCTGGTTTTCGACAGCGAGACTGGTCTGCAAATCGCAGGCGCGCCGTCTGTTCTATTCACGCAAGGTCCGGCGACTACATCCGCCTTGATTGGCAGCGGCCTGGTTGACACAACCTGGACCACGGTGGCTGAAGTCAATCTGAATAGCCTTCCGGATAATGGGAAGTTTGACACAGATATCGACTTCGGCATCGCGCGAATCACATCCGGATCAGACTTCTTTCCAGCTTCCGGCGAATGGCGGGTGGTTGTGGCGCAGGGCGTAAATACCACACAGATCGGCGAGGTCGGCTATTGGCAACAACAGCGTCGCGTTCAGCCTGGCGAGGGCGGAGACCCAACGCTCTACATTGCAGACGCTCTGCAACTAACCGGACGCCGCCAGATGGCTCAACCTTATACCGGTGACGTGATCTTCCGGCTACAGGTCCGCCGCACAATCACGAACGGCTCCGCGACCGTAGATAGAGTATATCTGTCCGCCAATCGTCACCCGTAATCTGAAAATGGAGATATATCATGACCGACACACCCCGCACCGCCGCTGAAATCGCCACTGACAAGGCCCGCCTTGCCGAAGAGGAGGCCGCACTTCGCGCCCCGATCATTTCCGATCTGTCCAAGGCGCTTCGCACCAAGGCATTTGCCGATGTCCGCGAAACCGTCTCCCGCGCCAGTGAAACCCTGCCGGACGGGATCGAGAAGTCCCAGGCTCAGGCATGGCTTTCCATCACCGCCAATCTCATCACTTCAATCAATCGAGCCGAAGGCTAGCCCATGTCTATCACAACCCTGCAATATGCCACCGCCGAAGCGGCGCTTCAGGCGCAGTTCAAGGCGGGGCAAATCACCGAGGCCCAGCTGGCATCGGCCCATTTCGATCTGTTACAGCAATGGGTTGTGTCAAACTCTGACCTGGCCGACCGCGTGGTCAGCCTGGTTTCAGCACTCGATGTTATCATTACAGACGGAAGTCCTGACGCCGGGCTGGGCATCATCGGCGGTATGGCTTTCGACAAAACAAATTTCGCCATTTATGGTCCAAAGACCGGCAATGGCTGGGGCGATCCTCAATACCTGGCGGGCGTGACGTGGGCAGCTATTGGGGGAAAACCCTCCACCTTTCCGCCAGAGGCACACGTCCACGCCGCTGCGGATATTACTTCCGGCACTTTCCTTGACGCGCGAATTCCCAATTTGAACGCCGGCAAGACGACAGCTGGGGTCTTCGCCGACGCTCGTATTCCCGGCCTTGACGCGGGTAAAATTCAGACTGGCATGTTCGCCAATGACCGGATTTCAGAAGCCAGTGTTACGCAGCATCTGAACGCCATAGCAGCGGCGATTACGCTGGAAATCGCGTCAATCACTGGCTTGCAGATAGCCTTGGATGCCAAACTGGCAGCGGCCCTGAAGGGCGCGGCCAATGGCGTGGCGGAGTTAGGTATGGATTTGAAGGTGCCTGTGGCACAAATCCCGAGCCTGCCAGCCAGTCAGACCGGTTCGGGCGAATTTGCCGATGCCCAAATTAGCGTATCAAGCGTCACCCAACACCAGGGGTCGTTGACCCTCACCCGCTCACAGATCAGCGATGCCGGGTCTCTGGCGGGCAAGAATACGATCGGGTCGCCAGATATCGACTCTGCGGCTGTCACCGAAGACAAGCTGTCTGCCGCCGTGGCAGAAAAATTGAACCGGTCGGCAAAGAATAATTTCAGCGCCATCACCGATCCGGCTGTCACGGATGACACCAGTGGCGGCTATTCGGAAGGATCGCGCTGGTTGAACACGGTGACGGATGAAAGCTATGTCTGTGTCGATCCATCCGTAGGAACTGCAATCTGGCTCAACACGTCGCTGACGGCGGACGAGTTAGGCTCCATGTCCTTTCAGGAAGCCACAAATGTCAATATAGGCGGCGGAGTGGCCGTGCTGTCCAGTGCTGCGATAGGCGGTGTAGCGATCAGCGGCGGCAATGTCGATGGCCGCAATGTGTCAGTGGACGGCACAAAGCTCGACGGCATCGAAACCGGAGCCACGGCAGACCAGTCTGCGGCAGAAATCCGCGATGCCTATGAAAGTAATGTGGGTATCAATCGTTTCACCGACGCCGAAAAGACAAAGCTCGGCGGCATCGAAACCGGAGCCACGGCAGACCAGTCTGCGGCAGAAATCCGCGATGCCTATGAAAGTAATGTGGGTATCAATCGTTTCACCGACGCCGAAAAGACAAAGCTCGGCGGCATCGAAACCGGAGCCACGGTCAATGACACTGACGCCAACCTTCTGAACCGCGCCAATCACACGGGCACACAACCGATCTCGACGGTCACGGGTCTGCAAATCGAACTGGATTCCAAGATCGAAATGAGCGGCCTGCCGTTCGCCTCGATCATCGAATACACCTCGACCGACATCGTAACTGACATGGCCGCTACGGGCGGCGCGGTGGTGCAATGGAATACCCCCCGCATCACCGACAGCGCGATCAGCATTGGCGGGGTCAATGATACCGACATCACTTTTGCGGCAAATGGCAGATACCGGATCGCGGCCCGGATCTCCTATGAAGACACGAGCGCCGAAGACAGTAATGTCAATAATTCGCTCGGCCTGTTCCTCAAGCTGAACGGCACCGGCACGGGCGGGCAGGGCGTCGGCTCTGTCGTGATGAACACGGCAGGGGCCAATGAAGGCCAGGTCTGGTTTGAACAGGTGGTCGATATCACCGACTTTCAAAATCAGGCGATTACGGTCTGCACACAGCGCCTGTCCGGCGCTGACAGTCTCTATCTGCGCAGCGGCGAGTCCGCGCTGATCGTGGAACGGGTTGGCGGTAAATCCGCGCTTCTGGCGGCACAGCAGATCAGTGACATTGGCGGGCTTCAGAATGCGCTCGATGCCAAGCTGGATGACACACAGAAGGGCGCGGCTGGCGGACTGGCTGAACTGGATGGCGGCGGCAAGGTGCCAACCGCCCAGCTTCCCGATGCGGTGCTGGGGACTCTGAAATATCAGGGCGTTTGGAACGCGGACACCAACACCCCTATCATTCCTGCCGCAGCGTCCGGCAATGTGGGGCATTACTACCGGGTTTCGGTCGCAGGTTCGACTGATATCGACGGGACGACCGATTGGGAGCCGGGCGACTGGCTGGTTTCGAACGGCACGGTTTGGGACAAGATCGACAATAGCGAGGCCGTCACCAGCGTGGCCGGAAAATCCGGCGATGTGGCGCTGGTCAAGGCAGATGTCGGTCTGGGAAATGCCGACAACACGGCTGATGCTGACAAGCCGGTTTCAACGGCGCAACAGACGGCACTGGACGCCAAGCAGAGCATCAGCGATAAGGGCTCGGCCAATGGCTATGCCTCCCTTGATGCCGGGGGAAAGGTGCCCGTGGCGCAGATACCCGATGGGGTGGGCGGGCTTGTCGGCAAGACCGTTACAGGGACGGGCGCTCTGGTGGCGGGTGAAAGCGTGGTTGTCGATGCCT
>Ga0210043_1000829_pt1 | contig 30914 bp, 30 predicted proteins | sample CryGeymet201501t_FD_183990 | JGI IMG/M metagenome (GOLD analysis project Ga0210043, IMG submission 183990) | Groundwater microbial communities from Crystal Geyser aquifers in Utah, USA - Crystal Geyser metaG 2015-01t (SPAdes) (version 2) | ecosystem: Environmental > Aquatic > Deep subsurface >... | reverse complement strand
GGGTCGGGCAAAAGCACCTTACTCAACCTTATGGGGCTTCTAGACCGGCCAGACTCGGGGAAAATTTTTATTCAAAATGTAAACCTTGCGGATTTATCCCCCACAGAAGGGGCAAAAATTCGACGAGAAAAAATGGGTTTTGTGTTTCAAGACTTTAATCTCATTCCCGTTCTCACCGCCTACGAGAACGTTGAACTTACCCTCAGGTTTTCTCTCCACAAGGGCGACAAAGCCCAGCAGCGACAGTGGATAATGCACCTGCTCGAATCGGTTGGCCTGGATGACCACGCCCACCACCGGCCGGGCCAACTATCGGGGGGGCAACAACAAAGGGTGGCCGTTGCCCGGGCCCTGGCCCACAAACCCTTGGTTGTCTTTGCTGACGAACCAACCGCCAACCTCGACAGTGCCACGGGGAAATCCCTCTTAGAACTTATGCAGAAATTCCATCGGACCTTTGGAACTACCTTCGTGTTTTCTACCCACGATCCGGCGGTTACCCAATTGGCAACCCAGGTTATACACCTGAAAGACGGAGAAGTTCTTCGCCTATGATGTTTCTCGCCCTTCGTAACCTGGTTCGTCATTGGACCCACTCCCTTTTATTAATAGGCCTATTTGGCCTTACCTTTGGGGTCTTTCTCCTTGGCAACAGCCTCTTACGAACTTCCGACCGTACCTTAACCACCCTGTTCCAAACCTCGGTTACCGGCGACTACGTTCTGGCCCAAACCACCGATCTTTCCATGAGCCTTTTTGGAACAAACACACCCACCCTTGAAAACTACGTATCAATTCCACTGTTAACCCAACCCCTGGTACTTCGCGAAGGGCTGGCCCAACAAGAGGAAGTCGAAATGGTCAGTTTTCTGCTCTCCGGTGGGGTTCTTGTCGATATTGCGGGGTATAGGCAAAATCATCCTGCCTTCGGGGTAGACCCCCGTACGTATTTTTCTGTCCTGCCCGGTATTACCTTGGTAGAGGGCACCTACCTTCAAGACGGTGCTCCCGGAATTATGATAACCCAATCCCTTGCCCATACTATCCAACAAGGTCAGGGGCGTGCCCCGGTTCCTGGGGACCCGGTACTTCTTACCTATGGCCGTGACGAACGCTTTCGTATTCGCTCGGTTCCTTTAGTAGGAATTTTTCGCTATCCCAATTCCCACGAAACCTTGGACCCCCTGGTTCTGGTAGATTCCCGTACCCTGGCCGATCTCTTTTCTATTCAAACCCGGGTATTTCAAGACTCTTTTTCAACCGATGGACCTTTAAACTCCCAAGATCTAGACCTGCTGTTTTCCGACGACGAATTTTTAGCCCCCACACCCGAGGAACAAAGTGGCCAATCCTTGGCAGATCAACTTCTATCCCAAGTTCTTTCGGTTGCCCCCGAGGCCAGTGTCTCTGGTTCCCAACCGCAGAACCTAGACGCTCACTTTGTCCTGGTAAAAGGACCATTGACCCCCAGTGTCCAAGAACTTGCCACAAGTGTAGGTGCTCAAATTCTTCCCTGGCGTCAAGCTGCGGGGCAGTCTGCTCTTTTTGTCTTGCTTTTACAAACGGTCTTTAACGGAGGGTTCCTCCTTTTTACCCTGGTGGTCATATTTGGTACGGCAAACCTGGTAGTTATTTCTACCTACCGGCGCAGTCGCGAAATTGGCACCCTCCGCGCCTTGGGTATAGACGACCGACAGGTGAGAAACCTATTTATACTTGAACACCTACTTTTGGCCCTCTTCGCCGGCCTTTTAAGCCTCGTGGCTTCGGGACTCGTTGTGGTACTGGTAAATTCCCGACAACTCGCCCTGCCAAATACCCTACTGCGAACCATGCTCGGGGGGCCAACATTACACTTGGCAATCGACCCGGTCGTAGGGTTTTTTGCCTTGGGTATGTTGCTCTTTATTGCGGTGGCATCTTCGTACCTTCCGGTTGCCCGGGCGAATCGTACCCCAATAATCCAACTGGTAAGGGGCCTCTAGTGGATTTGCCTATGATTCTGTCCTCATCCTTTCGCTATCTTCGGGGGCATTTTCGACATTACCTCTTTGTCCTTTTAGTCGTTGCCCTGGGTTTTGGCTTTATTACCACCTCATCTTCCCTGGCCGATGGAATGCAACAGTCGGTAGAACGGTCCGCCCTCCAGCATTACGCCGGCCATGTGTTTATTCACGGCAGGGACCGTCAGGCCCGATCTCTCATGGTCATGGACGATCTTGCCATAATCGAAGAAGTGGTGGACTCTCTGCTTCCCCCGGGAGTTCAGAAGGTCTATCGGGTTCATGGCTTCGATCGTACAAGCCTGCTTTCTGGGGGCTCCCAGTTTCCCCTTAAAGACCTCTTTGGCGTAGATTTTATCGCCGAGGCAAGTTTGTTTTCCCAACTGGACTACCTCCAAGGCCAGTACTCAACCGACTGGGACCCCAATACCCTGGTTCTTTCGGCACCTGCGGCCGAACTACTCAAAGTTCGGTTTGGCGACTCCCTGGTTCTAAGGGTAGAAAATCGCCAAGGCCAAACGGATACCCGCGAACTTGTTGTTCGGGCAATACTTCGCGACGACAGTGTATTTGGTTACTCCCGGGCCTACATTGACCACACCACCGCCGCTCAACTTCTAGGCCTTTCGCCTGCCTCCTACTCGGTATTGGGTCTGGTCCTTCCCGATCCCCTTACCTCGAGGCTCTGGGCGACTACCATCCGACAGGCCCTCGAAAATCGTTTACCCCTCGGGGGTCCCATTGAAACCCGAAATCAACTAACTACCGAGTTACGAAAATCCTGGCAAGGGGTTCGGTATTTTGTTTTCGACCTACCGGTCTATTTGGGCGAAATTACCGATCTTTTAGGGGCCCTGCGTTTGGGCTCGTACCTGCTCTTAGGAATTATGAACCTTGTAGTCCTTGCTGCTGCCCTGGTTACCTACCGGGTAGTGCTCCATCAACGAACCCGGGAACTAGGTACCCTGGTTGCCCTGGGGTATCCCCATATTTTTGTTGTCGCCCTGCTTTTTTTTGAATTGCTCATGCTTCTAGGATTAGGAATTTTGTTCGGAACCCTCTTGGGCCTTGGGGCCACACAGGTAACCGGTCTTTTTGCCTTCGAATGGATACCCGGGTTCGAGCTCTTTCTTACCAACGGGCGATTGGTTCCGCTTTTTCTTTCTTCCCGCTTTTTTGCCAACTCCGGAATTATGGTTTTAGCAGTAATTCCCCCGGTGCTTTTTATGGCTCTTCGTATGGTCCATCGCCCCATTCCGAACTTGTTGAAAGGACAACTTACCGCCCTATGAGAAAACTCGTTTCTTTTATTATGTGGGGATTTCTGTGCTTGAGCCTTTTCGCCCAAACCTCGACCGATGTAGCCCGCCTACGCCGGGCCGATGGGTCTTGGACCTATGTAGATTCAGACTTTTCGGCCGAATACGAAATAATTCAAGACACCCCCGGCCGAGGTAGGTCAATAACCAAGGCCGCGGTGTTTCGCCGAGACCGAAACAATATTTACACTATCGTCGTCCTCGAACCCCAAGCCGATCGGGGTCAGGGATACCTGAAACAAGGGGACACCCTATGGATATACGACCCCGAAAGTGGACAGTTCAATACCACCAGCTCCCGGGATCGTTTTCGAAATACCAACGCTCGAAACTCCGACTTTACCCAATCTACCCTGGCCGAGGACTACCGAATTTTGTCCGTAAGTTCCGTCCGTCTTGGCCGCTTTGACGCCTTTTTGTACGAGCTTGAGTCAGACAAGTCGGGCATAACCTTTCCCTACATGAAGGTGTGGATAACCGACGATGGTCGAATTTTGAAGACCGAGGACTACAGCCTCTCGCGCCAGCTCATGCGAACCACCGCCGTACCCAACTACCACCAAATTTCTGGCCGGCTGGTACCTCAGCAAATATTTATTGTAGATGAACTGGAAGGGGCGGTTGTCAACGGTACCTTTGTTCACGAACGGACAATTCTAACCGTGTCAAACCCGAGTTTTGCCCCAGTGAACGACTCGGTGTTCTCTCGAACTTTCTTGGAAAGAATTCGTCGATGACAAAGAGTTCTCTGGTCCTGGTTTTTCTTGTCCTGGGGTTTATATCCTGGTCCCAAACACCCCCTTCCCAAGACGACCCACTGGACCTAGATAGCCTGTTCGACGGCGAGGAGGTTGTTCAAGAGGACCCTCCATCGACCCCGTCCTTACCCCAGCCCACGGTGCTGGACCGGGTGCAACAACGAGACCCGGTCGAACTTACCTCTACCTTTGGCCTGGTATTTGGGTACTCTCCGGGGTGGAAAGACTCTCTGTCTGCTTCTGAATACGATGGTCTTTCGATTCTTACCCTAGGTTCTTACCTGGGGCTACGGCTTGCAATTTCGCCGGTACTTACCGTGTGGACCGGGGTCAGTTTTTCCTACCCCGGGTATGTGTTAGACGTTACCCAGCTGTATGCCGACTACACCTTTTCGAATGGTTTTTTGCTTAGTCTGGGGCGCCGTACCTTACAATGGGGCCGATCGCCCAACTTTGGTTTTGGAAACCTCCTGCAACGCCAAGCAGATAATCCCCTAAGCCCAGTTTCTACAAAGAGTCTGTTAGTGAGCCGCCTTTCTATTCCTATAGGTGTTGGTGGTCTTGACCTGGTAATCCAAAACAAAGACGAATACCATAGTAATCCCCAATCTCCGGACCCCCTCCGCCTTGGGTACGGTCTTCAATATGTCCTTGCCATCGAGAAACTAGAACTAGACCTACGGGTATTCTACCAGGCGGGAATGGCTGCGCGGCTGGCCGGTTCCGGAGCCATCGGCCTTAACGAGTGGCTCGACCTCTACGGCGAAGGACTCATTGCCGCCAGTACCCTTCGCTTGGATGCCACCGAAATAATTGACCCAACCCGGCCCTATGACCCTCTCGATTTTAGTCTTGCTTTTGGAAGTATTTTTACCCTCTTTGACGCAACCCTAACGATTAACCCCGAGTGGTACTATAATGGGGAAGAAAGCGAAACTATCGTTCCTGGACCCTTTCCGTTATTCTGGGGTTCCAATTTGGCACTTAATGTAGATTTCCGGCCCAAAGATCTTGGGATCCGGGCCCAACTTGGTTCCCGTTGGTCCTTTTCTACCAACACCGGCATCGTTCTACCTGGGGTCTCCTTCGATATTACCCGTCACTTAACCTTTAACCTTGGCGCAGGTTTCCTTTTTGGCCCATCTCACCTTGGATACCCCCAAAATAACCCCGACCCTAGCCCTTCAAACAGATCGGCCTTTATGACCGCCGCCCTAGCCCTTAATGGAAGATTATGAACATAACAGTCGCCGGCCTTGGTTTTGTAGGCCTTTCTAACGCCGTTCTATTAGCCCAAAACAACTGGGTTCGGGTATTCGACATAGATTCGAAGAAACTCGACCTTCTTCGTCGGGGAATATCCCCCATAGTCGACGAAGAATTGACCCACTACCTTTCCCAAGTTGAACTGGATTTAGCCGTGGAATCCAACGCCGAAAAAGCCTACGAAGGGGCCGATCTTGTCCTCGTGGCCACCCCTACCGACTACGACCCGGAAACGAACTATTTTAACACCAATTCGGTCGAACAGGTTATTTCTCAAGTGCTCGACGTAAACCCCAAAGCCACTATCGTCATTAAGTCGACCGTGCCGGTCGGATTTACAGCGTCTATGCAAAAAAAGTACTACAGCAAGAACATTATTTTTTCTCCCGAGTTTCTACGGGAAGGAAAGGCCCTGTACGACAACCTCTTTCCTACCCGCATCATTGTGGGCGATAGGGGAAAGCGGGGTCAGCAGTTCGCCGAACTTCTTGCCCAGGGGGCCATAAAAAAAGACGTTCCCCTCCTATTAACCGACCCAACCGAGGCCGAGGCCATTAAGCTTTTTGCCAACACCTTCTTGGCCCTACGTATTGCCTACTTTAACGAGTTGGACTCCTACGCCGAAGTCCACGGCCTTTCTACCGAGCACATTATTCGGGGGGTTAGCCTCGATCCTCGAATTGGCGACTACTACAACAACCCCAGCTTTGGTTACGGTGGGTACTGCTTACCTAAAGACACAAAACAACTCTTGGCCAACTACTCCCAGGTACCCAACAACCTCATTCAGGCCGTTGTCGATGCCAACCGAACCCGAAAAGACCATATTGCCACCCAAATTCTTGCCCGAAAACCAAAAACCGTCGGAATTTATCGACTGACCATGAAGTCCAACTCAGACAATTTTCGATCTTCCGCAGTCCAAGGGGTAATGAAACGCCTGAAAGCCAAAGGAATTCCCGTCTATATTTACGAACCTGCCTACGAGGGAGACTCGTTCTTCAACTCGCCTGTTCTAACCGACCTGGAAGAGTTCAAAAACACCTGCGATGTAATAATTTCTAATAGACACAACCCCGAGCTCTCCGATGTACACCACAAACTCTATACCCGTGACATTTTCTTTCGGGACTAAGGATAAATAGTATGACCTCGCTACACAAAAAATTCGTCTTGGACGAGGTGTTTCTCATGGCCTGGAACGCCTCGGCCCAACACAACCGACTGTACGCTCTTGAATGTACACCAACTCAACGCATAGTCTTTAAAAACCGTATGAAGGAGTTCATCGAATCTTCGGTCCTGCCTAATTACCACCACGACTACAGCGAGAAAGATCACCTAAGCTTCATTCATTCCATTAAAGAGTATGCCGAGAAAGAATTTTGCCCCATTCTCAGTAAAGGAACCTACACAATAGGCACCGCCCAAAAACTTCTTAACCTGCTTCTAAAATACTACTGGTGTCTGGGTTACCTAGACAACACCCCCCTTCATTGCCCGGTGGATAGAATAATTCTTCAGGTCGCAGGAATTAACTCGGTGAACTGGACCGATTTTGATACCGCCGATGAATACCAAGGGATAGTCAATCGCCTAAAAGAAGTAGCCCAATCTCGGTCCCTAGCCGAATGGGAACTAGACCTTTGGTCTCGCCGAACTACTGCCACATAAGGATAATGTTATGGAAAATTATCTGACCCACACAATAACCAAGGTAACCGGGCAGTATGGTCTAGAAGCCATGAAGGCCCTAACCGAGTACGTTGTGCAACCTATGGTTTTGGTCGATAAACACGCCACCCTTACCTACTACAATTCTGCCGCCCTGGAAGAGTTTCGTAGGTTATGGAATGTTACCATCTCCTTGGGGAGTAATTTTCTGGAGTATTTACCAACCGATGTACACAAAGAGTTTTCCAACGCCCTATTGGTCGTAACCTCGGGTTCGGTGGACTACCACCTTCTGCGGCCAGACTACGGTTTTCATTTTATTCCGGTTCAAGAGTCCCTCGACAGAAATCCCTGGGGCATTTGGATTGTGGTTACCAAAGAAAAACTCGAAAAGGCCCAACCGTGAAACCCATCCTGTGGGGTCTGGTCTTAGTCCTCGTATTTTCGCCCGCCTTTGGAGCCGAACCCGAAGAGCGGGCTGCCTTCTTGGCAAGTGGAATTCTTGGAGCCGACGACGGAGGACTGTACACCGGTCCGGGGTTAGGGTTTCGACTACTTTCCGACTCTATTACCATGAGTGGGAACATGCGATTTGTTAACGACGGTAAGTGGGACCCTACCGAAAGTTGGATGCTTTATGGTTACTATTTTGACCTTCTTCACGCCTCGGTTACCCTTCACAGCAGTCCATTCGAGTTGTCCTTTGGATATTTGCCCGCTACCCATCGGTATTCTCAAAATCCCTTTGAAATTCTTTTAGACGCCAACGGCAAACCAGCTATAGGTGCGGCCTTTACCTACGATGGTACCCTGTTCTCGTACCAAACCCGTTGGATTGGGCTCAATTACCGGTCCCCTTGGGAATACGGCTATGCCCCCGACCCCGAAGCTACCTGGCGAGACAGGGGTTTTAATAAAAAAATCTACCTTATTCATTTGGGAAACCTTCGAGTAGGGTATCAAGAAAGTTCGGTTTTTCTCGACCGCTTTTTTGATGCCAACTTCTTCCTCAACCCGGCCCCGACCTTATTCGTCAATACCCTGTGGTCCCAGGGTGATAATCCCTGGGTTCATAATACCAACGACTCCAGCTATATGGGCTTCTACGGCGACTACACCTTGCCCCAGTTTCGAGCCGAGGCAGAAGTGGTCATTAAGGATATGGTTAGGCCTGGGAACCTGGATACAGGGAACTTAAACAAGTTTGCCTGGTCTGCAGGCGCGACCTTTACTACCGACCTGGGCAATTTTTCTTTTTGGCACGGCGGGGCAACCAAACATATGTTTGCAGCCTCTTATTCGGAAGACGGTAATCCTAATAAGTACCCCTACGAATATACCTACTATCCGGCCAGCCAGGTTGAAGGGCGTACCATTGCTCTATCGGACAATTACATCGGGTTCCCCTACGGCGAAAATACCCTGGCCTTTCAGTTGGCCTGGCAAAAGCCTTGGATCCTGGGAGCTTATCTCTTAACCACTGATACGACCTTGGAGTGGGCTATTGGGGGTTCTCAATCGCCCCATAACCCTTGGCATTTGGATGACAGTTGGCGCGACATACCCCGGGACACCGAGCTCTTTTATGGTGATTCCGTGTTATCCCACACTCTCGTTCTCTCTTTGGGCGCCCAAGTAGAGTGGTCCAATTTTTTCCTCCACGCCCAAGTTGAACTGGGTGGGACTTTTAATCCGCTCAATTTGGTAACACCCATTGCAGGGGAGCCACCACTGTGGAGGCCCCAGGCTGGCGCCTTCGATAATGCCACCCGCATTGAGTTGGAAATGGGAGTTAAATTGGGAAACTTATAAACCACTGCCAGGTTTGCTCAACCCCTTCGGCGGTGGTGTAGGGTGGGGGACCAAAGGTCTTGTTCAACCGAGCTCTATCAATGGTTAGGTTGGGCCAGGTAAGCATTTTGTATTTCTGACTCGTCACTAAGGGGCGTTTTTTTCCCGTACTGGCTACCAGGTCACCAATTTTTGCCAGAATGTACAGGGGAAAGCGGGGAATTGGCACCGGAATGGACCACGAGCCGTAACTCTTTCGTATTAACGCAGCGAAATCGTTGGCCGAGAGGTCGGTACTATCGGCCATAAAATACGTGCCCAGAATATCGGGGTTTTCAAGGACCTTGGTTACATAATAGGTGAGGTTTTTGACAAAAATTGGACTAATGAGCGATGGGTACAAAAAAATCGGAGAAAAACCCTTGGCCATGGCACGAAAAAAGACCAAAAAATCCTTGTCCCGGGGACCATATACAGGTCCGGGTCGGAGAATGGTAAGGTCAATACCCCCCTGAGCACATTTTTCTCGTACCAGGTTTTCGGCCATCAATTTCGATACACCGTAGTCGGTAAAGGGAAGATTTTTGGTCTCTTCGTTAATAGGCTGGCTATTTTTACTGGGGTGTACTGCTTCTTGGCTCGAAAAATACACGAACCTAGTCGGCTGGTTCTTGGTTTGCACGATCGCCGAAAGTAAGGCTTCGGTGTAGCGAAGATTCACTTTCATAAATTCCTCTCGAGAATCGGCAATTGTAATGCCTGCTAAATGCAGGATTTCATGGCAACCATCGGCGAAGGAAACCAAATCTTCGACCCGGTCATAACTTCCGCGCTGTACTTCGACCTTTTTTGCCCAGTTCGATGGTAGTAGACTACCGGCCCTTAGAAAACATCGTAGGGTGTATCCCTCGTCCACCAGGCTTTCTACCAAATGGGTGCCGATAAACCCCGTTGAACCGGTAATTCCGATTATTTTTTTTTGCATTTGTATGTATAGTAACAAAATAATATTAATTGTTCTATTAGCTGGCCCACCCGTACCGTTGTTCGAAACCCCTTAGCTTAGGATTTCTTCTTTGGTCGGGTGGGCTTTTTGTCAAGGCGCTTGGTTTCCTCCATGAGGTTCATACATCCTCTGGCGACCCTGTGATACCTTTGTAGTCTTGATTATCGGGCCCAGCAAACAATAGCTGCTATTTTTTATATGCCAACAGGAAGACCCCGAGGACTTGTTCCTCGGGGTCTTTTTTTGCCTTTTTTTCAAGGTTTTTAGTATTATAAAGTCAAAAAAATCTAAAAAAAAATTATAATTTTTAATTACGTCTCCCGTTGCCCAACCGGAGGCAGAAAGTTACAATTGGGTCTATGGAAAACAACACAACAATAGTCTCCGAAGGATCTCTCGATCGAGTGGATGAAGTGTTTCGTTCCTTGTGGGACGATAGGGCGCCCCTGGTTATTGCCGACTCCAATACCTGGAAGGCCGCCGGAGCCCAGGTATTTAAAACCCTCAAGGAATCCTTTGGCGATCGGTGTTCGAGGTTCATTTTTCCTGACAATCCCAAGGTCTACGCCGACTACGACAACGTAACTACGGTTCGGCAGGTGTTGGAAGAGCACCCCGAATCCATCGCCGTGGCCGTGGGCTCGGGAACCATTAACGATTTGGTCAAACGGGCCTCCTTCGAGGTGGGCCGCGGGTATATGGTGGTGCCTACCGCCTGTTCTATGGACGGTTACACCGCTAAGGGTGCCTCTATTAGTCGAGACGGATTTAAACAGACCATGGACTGCCCGGTTCCCAAGGCTATGGTGGCCGACCCCTTGGTGTTTCGCCATGCGCCGGCGGCTATGTCGGCTTCGGGTTATGGAGATTTGGCGGCCAAGGTTCCCGCCGGGGCCGATTGGCTTATCGCCGACCGCTTAGGCATCGAACCAATCCACGACGAGGCCTGGCACCTGGCCCAGGATGGCCTCAAAGAAGTCTTGGCCGATGCCCGACTTTTGGTCGACCCCGGCAGTGGATATATTGACCGGGTATTTCTTAAGTTGGTAGATCTGGGCCAGGCCATGGCGGTGTACAAAGACACCCGCCCAGCCTCGGGGGCCGATCATCTCATGAGTCACGTATGGGAAATGGAACACCTATTCTACCAGGGAATCGAGCCCTCCCACGGGTTCAAGGTATCTATCGGAACCCTGGTGAGTACCGCCCTTATGACCGAGTTCTTGAAAGTCGACATTGTCCAAGGAAAAGAGAAGGTCGCTCGCTTTCCCGGACTCGCATGGAAAGACCGGTTAGCCCAGGTAAAGGCTCTGCTGTCTTCTACTCCAACCCCGCCGCCGGTTTTCGAAACTACGGTAAAAACCTACAAGGTCAAGTACCTCGAACCCCCTGCCCTCAAGGCAAGACAAAAAATCATCCTCGAAAAATGGAACGACATTCAAGGGGCCCTGGCAGACCAACTTATTCCTTTTGACACCCTAAAGGGACTCCTTGGGGTTGCCGGGTGTCCTACCGAACCGGGACATATCGGGCTAAGTGGACAACGACTGGAGTTGGGAATTCGAAAGGCCCTGCTTATACGAAACCGCTATACAATTTTAGATTTTCTCTACGAGGCGGGCCTCTTTGAAGACCTCGTTACCCAGGTCGTCTACGGCGGCGAGTACTTTTCGATCTAGTTGAACCACCGCTTCTACGTGGGGAGTGTGGGGGGCCATGTCCACCGCCTGGGCCCGGACCAGTTGGTACTTTGATACCAGAATGCTCAGGTCTCGGGCGAGGCTTGTGGGATTACAACTGACGTAAATAATTCGCCGAGGTTCGGCCTCCAGGATTCGGTGGAGGACTGGCTCGGCAATTCCCGGCCGGGGAGGATCGCAGACCAACACATCCGGTCGCCCGTGCAAAGAAAAGAACTCTCTGTTCAGCACATCTTTCATATCCCCGGCAAAAAACTCCGTATTTTTTAGGCCGTTCTCTGCACAGGACCTTCGGGCAGCCTCCACCGCCTCTTCGATGTACTCAACCCCAATGACCTTGGCCCCGTGGCGGGCGAGGTAGGCGGCAATGGTGCCTGTACCGGTATATAAATCGTACACCACATCGGTCGGACGAATGTCTGCCCACTGGCGGACAAGGGCATACAACTGGGGGGTCTGGAAAATATTGGTTTGAAAAAAACTCAAAGGCCCAACATGAAACTCTAGGCCCTCAAGGGTTTCGGTAATCCACGGGCTACCGGCTCGGAGTTGGGGCTTTAAATCGGCGTAGCTATCGTTGAGTTTGGAGTTCACGAGGGTATACAGGCTCGTTACGAAGGGGAAGGTTGTCCTAAGGTAGTCAACCAGCTGTTGTTCCAGCTGGAAATCCTCGTAGGCTACAATAAGGACTACCATGAGCTCCCCACTTCCGGTGGTGCGAATAACGAGGGTCCGCAAATAGCCCGTGTTTGCCCGGGAATCGTAGAAAGAAATCCCCAAACCTTGGGCGAATTTTTTGAGTCCATTGCGAATGGTATTTCCACGATCATCTTGCAGGTAACAGGTTTCCAAGTCTAGTACCTTCCCAGGGGTTCCGGGCACAAAAAGCCCGGCGGCCTGGGTATTTGGATCGTCAATTTCCATCTCCGAAGCCAAACGCCACCGGCGGTTCGAAAAACTGTACTCCATTTTGTTTCGGTAGACCCGGTCTTGGGGGCTTTGAAGGGGGGGAAGTATTTGGGTCGATTCTAAGACCTCCCCCGGCAGCGTAGCTTTTAATGCCTTCAAAAAGAGGTCGCCCTTCCATTGAACCTGAAGGGAGTAGGGGACCAGCTGCCACCGACACCCCCCACAGGGACCAAAATGGCTACAAAAAGGTTGAATCCGATCGGCAGATGGGGTCAGAACATCAATATTCCGCCCTTCGTAGGTGCCCTTACGTTTTCGAAAGCCCGCGGTTACTCGAATTCGATCTCCCGGTACCGTTTGCCGCCCGTCGACGGTAATTTTTGTTCCCTTATCGTCTTGGGCCAGCATATCGCCCCCTGCAAGTACGTGGACCACTTCGCAGTTATCAAACTCTTTGTCTCGTTTTCCCATGGCCGGGACTGTACCACAAACCGACCAATCTCGGTACTATCCCTGGTATGGAACAGGAGAACACAGCCCTCATCGAATACCTTAGTCAGTTTGTAACCCCCGAACGGCTTTCAAAAATGCATCGAGTAGTCGCCGAACGAACCCGCTATTTGACGGTTGTTCTTGAGGATATTTTTCAGCCCCACAATGCCTCGGCGGTGCTACGCAGTTGCGACGCCTTTGGGGTCCAAGATGTACACATTATTGAAGATCGAAACTCCTATCAGGTAAACCCCGACGTGGAGTTGGGAACCAGCCAATGGTTGACCCTTCAGCGGTACAAGGGCGAAGACCCAACGGTTAAGGCGATAACTGCCCTCAAGTCCCGGGGCTACCGTATTGTGGCTACCTCACCTCGGACCGACGGGTATACCCTGGCAAACCTTCCCATTCATCAAGGTCCCATCGCCCTTATGTTTGGAACCGAATTAACTGGGCTTACCCCAACCGCCCTCGAATTAGCAGACGATTTTGTTACCATACCTATGTTTGGATTTGTCGAAAGTTTTAATATTTCGGTAAGTGCCGCCCTTTGCCTTTACGATATAACTACTCGATTACGAAAAAGCGAACTTTCATACAAACTGCAAAAAGACGAACAGGACCAGTTATTATTAACGTGGTTACGAAAAAATATAAAAAAAGCCGACGCATTGGAGCGCGCTTTTAAAAGAAGTGGTAGTATAGTATAAATGAAAGATAACAGGAGCAAGAAATGGCAACAAAATCAGCAAAACTATTCGCCGAAGTAGTCAATAAGGTTGAAGAGTTAGAAAAAATCGCCCTTATAACCGGCAAGAATCGATTTCTTACCATCATTGGAAAAGCAATTAAGAATAAGACCCTCGAATCTCTTAGTTTCGACGAGTTTTTTACTGCCATGGGTTACAATCGTGATAACGACGATGCTATCCGAAAGCCCTGGAAGAAAATTCATGGAATTACCTTAAAAACTGCGGAAGAAATGAAGACCATTTTGTATCCAGAAAAAGGAAAACGTGGACCCCGGGGCAATAAGGTTGCGGCATTAAAACAAAATCGAGACAAAGTACACGCTCTCATAAATGAATACATCGATTCGAATGGAAAAGTGAAAATTGTAATAAACGGAAAAGAGTTTCAAGCCACATCCATAGACATTTTGTTCCGTTATGTGGACGACGGAAAAAAGAAAAGTGCTTCTATTGGGTCGCTGTTGTAAGTACGAAGGGCCTCCACCGAAAGCCCTCTAATACCAAGGAAGGAACCGCCATCTCAGGCAGATACTCGGTAGCCGGCCGGTAGCGCGAACCTTCCAAGGTCCATACAATCATCTCCCTCTTTCATCAACACTCTGCAAAGCAGTACCTTGGCGTATTCATCGGTCCGTTGGCCATTCGGCTGAACTTCTAGAGATATTTCTACTGGACTCTTGCCTAAGTCCCACTCTCGGTAGAAATCGAATAACTTTTCTGTAGCTTTATTGCAATCAACATAGTCCCCGTTGTCGAATACAAGGTATCCATAAGGCGACTTAGCAAAAAGGTTTTCACATGTCCCCATCTTCTAATTTTAATTTTCGTTGAGCCGGGTTACAATGAATTTAAATTCGGGCTACTTCTCGAAAGTCAAAAATTTCTCTATTATTTCCTTAGGCCTGGGGTCGAAAAAAAATGATTTGGGTTTCTCTCCTAGTATTTTTCGTTTTTCTCATCGCTGTTATCTTGGCCTATGCTAAGTTCTCGCCCTGGCCGACTTTTATCGTAAAGGGAATGGAATCAGGCTTTTCTCTTGGTGAAATCCAAACCCTACAAAAGACCGCGAAACACCTTAAATTATCGGATCCTTCGGCACTTTTTTGGTCTGAAAAGGTACTCGATACCTGTATACGAGATCTCATTAAAAATCCGCCCCTTACCCCCGAAGGGGAGGAAGTTCCAGAGTTCCAGGAGTTCTTAGGAAAAATTCTGGATTTTCATAAACGGGCCGATTTTTCTCTCAGTCGCCAAAAAGCAGGGCTTAGCACCAGTCGGAGCATTGGCATAGGGCAGCCACTAAAAATCACTGTTCCTGGCCAGGGGCTACATGAAGTGGTAGTCCTCGAGAATACAAAGCGATGTCTTCATGTTACCCGACCGTCCACGAAATCTATGGAAATTCCTATTGATTTATCAAACCAAAAGATCCAGGTGTATTTTTGGCGAAAAGAAGACGCAGGCTACTACTTCGATTCTCGAACCCTGGCAACTACAAGTCAAAAGGATTCGGGATTCGTATGCATCGCCCACTCAGACGTATTGACCCGGACACAGAAGCGAAATTCAATTCGTGTTGGCTTGCAACAACAGGCTCGCATATTTCCGATTCTCGAAATCGGCCCACCCAGCGAAGAGTGGGCCGATAACGGCGGCCTGGCGTGCAAAATTGTAGACATTTCCGAAAGCGGAGCTGGAATTCAAGTGGGAGGAAGGGGAAAAATAGGAATGCAAATTCGACTTCAGACCCACCTTGGGCCTCTACCGGTGGTCATAAGTGGAACAGTAAAAAGCGTAAACTATAACGAAAAATCCCACTCAACAATTCTTCACCTCCAGGCTCTACCGCCAAGTCGGGAAATGCGAAACCGAATTCTTTTGTACACCTTTGGAATCGTCGGGAACAAAAAGGTGACAAAACCAGCAAATCCCGAAGAAACCCCCGAAGTAGACAATAGAAACATTGCACCGAATGCTGTAGAATAAGTCTGGTGACCTCTAGACCTATTCTTAATCGGCTCAGGATCTTAAGTCATTGCGGTGCAATGACCAACTTAGCCAGGAAATTGGATTATAGAGGTCACCAACCCATTGTTTATGGACCGGAGGATAGTATGAGAATGTACGTATTTCGAGCAGCCGTTACCCTTGGGGTATTACTGCTTGTGGGCTTGCCACTCCTATGCCAGGAGACCGCAGCACCAGCAACCCCGCCTGCACCCAGTGCTTCAGCGACTCAGGAGCAGGCTCCTCAGGCCCAAAATCAGACCCCCGAAGAACTTAGGCTCAACGCCTATCTTGAAACCTTCAATACCGTCGATCTTGCGGGAAAAATTCAGCTCCTTGAAGCCGCCGCCAACGATCCAATTGACCAGGTAGTTCCGGTCTATGGCCTTGCAGCGCGGTATTTGGTCGACAACGCCCAAGCCCTTCCTCTGGACACAGAACTACAACTCATGGTCCGATTGGTTCTTCCTCGGATCCAAGAGAGTGGGGTATCAGCCTATAATTCATTGCTGTGGCAGATCTTCTTGGCTCACGACGATATCCTCCAACGGCAGGTAATTCTGGCAAACCTCGCACCAGTTGCGGTTGACGATCCTCAGACCCGTCTTAATATTGCCTCCTTTCTCCAGGCCCAACTGCGAAGAAAACAAACCGGCGAAACAATCTCGGTCCAGCTAGCCCTTGCCCTCGTCGATGCCTTGGGGAAAATGAATAATGCAGAGTTTCGTCCGGTGCTCGTAGAAACGGTTATTGCCCAGATAGATGCAAACATTACCGCCCTGGCCTATGAGATTCTCGGGACCTTGGGAGAAATGCCCCAGGCCTTTGGCGAAGTGTTCCGCCTTGCCCAGGGAGCGGACAAACTCGATATCTACGTCGCCTTTGTCGAGTCGGAAGATGTGACAACCGAAGACAAGGTAGCCTTTGCGCAAATCGTCTTGAACAATATTCTTTCTACCTCTATTCGCGATGCCGAAACTGCTCGAGTGTTTATAGACATTCGTGTTTCTGCGGTTCGAATACTCTCTGCGAACAACCGGCCCGAGTTTGCACCAATCCTAGTTCGACATTTTAACGATGCAATTGTTGGATACGATCGAGGTACAATCGAACGTCTGGTAGTTATTGAGGCCATCGCGGCCCTGGGAACTACCACGTCTCCCGTGGCTGCCCAACGGTTAACCGAGTTCTTAAACCTCATCAACTCTTATACCCAGCAGGACAGACCCTACGACCGGCAAATTACCCTCAATACCATAGAAAATTTAAGAATTTTGCAAAACGTTCAATCGTACAACGCACTCTTCATGGTAACTATACTTAACTACCCGGTTCCATTAAAAGATGCCGCACGGGAAGCCCTATCGGCAATCGCCCGATAACAGCTTTTCTGCCTATCGCTCAAACCGGCTCGTTGTAGCCGGTTTTTTTTTGCTCCGGGTACCTCTCTGGGAAGGAGGTCAATCTTGAGTATCGTTCTAGGTCTCGGTGGTGTAAGTTTTTTAGTTGGAAGAATTTTCGCCCCTACTCTCCTCTTGGAATGGGGACCAGCCCTTCGGGGGAGTGTATCCTTCGGTTTTTGGTGTTTTTTAGGAGGCTTGGTTTTTTGGTCTTCAAGTAAGTTTCTTCTCTTACAGGTGGCAAAACAGGGTGGTTGGTCCCGAGCCCTGAGAATGTGGATCGTCCTTGGTCTTCGAACTGCTCCGGCACTTTTGTTACTCGGCGTAATTTTGGAAGGACTTTCATGGGCAGCTCTCACGGCCTATAACCCGGCTTTTGGAGTTCCACGTTTTGCCTGGGGACCCGAAATTCGCCAACGGGTGGCAACTCTTTTTCTTCGGCTCGATTTGGACATGGGTACCCGGGGAAGGGATAGTTGGATTTTGCCCGGAGCCTTTCTGCAAGCCCTCTTGCTCGGCGACCGGCAATCCCTCGACCCCCGGGTGATGGTTCTCTTTCGTCAGGCCGGAATCCTTCATATTTTGGCTCTCAGTGGGTTTCACCTGAATTTGCTTCTCAGTGGAACCCTTCCCCTACGAAAGGCCTACGACTGGACTCTAACCCAGTTATCGAAACATAGTCGAATGCCTCCTCTCTGGCTTACTCGCCTCGTCGAGGCTTCGGGATTTCTCGTCTTATCGACCATCTTATTGGTCTACTGCACGATAGCAGTTCCCGGGCCGGGACTCTTTCGGGCTGCCCTTATGGCGATAGTGAGTCTTGGCTGGGGGTTTCTCAAGTATCCTGGGGGGTTCTGGGCCGGGTATTGGGGTAGCATGGTAGTTTTGCTCCTGCTCGACCCCACGTTTCTGGAGCACTGGGGGTTCATCCTCAGCTACCTTTCTCTGGGAGGTCTGGTCCTCTTTTCGGGGCCGATATTTCTGGCTTTGCGAACTATTGTTGGCGATTTTGTGGCTCGATACCTTTCTACCGGGCTTGCGGCGGTGTGGATAACAACTCCTTTTTTCTTGGCTACCACCTTCGAAAGTGAAGGGCTCATAGTCAATGGAATTATTGCCGGTCCGCTCGTTGGCTGGGTTGTCACCCTTTGGGCAGCCCTCGGATTTCTTTGGCTCCTATTCCAGCTTCCCCTTATTTCTCATCTCCTTGGGTATGTGGCCTTGGGGACGGAAAAAATACTCCTGGGAATTAGGGTGATTCCTCCCTTGGGGGGTGAGATTTTTCTGGTGGGTGGGCTTTGGCTTGGCCTTGGGGGCTTGATAGGGGGGTGGTACCTTTGGTACGGTGCTGTCCGTGAACCTCGACTACGACTCCCCCCGCTTTCTGCACGATTTCCTGGCGGCCCAAGGTTTCTCGATGAAGAAGCGATTCGGGCAAAACTTCATGATCAGTCCCTCCGCCAGGGCAAAGATCCTCGCCCTTTTGCCCCAGGATTCGAACCTTCAGGTGTGGGAACTGGGTCCAGGTCTGGGAGCCCTTACCCATCTCTTGTTAAAGACCTACCAGCAGGTGAGGGTATTCGAAATTGATCATGGGTTTGTGCGAATGCTCAAAGAAGTATTTGCCGACTCATCGGGATTGACTATTGTCGAAGGTGATGGACTCAAAACCTGGCCCGAGCAGGCCCAGATCCACGGCGTTCCCGATATCCTACTGGGGAACCTACCCTATAGTACCGGCTCGGTTATGATTGCGGGGTTTATGGAAGCCCAGTTTCTCCCCCCAACCATGGTCTTTACCCTCCAGCGGGAAGTGGCTCAAAGAATGATCAGCGGTCCGGGGAAAAAAGAATACTCCAGCTTCTCGGTACTCTGCCAGACCTACTATCAGGTTGAAATCGCCGGTGACCTCAAACCCGGTGCTTTTTATCCCGCTCCCGAGGTAACCAGCACCATTCTGCGCCTCACCCGCCTCGAGCAGTCAGAATTACTTCCAGACCCCAAGATTTTTGCCCAAATTCTCCGGGGATCTTTTGCCAGCCGCCGGAAGACCCTTCAAAACAATCTCCGAGTCCTCCAAATCCCGAAACCCAACAATCAAGGTTTCTACACCTGGGACGAAATTTCTCAGATAGCAAAGGAACTAGGAATGGACCCTGGAAGACGAGCCGAGGAGTTTGCGCCACCTGCTTTTCGTAACCTCGCCCGAGCTCTTGGACCGCAAAACTAAAGAATCCCCTGGTCTATCAAGACCTGGTGAATTTTCTGTCGAATTTCTTCCTTTGGTACAATCATGGGAAGCCGGTAGTGGGCTTCCATAACGCCAGTCAAACTAAGGGCGTACTTAATCGGTAGGGGATTTGTATCGAAAAACATCGCCCTAAACAGCGGCAACAAGGCGTAATGCTGGCACCGAGCCTCATCCCATTTTCCGTCTAAACAGGTGTTTACGAACTGGCTCATTTCCCCGGGAATTATATTGCTGGCCACCGAGATAACCCCGTCACCACCCAAGGCGATTAACGGAAACACCAAATTGTCATCTCCCGAGAGAACTGAAAAATTCGCCGGTCGTTGGCTGAGCACGTCCATCATCTGGGAAATATTGCCGCTGGCTTCTTTGACCCCAACAATATTGCGGTGGTTTGCTAGTTCCATGAGGGTAGAGGTTTCAATATTCACCGAGCTTCGGCCGGGAATGTTGTACACAATCAGAGGCAGGTCTACCTTCTCGGCCAGGGTCCAGAAATGCAAGTAGAGCCCTTCCTGGTTCGGTTTATTGTAATAAGGCGCCACCTGCAGACTCGCTGCGGCCCCTAATTCCTTGGCCTGGGTGGTCATGTCGATGGCTTCTTGGGTGTTGTTACTCCCGGTTCCCGCAATTACCGGAACCCTGCCCGCAGCCTGGTCAATAACTATTCCAACGATTTGTATGTTTTCTTTGTGGGTAACCGTCGGACTCTCACCGGTGGTGCCTACGGGAACTATTCCCTGAACACCTCCTGCTATCTGAGCATCGACCAAATTTCGTAGGGCAACTTCGTCGACCGAACCATCGGACTTAAAAGGGGTCACCAGGGCAGTATATACTCCTCGGTACATGAACTATCTCCTTACCTAAGGTAAATTAATGGGCGAAGAGGGTGGAAAAAAAATCGTCCGTAGTAAACACACCATTTTTTTGGGCCACCCACTCTAATCCCAACACCGCACCCAGGGCAAAGCCCTCGCGGCTACGGGCAGTATGACTAATGTTCAGGCTATCCGCTTCGCTATCGAGGGTAACCGTATGAATGCCAGGAATATGCCCGCCCCGGGTGCTCGATACGTGGAGCTCTTCGGGACGAATTGGTCGGTTGCGCAGGGAATCACCTACAATAACCTTCTTTCTCCGATTATTCTTGAGAATTTCGGTTCCCAGGGTAAAGGCTGTCCCCGATGGACTGTCTTTTTTTTGGCTATGGTGGTACTCGTGAACCATAATATCGTAGCTATCGATCGTCTCTATCATTTTTGCTGCTTGGGCGGTCAAACGAAAGAGCATATTGGCCCCGAGGCTAAAGTTAGAACCGTACAAAAATGCACCGGTAGTGTGGGCCAAGGGCGCAAGGATGAGGTCTCGATGTTCGTCCCACCCCGTGGTACCCAACACAACCCGAGCCCCAGTTTCTGCGTACACTTGCACGTTCTTTGCTACCCACTCTCCGTTGGGTCCCGGAAGGCTAAATTCAATAATTCCGTCCGTATCGACCAGACTTTCGGGGGTTAGGGTTGGAAAGTCCGCTTCCACAGCCGCAGGGTCAATTATGACCGAAACCGAATGGCCCCGGGACTCGGCAATACTACGAATTATCCGCCCCATTCGACCGTAGCCGACTAACCCTATACGCATTGTCCTAGGCCTCGGCTTGGGTAATAGTGAGGGCGCTGACGTTTACAATATCTTCTACCGAGCATCCTCGGCTCAGGTCGCTCACCGGTTTGGCAAAACCCTGGAGAATCGGTCCAACCGCCCCTGCTCCCCCGAGCCGTTGGACTAACTTATACCCAATATTGCCCGACTGAAGGTCGGGGAAAATGAGGGTGTTCGCCTTTCCCGCTACAAGGCTCCCTGGAGCCTTCTTACTTCCGACCGAAGGAACAATCGCCGCGTCCAGTTGCATTTCTCCATCGACCAGGAGGGTAGGGGCCTGGGCCTTTACCAAAGCCAGGGCTTCTACAACCTTGTCCACTTCTGGACCCGATGCGCTTCCCTTGGTGGAATAACTGAGCATCGCCACCGCCGGTTCGGTGCCCAGAAAGGTCCGGCAACTCTCGGCCGCGGCCAGGGCAATTTCGGCCAATTGTTCGGCAGTAGGATTAGGGATTGTTGCACAATCGGCAAAGATCATTCTGCCCTTGTCACCCCAGGCCGGATCGGGGTGAATCATGACAAAGCAAGAGCTGGCACTTTTTATGCCCGGTTTTGTTTTAATAATGGTAAAGGCGGCCTTGAGTACGTCGCCGGTGGTGTTTTCGGCTCCGGCTACCATCGCATCGCTGTGGCCTAGGCGTACCATCATGGAACCCCAACGCAGGTTGTCGGCCATTTCTTCGTAGGCTTTTTCCGGGGTCATTCCCTTGTGTTTTCGCAATTCGAAATATTCGGTGGCGTAGGCCTGGCGTCGGCTGTCGGTGGCTGGGTCAACCAACACGATTCCCTTTAGGTCGGTCTTTACTTCTGCGGCAATCTTCTTAATCCCTTCGGAAGCTCCTAAAAGCACAACCTCCACGGCGATTCCTTGGTCCAAGATCTTTCGGGCGGCTTGGATGGTTCGGGGTTCGGTCCCCTCGGGCAATACAAGCTTTTTCTTCATTGATGTGGCTTTTGCTGCAATGGTTTCTAAGAAGGTCATAGGGATTTCCTCTTTTTTTGGAGATGATTTTAGGGGATTAAGATACCACAGTTTTCCTGTCCATGGCCACACGAACCGAGGTTTGGTATACTTTGGGTCTATGACCATTGGAATCTATGGCCTGGGCCGATTTGGCCAATTCTGGGGCAGTCTGTTGGCAAAGACACCGGCCCGAATCCTGGGCTACAACCGTAGCCCCCGAGCAGTGATTTCCTCAATCGAGCTTGTGTCCCTGGAAGAACTCGGCCGGTGCGACTGTGTCTTTCTGTGTACCGCCATCTCGTCGATGCCCCAGGTCTGTATGACCTTGGCTCCTTACTTGGCACCCGAGACCCTCATTTTTGACACCTGCTCGGTCAAGATCTATCCGACCAAGGTAATGGCCGAAAAAATCCCCCTTTCGAATCCCATACTTCCCTTGCACCCCATGTTTGGCCCCGATTCGGCTAACCAACCGGATCTCCCCTTGGTCATGTGCCCCGATCCCCGGAACAACCCCCGGTCGACCAAACTCTTTGCTGCCTGGCAGCAGACCTTTACAAACCTGGGTCTGCGAGTTCTGCCCATGACCCCCGAAGAACACGACCAAGAGGCGGCTCGAACCCAGGGAATCACCCACTTTATTGGGCGAATCCTCGGAGAGCTCGATCTTCATCCCTCCCCCATAGGTACTCTTGGGTATCGAAAGATTTTTGAAGTCCGGGAACAGACCTGTAACGATCCATGGCAGCTTTTTTTAGATCTTCAACGCTACAATCCCTATACCAAATCCCTTCGCGCCGAAATGGACGTGGCTTTTCGTAAGCTCATGGGAACACTGGAAACGTTGACAGACGATTCGGGCGAATAGTACTATCCCAGAGACCGGGAGGACTGCATGGCAGAACTAAGGCTTCGGACCATCGACGAAGCAGAAATTGAAACTATCATCGGCGAGGACATCGAGTTTTCCGGAACCCTTACCCTCGACCATCCCTCCCTCATCAAAGGTAAGGTCGACGGAACGGTAAATTCTACCAGCGATGTCTACATTCATCAGGCCGCGGCCATTGATGCTCACCTTACCTCCCTTACCCTTAGCGTGAAAGGTACTCTCTCCGGGACGGTCAAGGCTTCCAAACGAATTGAACTCTACCAATCGGGCACCCTTTCTGCCGATATCGAAACTCCCGATCTCTTTATTCAATCGGGAAGCCTCTTCAATGGTCGCTGTACCATGGTCCCCGCTGCCCACTCATCCAACGAAACTCAGTCAACCTTGCCCGATCCTTCAATCACCCGTAGGGAGGCTCGCCGTGAAAGTTTGTAATTCTAGCGGATTTCTTTCCTCTACCTTTGGGATTTTTCTTGTGGGATTTTTGATCCTGGCTCTCGTCCCTGGGATTTCGCTCTACTCCCAGCAGGCTACTTCTCCGGCCACCCCCACAGCCCCTGCGGCTACCCAGACTCCCCGTCCCGATGCCCTGGCCCTCTGGCGGCAGGGCCGTTTCCAAGACGCAGTAAACGTTACCCTCCAGGAGCTTCAACAGAATCCCCGAAACCTCGACTCCTACACTGTTTTGGGTTGGAGCCTTCTGGATATGGGCCGATGGGCCGAGGCCCGGGACTACGCCCAACAGGCTTTGGCTATTTCTCGATTTGACTATCGGATAATTGGCATTATGGCCCAGGCCCAGTACCAATTGAACCAAAACACCCTGGCCCTTCAGTACTTGCAAGAGTACGTGCAGCTTCAACCCACGGGCGCTCGGATCGACCAAATGTACTACTTCATGGGCGAAATCTATATTCGTCTCGGCGAGTTCCACCGGGCCGACATCGCTCTGACCACCGCTGTCCACCATAATCCGCGAGTTGCCCTTTGGTGGGCTCGTCTGGGTTTTGCTCGCGAACAGGTGCGTAGCTTCGAAAACGCCCGGGCCGCCTACCAGCGAGCCCTGAACCTCCAAGCGAACCTCACCGCTGCCCAGCAAGGATTATCGAGAGTTCAGGCTCAGCTATAGATGTCTCGACGCCCCGCACTTGCCGGGCTCGTTTTCTAAGAAGGGCATCTCTGAAAACCCCTTTTCTTAATCAGCCCGCGCGCTTAAGTCATTGGGGTGAAATGACCAACTTGGCCAGACAACCAGATGTTAGAGTTGCCCAAGAAAATAGTCTACAAAAAAATACATTTACCAGATAATGCTCCCTCATAAAGAATGTATTAGAGAAATTTAGTCCAAGGAAAAATCAAAAAATTTCCGGTCTCATGAATATTTTTCTATCTCGAGGTATACTAAGTAATGAGGATTTAAAAATAAATCCCTTTCGTTCAACCCTTCGGGGACTCGAGTCGAGTTCTCTGTAAGAAACAAGGAGACCACTATGAAGAAACTGATTCTTATTCTTGGGGTGTTTATCCTCGGTGCAGGCTTTCTTGCTGCCCAGGTCGACCCCTTTATGCCTCCCCACCCCATAACTATGGGTCAAGGGGGAGCTTTTACCGCGAATCCTGAGGGGTTCAACTCGTTCTACTACAACCCCGCGGGTTTCGCCCGGGAGGGGGAGTTTACCCTGCTGTCTCTTTCTGGGTACGCCTTTGCTGACCAGGGTCTTGTGAACCTCATGCTCGATGCACTACGGGGCGAGGGGGCATTGGCTGCCTCTTCTCGAGCTACCGAAGAAGACGATTTTCTTGCCAGTTTGGGTATTTCGGCTGAATTAGCCGGTCAGTTCGAGGCCTTGGGGACTTGGGCATCAGACCTGACCACTGCGCAGCAAGAATCTGCTTTGACTGCATTGAAAGATGCAAACTATGTCACTCAAGAGCAAATTGACGCCGCGGGCGATGATTTTGGTGCACTTGCTGTGGCGTTGTTACCTCTAATATCTGACCCCGATGAATTTGCTGCGGCAATTAATACTGCAAGTAGTGCGGCCGATGGAGGTACTTCACTTTCATATACAAGCTATAATGAATCCACCTTCAAAGCCGAACTTACTAAGGCTAACAACTCCAACGCCCTCCCTTCGGGTAACGTTCGAGCGGGGGCAAACCTTGGCATCGCCTACGCTGGAAACGGTTTTGGTATTGGTCTTTTTGCCGGTGCCGACGCAACCTTTACAGGGGCTAACCTCCTGGCTTCTCGGGGCCGAATCATGAATACCCTCACCCTGGCTGTGGGTTTTGCCTTCCCAATCGGTCCTGTAACCCTCGGGGTGCAAGCCCGTCCCACAATTCTCGGGTACAGCGACGTTAACCCGGCACCCTTTATCTTGTCGGCCCAAAGTGGCGGAAGTACCGATGTTTCCAGTCTTATCGGCGACATCTATACCGGATTCCGAATTGGTCTCGATGTAGGGGCACTCATGGACCTAGGACCCTTCACCTTTGGAGCAGTGCTCAAGGACATAATTCCTTTCCAATTAACCTCCGCCAGCCGATACACCTTGGACCAATACGGATCAGAGTGGCTCGTTGCTCCGCCTCTTGGAACAGGTGCAGATCTTTCCCCCGCCGAAATCGAGGCCCTCTACTCCGTACCTCCCATGAAGTTCAATCTTGGTGCCAGCTTCCATCCGGATCTTGGTGTCTTTGCGAACATCATCGATCCCCGGGTGAGTATTGATATCCACGATGTATTTGGCTTTGTCCGAAAAGCCGATGAAAACACCCTCATTAGCGAGGACCGAACAATCCTGAACCACATCAATGTGGGTGCGGATATTAAGATTCTTCGGTTCATCTCTGCTCGGGCGGGTTATACCGGTACCGGTGGTGGTGGACTTACTGCAGGATTGGGTCTCAAACTGTTCTTCTTGGACCTGAATGCGGCTGTTGCTGCTACAGAACTAAAAGAAGTAAACGGCGAGTACCAGTTCAAGAATATTGGTTTCAGCTTCGAAACCGCGTTCCGCTTTTAAAGGAGTTGCCTTTTAATGAAGACCGTCGGGCCCTGGCTCGACGGTTTTTTTATGTCCTCGGCTTGACAAGAGGACAGGGTATTGATACATTTCGGTCCTGTTACTCGGGCCGCTAGCTCAGCAGGTAGAGCAACGCCCTTTTAAGGCGTGGGTCACTGGTTCGAATCCAGTGCGGCTCATAGGCCAAAAAGCACGTTACCCCAATATGTTTTTTGGTCGAGTATGTCTCCTTCGTCTAGTGGTTAGGACACCGGGTTTTCATCCCGGCAACAGGGGTTCGAGCCCCCTAGGAGATGGTGCCGTAAAAAGGCAAAAACGAACGAGTATGTCTCCTTCGTCTAGTGGTTAGGACACCGGGTTTTCATCCCGGCAACAGGGGTTCGAGCCCCCTAGGAGATGGCAAAAAAGGGAAGAACCTCAGCGGTTGTTCCCTTTTTTTTATTCTCTTTTGAGGGCAGGAAATCCCGTATTCTCGGGGAACCAAAGGCGGAATCCTAGTCCAATTTGTACGCCGATAGCTGGAATTTTGGTACCAACACCGACGGTTGGAGCGGCCTCCAAAAATAGTTCCAAAAAATTGTCTAACAAGTACATGTTGAGTCCAATCGGTAGCCGTCCTGCGATAACAAACTCCGGATTACTCCCAGTTCGAAGGCCTCCGTACAGCCCGGCGCCTAGGTACCACTGGATAATATCGACTAGTGGATCGTTTCGGAACCAGTAGTCTGCGCTTACACCCAGGGCAATATCTTGCTGAAAATCTGCCCCAAGGCCAAAGAGAAATCGACTTTCATCGGGTTTAAATTGGAGCATGAGATTTGTGCCAGGAATTCCAGATCCCAAAGTACCACCTCCAGAAAGGCCAATTCCGAAGCCAAAGAGGTTAGCTGAACCGATAGCTAAAAGGACGAATAAGTAGATGATTGGTAGCTTTTTCATTCCCTTAGAATACTACAAAGATAAAAAAAAGGCACCGAGAGGTGCCTTATGGACAAAAGTAAGGAATAGATTAGAACCAAACTCGGAAACCAAGGGCTCCTTGGGCGCCTATTACAGGGAAACGGACAGGGTCTTCGAAGGCAGCGCTAATAGTTGGCGCAATTTCTAAGAATAGCTCGAGGGCCCGATCAAGAATAAAAATATTCAGGCCTACAGGAATCCTAAATCCCAGGTCAACCTGGACATCACTATCAATACCGATTCCGAGATAACCACCGACTCCCAAATACCAATTCAATATTCCGGTGAGGTTCGGGTTGGTAATCCAGTAATCCGCGGTAATTCCAATATTCGCAGAGTCTCCCAGTTGGGCGCCTAAACCTAACAAAAGGGGAAAGCTATCAATCTTGAGAGACAACATAACGTTCGACCCGGCAAGTCCTGGACCAATTGGCAACCCTGCGGAAACCCCAATAGCGCTCTTGGCAAACAAACCAGTTCCGCCGGCGGTCAAGAGCAAAATCAACCCGATGAGTACGATGCGTTTTTTCATTCGAAAAACTCCTTAATTATATATCTACGGCAGAAAGTATCTCTTGAAGCACCAAAAAACAAGCACAACTCGCAACTGGGCCCAAAATTATGGTACTATGCCAACATCATTGTATAACGCCCTGCAGGAGGTACTATGTCACGTCAAATTGTGCTCCACGCTGCCGATCTTGAGGGATTTCTGACCCCCGAAGACCAAAATCATTTGAGCAAAATGCATGCCCTCTACGATCGGGCCCTGGTAAAGTTCCATCGCTACGGCCAAGAACTCGAGGTCGGTTCCCCAGGAAAGGCCAAAGAAGAAATAATTCAGCTCTACAATGAAATGGGCGATGCAATGAAAGATATCGTGGGCAACCACGGGCGTATTCGGGTCTATTCTTTTCAGCAACCCAAGGAGAATCACGGCGAAGTGTCGAGGCTCATAGCCAAGTTGCGCGATACCCGCACCCAACGGCAAGAATTTGTGTACTACGTCCAGCGGGCCTACGAGCTCCTGTTCCAACTGGCATTCCATATGAGCCACGATGCCCACAAAAATCACCTCATCATTCGTACCCCGGTCACCCAACCGGTGCAAAACTATGCGGTCCACAAAATTCCCGCCATCGACCATCTACTAGACAACACTGTTATGTGTGTCATGCTTCGTGGAGCCCTTTTGCCCAGTATTATAGTTTCTAAAGAAATTCAGGAGTACAGTTCCTCGGGCTACGTTACCCCCTTTGCCCTCTTCCGCATTCGGAGAAACGATAAAAAGAAGCAAGTGGACATGGACTACCTCTTGGACTTGGATTACTCGTATTTTGATCTCGAGGGCCTCAACGGCAAGGACCTCATCTTTGCCGATCCTATGAACGCGACCGGCGGATCCCTAGTTACCATCGTGCGGTACCTCGAATCCCAGGGGGTATTTCCCCGATCGATCAAGTTTTTTACGGTAATTTCAGCTCTTGAGGGGGCTTTGCAAGTCGTGAGGGGTATTCCAAACATCGAGCTTTACACTCTCTGGATGGACCCAGTCCTTAACGATGATGCCTATATCCTCCCGGGTCTGGGGGACGCCGGCGATAGACTCAACGGTCGCGATAGCGAAGAACTACCTCGGAACATAATTCAGCTCATAGCCGATTACGGCCAGAACATTGCAAACCTCTACCGGTGGCAGGTACGGAAGATCGAAGAAACCGTTCTGGGCAAGATGATTTAAGGTCGGGTCATGGGTGTTCTTTTTCTGTTGATTTTGAGTGTCTCAATTCTCGGGTGCAACACACCACCGGCTGACCAATCGATCGTCCTGGCAGAGGATTACGCCCGCCTCGGGCAAGGCTTTTATCAATCGGGCGAACTTTCCCAAGCCGTCAATTTTCTGTCCCGGGCCTATGAAATCAGCCCCAACTCCGCCGACATCGGGTACAACCTTGCCCGGGCTCTCATCGATAATAAACAGGTTGACCAAGGGGTATCGCTCCTAAAAGGACTTCTCACGGAGAATCCCCAAAATATTCTTCTCATCGAGGCCCTCGCCTATGGATACCAGTTACTCGGAGAAGACTATGAAGCCCTCGATTTACTCACCTCTCATCGGGAATCTTTGGGAAGGCTGGGGACGTACAACCTCCTATTGGCCTACTATCGGGCGGGCCGATTTGCCGACGGTGCCCAAGAGGCCTCCGGACTCCCCCAGACCTGGTTGGAGGCCGATACCAAACTCGCGGCAATGACCGCAGTTCTTAGGGGCGAAGTAGGTGAAATAGATGAAGCTGGCGCTCTTCTCGAAAGCCTCAATCTCGGGCAGGAAGGTTTTTTTCTTTCTTATTTAGCTGAAGTTTATCAGAAGCAGGAAAGAACCCTCGAGGAAGTAGCCCTGCGAGAGCGGCTCTATCGTCTTCCCTATCGGGCATCTGATCAGGCCTTGGAGCTGGCCCGTCGATTCTATTCTACGCTCCAAGACTCGGAAATGGGATATACCTGGCTTACCGCTGCTTTGGATGAACAAGGGGTCCATTGGTCAGGAATCGAAGAAGAATTTTTGCCTGTCCTAGCTCCTTCACAGGTCCAGGAGCTAAGGGAACAGGAAGCGGGAAGTTAAGCACTTGGACCTGTGAGGGCCAGAAGTTGGTCGAACACCTGGTCCGGAGACTGGGCAGCATTCAAATTTTCAATAAGGTTCTCAGACCCATAGTAGCCTATTAACGGCGAGGTTTGGTCTCGATAAACCTGAAGGCGAATCTTGATTGCCTCAATTTGATCATCCGGTCGGGTCGAAAGAGGTTCGCCGGTCAGATCGTCTTTCCCTTCGATAGTCGGTGGATTAAAAAGCACATGGTAGGTTCGGCCTGAGGCCTCGTGGACCCGGCGTCCGGAGAGCCGTCGAATAATTTCGCTTTCCTCTAATACAAAGTTGATGACTCTGTCGATCGCAGAAATTTCTTTCAAAGCATCTGCTTGAGGTATAGTTCGAGGAAATCCGTCTAAAATAAAGCCGATTTGGGCATCCTTTTCGGCCAACCGTTCTTTTACTAGTCCAACGGTCAACTCATCGGACACCAGACTCCCGGATTCGACAATTTTTTTCACGTGATTTCCTAGCTCGGTACCCGATCGAATAGCTGCTCGAATTATGTCCCCGGTGGAAATATGGGGTATGTTTAACTCCCGAGCAAGCCGAGCGGCCATTGTGCCCTTACCTGCCCCAGGAGGGCCCAAAAAAATCAGTCTCATATATTCCCCCTTACGGTAGCAGAGTTACGCTTGCATTGATTTGATTAATACTACGCGTTGATTTATGATTCAGTCAATAAACTGTAGGGGAGTTACATACATGGATTTTTGGTCAAGAGTCAAGGATGCGGTAGATAAGGGCCTGGTGGCCTCGAAAGATGCCCTCGGTAAAGCTGGGGATGCTGCGAGGGATCTCGGCGAAAAAGGCGTGTTAAAAATTGAAATTCGTGAACTCGAGAATCGAATTAAAGATCTCCTTCGTTCATTGGGATTTTATGTGTACGAGCAGTTCGAGAAAGAAGGGAAAGCTTCGGTGACGTCCAAGAACACTGAGCTGACGAAAATTCTCGACCTCATCCGACAGGCGGAAAAAGATATCCAAACTCGCGAAGTAAGAATTGCATCCCTCAAAAAACAAGAGGAACAAGAGCAGGCATAGTTTTTTTAATAGATATTTCCAAAACCGATTGACAGATTCTAGAGGTTTTGGTACTTTCACCCTCTCGTCAGCTGGGTATCCCCGGCGGCAAGTTAGTGCTCTTCGAAAGAAGAAAAAATCCTGAAAATCAAGAGTTTTCCTCTTGACCCAAAGTCTGAAGTTCTATAAGCTTCACTCTCACCGACAGGAAATAGCGTAAAAGCGCCTAACGGAAACTCCGCATTTTGCATAACTGCAAATTGACAGGAACGTTCTTACACAGTTATTAGAGAAGGAAAAGAAGTCAAGACGAGTGGTTATTGAAACTACTTGTGCGATGCAACCAGTCAAGAATTGGAAATGCAGGAATCTGGCTACTTTATGTATTGAAAGAAATCGTCTCTTT
>Ga0210043_1000827_pt1 | contig 30951 bp, 35 predicted proteins | sample CryGeymet201501t_FD_183990 | JGI IMG/M metagenome (GOLD analysis project Ga0210043, IMG submission 183990) | Groundwater microbial communities from Crystal Geyser aquifers in Utah, USA - Crystal Geyser metaG 2015-01t (SPAdes) (version 2) | ecosystem: Environmental > Aquatic > Deep subsurface >... | reverse complement strand
TATCACTAATTACAGGGTCAATCCAAATTAAATCATTCCATGTTTCGGCAGACCATCGTTTTAAAATACCATAATCAGACCATATTAGTTCACCATATACAGTTTCACCGGTATCCTTTATACCAAATGCGGGCTCAACAAACAAGGTATCGGTTGCATTTCTAATTTCGATTTTATAAGCAATTGCATATCCGCTTGGGTCAATCACAGTTCCACTGGTATCCTCAATGCTGGCATAAGCAATCACGGTTGAACCCGCTAAATCATCTACCGTAAAGTTATAACCACCGAATATAAGATCACTGGTTGAGGGGATAATTCCCGCCAAGTCCTGACCGGCGGTGGAATTAAACACCATACGGTATCTTAGTTCCGTGTAAGTGGTGTATACTAATAAACTCTCTGCAAACGTATAAGGACTTGCAAAATGGATTTGATTAGCAACTGCAACCGGATTACTGCCACTGAATATTTCCGCTTCCTGAATCAGATAATTAGTATCTTCCCAACCCCCGCCGATAAAGGGCTGAAATTCAACCATCAGCCCATCATTCTGAAAAGCGGCTGAACCGTCACTTTTTACGTAAGCGGAAAAATCACTATCGTTCGCTTCAAACAGATAAGGTGAAGCGGAAGGAATAAAATCCGGTGCTTTTTCAACAAGTGTTATTTGTGCGGTTGCAAACCGACAAATAAATAAAAGAGGAAGTAAGTATCTCATTATCGTTTTCCTCCTTTACGCTGAATCTTCTTGATATTTATTTTTATAGGAACGGATGAACCACGTAATATACGAAGCGCAGCCACACGGTTTCTGATTGCCTTTTTTTGCCCCCGCGTTAGAGTTTTAAACTGAGTAATCTCCGAACGTTTCGGAATAATCAATAAGCGCTTTTCCTGCGCCTGCACCCGCACCGCGCCGCATAAAACAACACACAAAACCAACAGACAGACAATTCTTACAAGTTTCATTTTAATATCCTTTCAAATTTAATTTACTCTTGCCATTCCATTCCAATTACTTCCATTATAAAATTCGTAATCTTTAGTTGTAGAGTTATAAACAATATCACCTTCAACGGGGGTTAAAGCATTTATTTGTGCTTGCGTTTTACTGCCATAGTTTGTTATTCCTCCATGACTAATATTATTTAAAAATGTAACTTTTCCTGTTGAATCAATGGATAATACACTACCTAAACCAACTAATGATATTAAAAAAGAATTTGCATCTGCGGTTAATACCCAAATATTTTGTGAGTTAGCAAATGTAAACTGTATGGGTACATCTTGTGTACTTTCCATTTTAAATTCAATGCTTCCGGTTGTGCTTCTATAATGAATATTAGAAGTCGGGGCAATACCAAAACCAATTAAAGGCACTCCTGTTCCTTCATCCAATTGCATAACCGGAATTGAATTACATACAAAATAAATATTATTATCATCCACATTATTTACATCAATAAAAGTATCCGCGGTAGTGTCTTCAATTCTGTCTTTTGCAGCCTTAGAATCAATTTGAGTTTGAATAGCACTTGTTACCCCGTCTAAATATTCAAATTCAATATTCGATACCGAGCCGTCGGCAATCTTAGCGGCATCAATAGCGGTAGGTAAACTGCCGGCGGTAATTCCCTGCCAAGCGGCGGTAGTAGCGGTGGTTGCCTGCAAAACTTGTCCAGCAGTTAATCCACCCAAATCCAATAAGTTTATTTCTCCAGCCGTTGCAGTTACATCGGTAATATCAACTAATGAATGTGTATGCGCGGATACCGGAACGCCTGTAACCCAAGATAATGAATTCCCTTCGTAATAAATATAATCATTAAGCGCAATATCAAAAAATAAAGTGCGCTGAACCGGACTAATATATCTCCAAGAGCCATTTAGATAAATAGTAATATCATTTACATGACCATTCCATACCCCGTTTGCTATCATTATGGTTCCTGCTACCGTTGCGCTTCCTATTGCTTGCACGACTATGATTTTTGTGCTGGTGGTATAAGTAGAAGATACTACCGTCCAACTGCCTTGATGTATTCCGCTCCTTATAATAAATAATTTTCCTACCGTAAATTTACTTGATTGATCTCCTGCTACCGTGAATGAATTATCCACCGTACTAACGGCTGTAATAATATATTCATCCCCATCAACTATATACACGTCTCCGCTTGCCGGAGAGACCGGAGGTATCGTAGTGGTATTATTGATAGAAATACCATAAAGTAATAAATCAATATCGTTGATAATCGTATTCAAATTCGTAGCAATATCAATATCTTGATTTGTAAATTCATTAAAAGACCATTTTGGAGTTGTCATGGTTATTTCCTTTTATAGTACAGTAGCCGTTAATTGTTTTGTTTCACTTAAAAAACTATTTAACGTATAATCATCACTTAATTGATATACACGCAAATACAAAGTATTTTGAATACTTCCAAATATACTAATCTGCATACTGGAAGATAATAAAAAAGTAGGGATTGTTTCAATACCTTGTACACGTTTCGGAAACATTATAAATGTGTCAAATAAAATATTAGTATATGTTGAATTATAAAATTCAATCTTATAATGTTCTTCATTTTCTGACATGACTTTAAACAGGCTATCATTAAATCCTAAAGAAAATCTTGATCTGCCGCTCCAGGTAATTTTCCATGTTAATGTGCTATTGTTTCTTTCGGCTTTTAATAAAGAAACCGGCAACGGTTTTCTACGAATTGCATTATTTGTAAATGAATCCGGTACAACCAATTCGTAATCAGTACCGATTGGAACTATTTTATAATTGATCGCTTTTCCTATATCGGATTGTCCGCAAAAAATATCGGATAATCCTTCCAGAAAAACAAAAATATCATTTGCGGTATGCGTACTGATTTTATGTTCTGTTCCTAACCGTCCTCGAAGTAGTGAAGATAAGATATAGCGTTTCCGGTTCGCAAAAATACCTAAAGGTTGCGCTTTTGAATATGCCATAATTTCACCGCCGTAATAAAAGTATCCTTGATAGCGGTATATATCCCGCATAGTAATTAGTTCAGGTAAATTTCCGGTTTCTAAATCAATCGTCAAAGTGCTGGCATTATCCAAAAGAAATTCACTGGCATTACTAATCAATGCGGTATTATCTTGTGTAATTCCTATAATACCAGGATTGTTATAACTACCAATTAATTCATAATGATTAATATTTGGATCCGTTTGTCTGTACACTTCATAACCATTAAATTTAGATTCAGATTCTCTTGAAAAATTAGAAGCAATAAAAAACCCATATTCATTATTTTCATTTTTAAATAAAGAAGGAATATCCAAAAATTGACTGTTCAGATTAAAATCAATTAGAGGGCTGTCTTGTGTATTATTGACAGGCAGAGAACCTACCTCACTATCCGGCACGGTATACAAGGTTACGTTTTCTAAACTGGTTTGCCATTCAAAAATATTCTTGGAAATATTAGAAAATTCTTCCAATCGCACCGTAAAATTACCGTCATCTGTTTGCAAAGTAATGACATCGCCTTCCTCAAGTGCAATTCTATTTATGCCTAATCGAACAGGTATTTTTTTACGACTTACTAATTGATTCCATAATATAAAATGCGCGGTCGTCCGTGCTTGTTCCGGCGTCATGCACACACTCAAATTTACATCTAATTTATTTTGATTGTCTATTTCAATTGTGCCGTCTATTTTATTAGTTTGTATTCTGGCGGTAGCGCTATCAATTTTCCAATCATTAGACACATTGTAATAATTAACATTGACTTCTACCGCAACACTTAAATCATTAGTAATGATGGAATGAATAATATCCGGTATTTGTTCATTCTCTGCATAAGTAGCCAATTCAGTAGTTGTGATTGTTATTCCGGTATCCGCATTTTTACGTTGACGAAAATATACTTTATCCGTTTCAATTACATCTATGCCGAAAGCAATACATAATTGTTCCAAATAATCCGCCGGAGAAGAATTATCATAGTTAGGAGCCCCGTGCAGTAAAACAGTTGTAATATCCGAAACATCTAATAAATCGGCGGAACGCAATAATTGATTTTCCCAAATATCAGAAACAATAGAAGATAATGTAATTGTACTTGCAGCAGTTACGGGAGTTTGTGAACGTAACACTACGTTATGTACGGCTTGAGAAGAATTTTCACCGCCTAATAAAGCAATAATTTCATCAAAATTAAAATATTCAGGATAACTGCCGGAACCATACGTTACCGGAGTTGGACTAAGATCGGCATCTTGTGTCCACACTTGCCCTTCATTTGAGGTAAATACATTTAAAGTAGATGAACCTCCGCTTGTGTTCGCCATAATCACAACTAATTTATTACGCCAGACACCACCCGTCCATATTGCACCATTAAACGGGGCATCATTAATATAAATTTCTGTAATAACAATTCCGGTTAATGCTTCGTTTAAAATAATTTTGGTATTACTGCCGTCTGCTTCAATAGATGCTACGGTAAATGAACCCCCATCCGCTCCGCTTAATACCACAGATAATCCGATGTTATCAAATACATTATTTTTCACAATTGAATTTTCTATTGTCACGGAATTAGTAACTAAACTTGCGGATAGTACAGGAAAGAATTTTCTGAAATAATTACTATGCAATAAGAATCCATTAAAACCAGGTTGTTTTTTATAAATTACATTAGATATATTACTATCTCCAGGAGGTTCTACATGTCCACCAAAACCGTATACCTCTCCTTTGAATTCAACTAATATGCAGTTAGTTCTATAATCCATTCCTCCATCGGAGGCTATTTCAGCAAAAGATAATCCGTTGATTGAGTAATATAAATTTTTATAAAATCCACCGTTAGCCCCGTTATGCCCTCCGGCTGGTGGGTTGATTGTTGCACTGTAACCAGGTATACTCTCGCCGCCATATAATAAAATAATATCACTCGAAGAAATAGAAGAATCTCGCGCTACGCACATGCCGTAAGAATGTTTAGGAAACGCAGTTTGGCTTAATGCCACAACATCAAACCAGCGCTTACCGTTAAAAGCAATACCAATAATAAAACTACCTAATTCCGTTTCTGAATGTTGAATCCAAGATTTACCGTTGGTTGTTTCACCGCCATAACATACTATATATTCAATCGGGTCTTGATTCGCGAATAAAACTAATAATTCATTAGTTACCCAATTGACAGCACGAAAATTATATAGGTTGGTAAACCGTATTTGTTGTGCAAATATTGTAGCATCCCATCCTAGTTGTGGATTACCTACACTGGGAGCACGTTCCCAATTAATTAAATCGGATGATTTCCAAACGTCCATTAAATCCGCCGTATTGGAAAATCCCATAATAATATAGACTTCTTTTTTCAGTCTTGCTACTCCAAATAACGAACGACCCTGCCAGGGTATGCCAGGAACATTCGTCCAACTATCAGCACTAATATTAGCATTGCGTGAAACAATATATTTAAATGTTGGCACAGCGTTTGAAAATTGTTCCAAAGGAAATAAATCATAATCAACATAAGCACAACCAGGATAAATAGGAACTTCATCTTTATTAGTAATACCTCCGCCTAATGTTTTGATTGCAGTCGGAGAGGCGGTGCTGGGGGTACTGCCATAATTAAAATGCACATATTTTAAAAAATTACCTGTTGATTGTTCCATTGCGGTTGTTACAACCGCTCCGGAAAAATCCGCTACTTTATTATCGTTAATATAAACGGCTACAATACCGTTAATTTCATGCGATGTTAATATTTCGGTTCCCGTGTAAAAATAATAATAATTAAATATATCTGTTCCGCCAAAAAATAAAAATCCTCCCACTGTTCTTGATTTTTTTACTTCTTTTTTACCAGGAGACCAAACCGGAATACCAACAACCGGAAATGTGCCATAACCTTGCGGTATTGGTGAACCGTAATTAGTTGTTGGAACAGATAAATCATTCAAACGAGCCCCGTAAGTTTTGGGTCTTCCTTGCAAGGCTAAGCCTGCAAGTGAACCTAATGCAAACCCTACGGGTCCGAAGGCAAAGCTTCCTAATGTAGCTAATAAAAAAGGTAAAACCATTTAATTATCCTTTATTTTTATCATTTAATTAAAATTACTTAATTAAATTATCCTTTATTTTTATCATTTAATTAAAATTACTTAATTACTTTTAATTAGAATACAAAGTATTACCAGGCAAATAAGGAAAACCCGTAAAACGGTTATTACTATGCCGTTCTCTGCAAGTTGACCACGCTTTATCACAACCGGAAACAATATCAAACGAATCCCCATTTTGAATGTTAAAATTCGTAGGTAGAAAAAATGTAAATGTATGCTCTCCGGTTGCGAATGTATGTAATTTAATATTGGATATTCTCCCGTTATTATTTCCGCTTGTCCATTGAATCCAGCCAAAATTATAAAAATTGTTGTTTTCATTCGTTGAAGTATGCGTAGTTGTGGCAATATCATTGCTTACAATTGTAATATTAGTTACGGATGATAATACCGTGCCTGTCTGTTTATTATTTAATTCGGTCAAATCTTTTCCACAACGCGAATCTCCAAATTGTGCATCACAAGAGGGTATTAAATTTCTTCCTATTTTTTGACGAAAATAATCTTTTAATCCTAAAAATTCACAAGTAAAACCGGAATCTGATACACTGACTTTACCGATTTTTCCTTGTTTAATTATAATAGCCGTTAAATCCGGACGCATATAATCAATATACAAAATCTTAATTTGCGCTCCATCCCAAACACCACTATGTAAATCCAACTTAGTAATAACGGTAGAAATAATCCCCGCAAAATCCATTTTAGAATTATCCTGCATAGAATTACTACCCTCAATTTTAGAAGGAAAAAAACTTTCCTCCGGCAAATAATCAATACCGTTATTCGTAATTTTTTTATTATGATCGGTCAACGCAATAACCGTAGTATTCTGCAATGTAATCAATATACAGAGCGCTTCGGTTGTTACCGCTCTATTTAATCTTAGTTGTCTGGTTGCGTTAATTGTCCTCATACTAATAACTCCGATAAATTTAATTCTTCCAAAATAATATTCTCAACGCTTAAGATTCGGTCACTGTCAAACCGGCATCCCAGTTCATTGGATTCAAAAGCAACCGCCTTATGAAATTCAAAGGAAGCGGTAATATGCGCATATTGAGCAGGCACAGAAGCATCAAAAATGAATTGACCATTCTTATAATTAAGCGTCCAATTATTATGAGTTGAACCATCTACCTTAATTACTACCGCTTGCGAAAGAGGTGTAAATAAACCGCCGTGAACGGGTTTAAAAACATTCTTAGTATCAACCGCTTGCGAAATCGTAATGGTATTTCCGGCGGCTTCTATTACTATTGTTTCCAATACCGTCAACGTTGCACCATCTGGAGATACACTTACTACAGTTAATAAGTTATTATTATGTGCCGTTGTAAAACCACGAACATATATTTTCATATCTTCCAGCATATTTTCAAATAAGGAGGAGCCGTCGGTGGTATGTAATGTATTCGCCCCGCTAACTTCAATCACCGTACTAACTATATTTGCTCCGGTATTGTAATATAACTTTCTTAGTTGATAGGTTGATGGAGCCAGACCGGTTGCTTGTGCTATGAATGAATCGCTTGCAGAATAATCAAACCAATCCAAGAATCGAAATCCGAAAGCATTAGTCTTTCTGGCATGAAAAAAATCACGTAGTGCTTGTGCTTGTGTTAATGTTTTGACACCATACGACACATCAAATTTGTCTGAGAATTCATCCCAATCAATGTTTACAGACCTGAAACCACTTTTAGTTTTATTCTTAGTTGTTTGCAAATGAGAAATACAAGTTGACCCGAAAGAAATATCGGTAGGGAAAAGTTCTTCATGGAATCCGGTAATGATTGACATAATATTTCCTTAATGATTATGCATTTAATAATTGTCTTTGATATAAACGAAATGTATTTTTTTGCTGTTTGTCTGTAATATCCGCATACGTTTTCGGGTCATCGGCAATCACGGTCACACGATTATTAAAATAATTATTTGTAATTGTCTGCAATGATTGATTATTCGTTTTTGCATCCATATTTTTAACCGGAATTGATTTTCCGTCCGGCAATGGAACCACCGCTTCTCCTCTGCTTGAGTTAATCCCGTCAACTAAACTAATAAGCGTAGGTTGTTTTATAATACCGGATAATCCGGTTGACATGAAACCTCCACTGTCAAACTTTTGAATTTTCTTTTTTATAATGCCACCGGTGTCAAACTTTTGAATTTCATTAGTAGTGTAATTGTTTATAATGCCTCCACTGTCAAACTTTTGAATTTTCTTTTTTATAATGCCACCGGTGTCAAACGGGAAAATACTTTTCAATATATTAAAAAATCCTCCACCTCCACCAACTAAACTTGAATTAGAAGCGGCTAGACTTGCTACCGGAGCGGCAATTTGCCGGTCAAAAAATACACCCAGTTGCCGTTTATATAAATTACTAATAACGGATTTCAAATCAAAATTTCCCTCTGAAAATAAATCAATAAATTCAGCGCGAATATCATTAAATGAACCAACAATAGCATCTTCAATTTGAAATGCCGTATCGGTAGCGGCTTCTTTAATTTTTAAAAATGCTCTCAATGCTCCTGCTTCAAAATCCCTTGATGATTCCAACATTTCCCGAAATGCTTTTTTATATTCTCCGGCTAAGAATTGCATAATTTGTGCCTGATCTTTTGCAGATACATTTGTCTTTTCCATCGCTGAAAATATTTCGGATTGCAATGCTTCAAATTGTTGCATGGGTGTTTGGGAACTAACTAATATATTATTTAAAAACATTTCCGCTTTTTCAATTTCTTCTTTTGTAAATCCGGTCAATGCTGTTTGTGCTGTTTTTGCAACGGTATCCGTTGCCTTTTCATTTATTTCATTAAACATAGTTGTAAATCTGTCTAAGACTGCATCCCAATTATTAGTTGGAATTGTAAAATCAGAAAATACGCTTTCCAAATTATTCTTAGTTCCGTTTAATAATCTATCGGTTAAAGCGTCTTGCTCTGCAAGTGTATTCTTAATTATATCTTGCAGGTTTTGATTAGAATCATTTAGTGCTTTTGTTAAAGATTTTTCTAAGTTTGGTTCAGGAAAATCACCAATGTTTAATTCTAATCTTGGAATTTGTTTTAATTTTCCTGCACTTAATGAAGCGGCTATATTAAAATTATCAATTAAAAAATTGACTTCTTTTGAGGCATCTTTTATACTTTTTGAAATATAATTGAATAATAATTCAAACCAGAATTTACCTGTAATATAAATACTTTTCAATCCAAGTTTTACTGTTTCAAACGCCTGCAAAGCAACCGATTTAAATTCAATCCAGAAACGGATTAACGGTTCAAAGTCTTTTTCATGTTGCCGAACGTAATCAATAAATATTACAAGACCCGCTAATAATAATCCAAACGGATTTCGTAAAACCAAACCAAATAATATCGCTGAAAGTGATTTCGCCGCTGTTGTGGCTAATGTAAATAATCCAGGCAGAGAAGCAATAATACCAGGCAGATTATAAGCAATAAACGCTTTGACTCCCGTTATAAATAAATTAAAGTTTTCATAAAGCCATTTTGCAGAATCACCAATAAACCTTATTGTCTTATCTAAATTCGCTTTGATAATTTTTTCATTTTCTTGCAGCCAAACTAGAGTGCTATCCGCTAATGATTGAATTGTGTCTACTAAATTCTTAAATTGAATATCACCAATTTTAACTAAAACTATAATGATTTTACTAATGGTATTCGTTAGAGTATTCCATTTTCCTTCTAATGATGCTAAAAAATCTTTCCAAAATTCATCCAGACCTTTAGTATTTTCTTCAATTGATTTTATTTTGGTAGATAATTTATCAAAATCATTTACCATTAAACTTACAACACCTCTAATGGCTTCACTGGATTCAAACAACTTACCAAGTGCTATAGTAGAGCCATCTGTTTTGGATATAATTGCCTTCAATCCACCTACTAAGCCTAATTGTGATATAAGTTGTTCACCGTTAGCAACGTTTAATTCTTCAAATATTTTTAACAAACTCTCAGACGGTTTTATCAGTCCTGTAACAATTCCACGATATTGCGTAAATGCTTTAGATGTTTCACCCGCAGTCTGTGTAATTAACGATATGGCTCCGGCTAATTCAGTGGAACTAATATTTAATAATTTAGAAGCGGCGGCGGCGGAACCGATGTGCGGTATGATTTCTGCAAAAGTAGTAATGCCTTCTTTTTCGATTGCAAATAATAAGTCGGCGGACTGTGTAGCGGATTTAATTTCCCCGTTATAAGCGGTCATTAGTTGCGCAAGACCTTTTAACGTTTGCCCTTGATCTATGCCGGATATAGTACTGGCTTTTGCGGAAGCGGTAACTAAATCCAACGCACTTTTAGTATCGGTGGCTCCCGATGAAATCGCATTATAATAGCCTGCTACTAATTCAGACGGTGAACCCAATGTGCTATTTAAACTAAGAATGTCATTTTGAATTTCTGCAAATGTTCTATCCGTTACTCTGCCAAGCGATACAACCCCCGATTCAAAAGAGGCAAATTCTTGAATGCCTTTTTTAAGTGCTAATGCTCCGACTACGGCTACGATTGCAGATTGCACGGAAAAAAGAACAGAAGTAATTGAACGTAGAGATTGTTTCCAGCGTGTTAAAATACCATCGTAAGCGGATGTTTTTTTAGATACGCTGTCTAAGCGATTGCCTACTTTGGCGAGGGTTCCTTCAATCTTAGTTAATTTCAAGGAGCCATTATCGTCTACACCAAATTCTAAATTGAGAGGTTTTAATTCGCCAGGCATTATTTTTTATCCAATTTTTCACGAAAGTATTTATCTAATATTAATAAACGTTTCATGGTATCCATAATTTCATTTTGATTTAAACCTTCCAATTTTAATATATCCAAAATGAAACGAAAATCGAATACACCAAAGTCACTGCGAACAGAATACCAATCCAAGAACGTATCCAAAGCAATTTGATTACTGCTAAAAATTTCAGGCTTTTCATGCTGACACCCGTTGCATGGTGTTAATTGATCTAATTTTTTAAAATACGGTCTGCATGTTTTTTCACAATAGTTCGGAGAAGAACTCATATACCATCCCCAAACTAATTTTAGTTTTTTATTTCTTCATCCGCATTTTCTTTTATATCTTCTTGTAAATCTTCTATTGATTTTTCATTATCGTCATCATCCAGCATATTATTAAAGGCTCCGGTTTCTTCATTGACGATGACCAATAAGATTAAATTGGCAAATGCTTTGTGATGTTCTGAAATAAATAATTTGTTTTCGTCCGTGCAAGGAATATCAATACCGGATGAATCTTTGATATTCCAATTTACGATTTTTTCAACAAACAAATCATTTTCTACTGCGGTTTCGTCTGTTTTTTCTTCTATTTTTCCATGAGCATTTTTAATGCGCTTGGTATGTTTATTTCGGATGGCATTGGTTTTACTGCGTGATAAATCTTTGTATTCCACAAAGAAACTGAAATCACCAAACTTGGATTGTTTGATAATCCGGTTTTCATTCGTGATAGTATGAATTTCATTTTTTTCAAGTGATAATTGTAAAAAACTTGACATTTTAAATACCCTTTCAAATTTCAATTTGTAAAATGAATAAACTAATTATTACTTAGTTAGCATAACTAGGGTGTAAATTAGTTAATGTAATTTGCACCGCGCTGGCATTTGTTTCATTCTCATAGTAAGCTTCAAAATCAAGATTTAATTCAATGCCGGCGGGTCCGTCAATTGCAGGCGTTTTTTCCGAGTACCGTAATTCCTGCATATCAAAAACGCATTTTTCATCCGCATCTATTGTAAGTGTCAACGTCATTTCGGATTTGGTTTCATTACTTGCTTTTAAAGCGATAATGTTGTTTTCAAATATTGCTACAATATTACCGGATACATTAGCGATGCCTTCCGGTAATTGGTAACGTAAACCTCCTCCGGCAATGACGAAGGAAGTCGTATCTAATTGATTATCAATGTTTAAATTAACTTGTTTTAAATTACTGGCTACTCCGCCTCCTTCTGTTAATGTTGCATGTTTATTTTCGAATCGAATAAAACGGGGGGTAAATATTTCATCACTACCATGCCCCGCATAATTGCCATTTTGGATGATCGCGCCAACCGCTACCGCCCCTGCTGTATTTGCAGGATTGGTTGATCCTGCTCGTGTAGTTTTTACGGTCATGGTATCGCTGTCAGTTTTAACGGTAATATAAGCAATATCATTAGCCGTGCCGTAAATTAACATATCACCAACCGCAACATTCGGCTGAGCAATTGTAAATTCAGCAGTGCCGGCAGTAATTGTAACATTACCTCCCGCACTTACATTTTCACTTTCCAGCATATCTTTTCCCACCACATCGAAAGTGGCTAATAATTCTTCCGCTTCTCCGGTGAAACCGATTGCCATACGGTTCGCTTTTAGTCCTGAAAATAAATAATATTGTAATAACGGACTAATATCTACCAATGATAATTCGGTTACACCGTGTGCAATGGCATTCGTTGGGTGAATCTTAAAAACGTGATTAAACGATTCTGTAGTAATTGAGGTTAATGTTTCCGCAACAAAATCAGCAGGAATATCCCCGTTAATATCACGAATTACATAGACGGTTGTGGAGGTAATAGACTGTACGTAAACAGTTGCGGATGCGCTAATAAGTTTATCACCAATGTCAATATTAGTACCTTCTACTTGTGCAACGGATAAAGTAGCAACTCCAGCCGTTACAGCAATAGTGGGCAATCCGACTTTTCGGTCTGCACTTTCCGCGTTTTGTGACGTTGCAGGTTTGCCAAATAATAAAGACAACCAATAGCCGAAATCAATTTCAGAAACAGGGACTACAATTTGACCGCTTACATCCGCGTTGCCATAAAAAGGAACAATAGGATTACGGTTACCGCGAATGGTTTGCGCTTGATTTAATGACCGATTTTTTGAAACATTAAACGTATTAAATGCTAATACTTTTGGGCGTCTTGAACCTTCTGCAATCACATTCCCATAATCAGTATCGCCGTAATCGAATATTAGTTTTGCGGATGAACCTTTTGCCTGAACCATTTTACTTCTCCTTATTAGTTTGTATTTGAAATCTGAATCCAGAATTTTACTCTAACAATTTCGCTATACCATTTTTTATCATTGACGCCAATCGGTGACGGTGAAGACACAATCCCAAATTCTATTTTTTCATTTGGATTTGCCGTTGACAACGTTACATTATTTAATAGTGTTGTTAGTGCGTCCGCTATCCGAGCATTTTCACCACCACCTTTTCCTTTTTCCGTGTTAATTATTATTTGCAGAAAATATTGCCTGCGCTCGCCGGCGTTGTCTTTCGGATTCGATACACGAATTACGGATTGTTCTTCCGTAATGGGCACATACGAAACAGAAATATACTTAGTTAAATTCTTAGTATCTAAATCCACATTTTTAAATTCAATTTCACAAGTAGTAAAATTAGTGTCTAAGAATGTGTCCACCACTGTTAATACTCTTTCATTGATGTAAGCGGTCATGTTCTATACTTTCAAGTTTAAATTTTATAGTTGATTTTAAAAATAAGATTAACTACAAAATTTCATTTTATATTTTCAATTTTTATTACCCCGTTATTTTCTTCCATCGGTTCTTTACGCGATCTTCTGCAATAGAATAAATACCGTTGGGGCGTAATTTACTATGACCATTTTCTAAAGCCCAAGCGTAAGCAATGGGATTTGTGACAAATAAAATCAAGTTTCTTACTTTCGGTTTTACATTTGCATTTATTATTTGTTCCCCCTCCGCTAATACCGTAAATGGCTCTTTAATCGAAACAGTAGTAGTAATACTTCCAAGTGTACCTATCATTACTTGATGTGAACTGCGGTATCCTCCGGATATAATGGGTGATAAAAATATCACATCACTTAAAGAGGATAAAATAACAGCTCTTACAATATCTGTTTGTTGTTTTTTTCGGTCTTGAAAAACATTGTCAAAACTTTTTTTCATTTCTTTAAAATTGTGATTAAATTTAGCCATGATTATCTCCGGCTGACTGTGCATATCCAAGTTAATCCGGTTGCGCCTAAATTTTTTGTTTCTAATAATAATAAGTTATATGTTCCACCGTCAAAAACAAATTCATCATTTTTTAAAATAGCGGTTGGTGCATCCGTTTGATCTTGACCAATACTAAGAATAACATCATCTGTTGTTACGGTAATTCCTATTTCGCGTAATTGTTTAATATCATTTGTTGTAATTTTTCTTTTAATTGCATTTACTATATAATTTTCCGCATTCCCCGTAACATCACCATCCGCAGTACTATACACTGTAGAAGCAATACGGTTGATTGTTACCGATGAAGTTAGTTCCAAACCGGATACTAAAGTATTATCAAATACTTTAGTTACAATGCCTGCGATTTTATCGTTTAATGCTCCCATTAACTTACTTTCTTTTTAATATTTTATACAAATAAATAATAGTTTTAAACTTAAATTGATTCAACTTACTTTCTTTTTTAATTCTTCTATTGTAAACGATTTTGAATTGGTAGCCATTTCCTGCAAAGATAACTTGCCGTCTTTATATAATTCATATCTGGTCTTTCCTAAATATTCCCGTTGCCACTTTGCAGGCTGCCTCTCAAGAAATTTAGAAAAATTAGTACTAGCCGAAACATCTTTACCGCTAACATTTCTAAATTTTGTTGAAGTTGTACCATCTCTATGTTTTACTTTTTTTCTTTCCACATTCGTTACGGCAATTCTTTTTAACCCCTCAAATTGATCGTCAAATAAAATAGGAGCAATCAAACTCCTGCAAAGCGGATGCAATGGCGGTTGAGGTAAATTTTCCCTTAATCTTACTTCTTTACCGTCAAGCCCCGCGCATATTAGTGTTGTTCTATTATCTAACGTGGCAACATATCTATATCCTTTAATAATATCGGTATTTTCTTTGAATACTTCTTCATTGGCTCTGTTACTGGCATCCATAATAGAAGTGCGTGAAATCAAATTGGCGCCGCGTCGGCTAATATCAAATTGTGTTCTAAGATTACGCGCTGTCTTTTCCATTGATGAAGATTCAATAATATCAATGGTTAGTTGTGTCCGTATTCTTGTTCGTAAACTATTAACGTGCGCTTTAATATAATCCTGCACAAACCGACCGCCGGATGGTGTTGCTAATATTGCTTGAATGCGTTTAACAGGCAATATATAATTGGATTCTTTTACTGATTTTCCTAAATTACCCCGCAAGGTTTTTTTCAGTTTGTTATATTCGTCCTTTATCATTTCAATTTGTGCTTTATTTAATTTATTCGTATATTCTTCACTAATAAATTTTAATGCGGAATTGATTTCAACGTTAATTTTTTGCATTGTTGTTTTTGTCATTTTTCCGGCTTTTTGATTGCGTATATGATCTTGCACTTGTTTTTGTGCTTTGAATAATATTTCAATCAACTCTTTCGTTACTCCGTTTGAAAATGATTCGGCTATAATATGCCTGCGAATTAAATAATCTTGCAGAGAGAAAGGAACCATTTTATTATTCCCATACTAAAACAGATGAATTGTCAAATAAATAATTCGCTAATAATGCTTTAATCCTTTGAACGCTTGCTCCGGAAAACTGTTGCTTATTACTGGATGTTTCCGGCAAACCATTTTCAAAATTCACTTTCACCGTTTGAAAAACGTCAACACTACTAATGATTTGCTCTGAATTACTCTTTCCGGTTCCGGTTATTGCTTGATCTTCATATTGTAATTTAATCATTTCCGCTTGCGCTTGTTTAATTTTTGGATTGATAGTAGTGACATGATACGGGTAATCTTGCCATCTAGGATGTTCTAATATTTGTTCAGAATTATTTTTATATTTAAAACCATTATACTTTAAAGAATCAATTGCACGAGTTGAGGCAATTGCTCTTTGTGTTTTAACGGTTGAAGTAAACGCATCCCATATTACTTTAAACGCAATATCGGAATCAAAATAAGCGTCTAATTCTGCAAGTGTGGCATAAGAGTTTGCAGTCAGCGTGGCAACCGTTGTGTCCAATGTTGTCATCTTAGTACCCTTTTAAAATAAGATTCAGAGGAGGCATTTAAAACGTTTATTACAGTCGGGAGGAAAGTGAAAAACATTATTTGCCTCCTCTGACGAATGTTAGTAACTATGATTGATTCGGCTGTCAATACGAATATCGTGCGATGTTCCTGCACGTGAATTTGACGGTCTGGGTGGACGCAATCGAAACAATGCCGCGCTGTAAGGTTCCGGTAATTTAATTATGGTTCCACCTAAATTAGTAATTTCACCAATCAATTGGTACTCAGTAATGGATGCTATTCTGGTAGGTGAAACGTACACCTGCATAACTAAGGTAGGACTAAATACTATCTTATTAGCCGTATTTTGTCCGGTGGTATCGGTGGTATCTGCAAGTAATAAATTTAACGATATTGCTCCGCTAATATCAAACGTTGCGGTAATAATACCGTTCGCAGGAAGATTGGTAGTATTGGCTACGGAGAATAAATGAGAACGCTCAACCGCCGGAGAAACATCACCAATTGAATTACCGGCGGCTCCATAAGCATCATTGGTAAAAGCAACCGAGCCGTCTGCAAATATTTTTGTGTTAATAACTAAAAAAGACAGTAAAAATAATACCAAAGGTAAAACGAATTTGATTTCTTTTAAGAATTGATTAAACATTTTACTCTCCTTATTTAATAAAATGATGATACTTACTACTTAGCCGGATTTCTTTTTTGTGACGTCTTGTAATTGCGGTTGAATTTCTTTCACATTAACCGCCTCGTCTAAATCTTGTTGCGTGCCGCCGATTTTATCAACAATAATATTTAACAGTTGTTCTTTGGTGGCATTGTCCGAAACTGAAAATCCGAAATTAGATGTAACCCATTTTCTTAGTTGTTCCACATCTAATTTTTGCACCGTCCGTAATGTTTGCAATGGTGTTTGATGAAAAGCGCGCCGGTCATCTTTCGTTTCTTCTTTGAAATCGAAGCGGTCGGACATACTAATCAATTTAAACCGCCCCGCTTCAATTTCCGATTGCGCTAAAATATATGGAATAAATCCTGTACAGGTTTCACCGTCCGGCTGCATCGTTAATTCGAATCCAAAGAAATTTCTGCGCTCGCCGACTTCCATACCTTTTACGGTTTTATTGTTTAACATGACACGCACCGCATCTACTTCTTGTTTGTCCAACATTACTTTAATCGGAGCAATATTAGCATTGATTTGCTCGTGCAACGGTATTTCTTTTTCTTTTGATGACATGATGATTCCTTCCTTTTCATTTTAATTTAATTCTAATTATAAGTTAAATTAGAATTAAATTATTAGTTGTTAATACTTGTTAGTCTTGCAATACCTTTCCGGTTCATGCTGACAAAATTAGTATACCATTTTACGCGGTATTGATCATTGTCTTTATCTTCTTGCTTGCCGACATATTCAACCACAATACCAGCCGGCACACTTTCAGGATGGATACCACTCACACCAATCTTACCGGAGCCGTCATCCCATACTCCGGCATAAATTGAATTCAATGCACCGCCTGTTAATGCCGCGCCATTCGCGGTTTCTGTTACCGGCATCCAGTCATTTTGGAATACAGGAGTGCCTTCAAACAGTAGTACGGACTGCTTTTGTCCGGATGTTAGTTCAATGACATGCATCGGAGTTGTTCCTCCAAGCGCATCATATAATGCTTGAATGCTTCTTAGTGTTCTGCCTGGAGCCATTAACCAATCTACCTGACCATCTTTTGATTTTACCAAATCTTTTAACGTTCTTAGTAATGTAAAACTTACCGCCTGTCCGGCGGATGGTGTCGTATATTGATTCGAGTCAACTAATGTATGCAGGGAGTGCATATCCGGCGATACACCTGTTCCCGACACCATACCGTTTTGGAATAATCTTCCACAACGTTTTGATTTAGAACTAATTTCAATTGCAGTTTGATTCGTACCTGCACTTTGCGATTGTGCTTGCACCAAACCGTTCATTTCAACATCGCCAATTAACGAAACTGCCGAGTAAGAATATTGCGTGAATGTTGCCGCGCCTTTATGTGTAATTGTGGCGCCCACAGCATAAAATCCGGCATCGCCTAAAGCGTCTTCACGATTAACAACAATCGCTTGACCTGTATAGCCTTTGAACGGCAAAAAATTAAAAATGGGGTTAGTCGTAATTACGTCTTCTACGACACCTTGAATCACTTGATTATTAATTAGTTTTGCGGCTTCCGATAATGTTTGACTGGCCATTTTGAAAATTTCCTTTCCTGTTTCTTTTTCTTTTTAGTTTAGCCGCAAGGTTCAGTCATTATTTATCCGGTAATAGTGTCACCGAGTTTCATATTTTGAAGACCTGCGGTTATTTTCTGCACAGGACTAATATATCCTGTTTGTTGTAGCGGTGTAACTAAGTTTCCTATACCTCCACCACCGCCTTGATGTGGTATCTTGCCTGAACGATAATATTCATTTTCAGGATTTTCATAAAACAATTGTACGGCTTTTTCTACTTCAAATTTACCTGACTTCTTAGTCTTTGAATCTTTGTCGTAATATTCGATTTCAAATAAATCCACAAATTGATTTTCAATCGGTTTACCAGCCACATCTAATTTTGGTTCACGTTTCCAATTTGATAAGAGTGCCGGCAGTACATCTTTTTTCGCATTCATAAACATACTACCCGTTTTGCTTAATATCAAATTTTCAACTTGATCTTTTACACGTTGATTTTTTTCTGCCATATACAACTTTTCAAAATTAGTTGCTTGTTCTTTTGCATTCTGTAATTGAACGCTTACCGCTTCTTGTGCTGATTTTTCGGCATTCTGCAAAGCCAATTGCATCGTTTGAAAATCTTTTTGTTTTTGTTCCAACAACTGCTGAACCGCCGGAGATTTCTCCGGTTGAGAATTAAAAACTTTGATTTCATCTTCCAATAATTTCAATTTCTTTTTTTTCTCATCCAATTCAGCATCTTTATTCTTCAATCGCGTTTGCACAATCTCATCTACTTTTGCTTGCGGTAAATAACCTTGTAATTGCACGGTGTCTTCACCAATTTTGATTTGATTGTCCTTTTCATCAACTAAGAAACCTTTTTCATTTAATTTAAATTCAGGCATTTGATTTTCCTTTTCCGTGTTTTACGCCGTCACGTTAGGCGATTTCATGTTTATTTAAAGTTAGTCATTCTAACTAATAACCGGATTTAGCGTTTCCGTAAACTTACTACTTATCTTCCAGGCACAGTTATGTTTTTTCTTTGCATTTCAATATCTGCACCTGTTACTATTTTGTTTGGCGTTTGAATCTCCTTTCTTTCGTTTTGATTAGTTGTTCCGTCTAATCTATTTAATATATTGATTGCTTGATTTCCATTTTCTACAGTTTCCTGCAATACCCGTTTTGCTCCTGATAATAACTGCGGATTATCTTTAATTTTTTCCGCTTCCAATAAAGTATGTGCTGCTTGTTCTTCTTCCCATTTTTTTTCACTAATCATCTTTTTACTCCTCTATAATGTTAGCAGATATTGAAAATCCGCTTGTTGAACCCTCAATAATTTTTGCAGAGATTAAAAAGATTTCATCTTGTGTATTCCGTGAATCAAGGCTGATCTTAGGTAATTGTAAGTTATTAGTACCCTTTACATCGTCAACATTTATCATTTCAGAAAACAATAATTTTCTTTTACTGCTGATTACTTGCGTAACACTGGAAGCATATTCAACAGCAGAATAATGATGAGGTTTTCCCCAATTTTCCACATTAATTAAACTCGAATCTAATATTTGTTCAATCTGAATCAATGCCCTGCGGGTATCGCTCAGTGAAAATAATGATTCAATACTAATAAGCCTTTTATTAAATAAATCATGCTCATTTTTAATTGCAGGACGTATTGCCAATACCGGAACCAATTCAGTGGTAGCGTTGCGAATTACAGAGCCGTTTGAAACGGTTGACATAAATTTTCTGATTTCATAAGAGCCGTCAATCTGCAAAGAAGATGCAAGACAAGATAATGTACTGGCATTATTAGTTGTACTGGAATTGACTATTTTATAATACAATGGCAAACGTACTGTTTTCAGTATGGATTCAGACGTTATATTATTTGTATTGATTTCATTCATGTAAATGATTTTACCGTCCAAGATAAAACCTTGTCTTATACGTCCGCCTCCAAAATATTGAAATTCCTGCGTTAATACATGCACTTTATTAGTTAAATCTAATTTGTTATAATAACTTTGCGCGGTATTAAAACGGTCTGTGATTGAAAGATTAGTTGATTCTCCCAGCGTATAAGTAGTTTCAGTAACCGTGCCGGATGCTATATTCCGGTGAATAAAATGAAAACCATTTTCATTGATTCGCAAGAAACCGCCATTATTATTATTTGCAAATCCTATCTCTTGTACTAATCCGTTCTTAGTTGCGTTGGCAATAAAAGCGGTATTTACCCGTGCTGATTTACCGATTGGTATACTAAATTGTTTGCGTGTAATACGCTCTATTGATTCCGCCATTGTTGTACCAATGATTAAATCAATTGCAGAATTTGTTGAATTTAATATGCGTGAAGCGGATCCGATTACATTGTAATCCCAGTCAAATTCATTATCTATTTCAATAGCATCTTGGAATAAAATAATAGCATTGGATGTTCGTAATTCTTCATTTCCTGAGTGATATTGGTCATCTTGAAATTGTTGATAATCAGGACGAAATACATTTTGACTTTGTGAAATTAATGCCGTTAAAAACAAAAGCGTAAAAGTAGATAATAGTTTCATAATCGTTTACCAAAATAATCCTTTCTTATTTTCTAATGGTATTTCTCCAATTTGATTTTCCACGTGTTCAAATGTTGCAGTGCCATTTTCTTTTACTGTTAAATTGCCAAACGGATGATCTACGGTTTTCACTGAATTTACCAGTAATTCTGCAATGTCAACTCCGATATTACGACTGGCTAATGATTGAATAATCAATACGCCATCCGTTGCCATTTTAATTGTAACTTTATGCGCGTCTAATACTCCGTTATTACTTAATGAGGTATTGGCGGAGGGTATTCCCTGCACCGGAATTGCTTCTATTCCTAAATTCCAATTCAATTGTTGATTGGCTTGAATATTATTACTGGCAATATCGGTAATCACCGCCATTTTTGGATTTTCAATAATAAATTCACGCTCCGTATATGTTGCACATTTTAAATTAAGTGATAATATTGTTATTATTAAAAATAGTAATAAATTATTATACTTCATCATTTTCATCTCCTAGAATTATATTGCCGGTATTGATACCGCTTTCGGCATTAATCTGATTTGAAATTTCCAACTCCGCTAAATCAAAATCAAAATCGTCCGGTAATATTTCATTTTTAATCAATAATTCCCATAACGTTTTCTTAGGCAGTAAATAACTCGTTACTAAATCACGTAATGAATTTATCATTTCAACCGCTATTTCTTTGTCATCAAAATCACGGCTATAAGTTAATTCAACCACTCCCGTTTCTTTTCCCAGCCATTTTGCCATTAAATTCCAGCACCTAATTTCCGTTTCTTCAATCTGTAATGATGTGCTATATAAGGATGAACTAAATATTTTTCTATCTTCTTTTTGAGAATCACTTGATTGCACTTGTGACGATTCTTTTCTATTTTGCGCTAAGGAAATAGATAATATTTTATAAGTAATATCTTTAATGGTTTCTTTTATTACCGAAAAACTGGCTCCGGTTGGTTCTAAATATCCTATTTGCGTTTGACCAATAGAATGTTCACTCGCGTCGGCTGTGTTTGGTATCCAAATACCATTCCAACTATCTATCTTTTCCGGTGGTTTTTTACTGATTGCATAAGGAACCGGATGCGCCGCTTTTTCTTCAAAATGATCGGTAACACTATTTTTATTCATTAGTAAAATAACATGTTGCAGAATATTCTTACAAATTGGGTCTCCGCTTGCTTCACTGCGTTTAACACCAAACAAAGGCACTAATGGAATTTCACTTAACATATTTAATTGAATACTAATAATTTTATACTCTTTGTCCGTATTCGTTTGCGTAGGCAGTGTAATCAAATCATTTTTTGTATTCTGCATTATATCATATTGCGTTCCTTTTTTTACTTCTTCATAAACAACACAATAATTTCTTGTCCATACTTTATATTGTTTTCTAATTTCCGGTTTTCTGCCAATGTTTTCAATACTCCTAGCCATTTTAATATTTAATTCCATGACCACCCATAATAGTTTTTTATCTTCACCAAATTCCCAATCAATTACAACATTTGCCGGTATACATTCCATAAAGGGGCGAAAGTTTAATTGTTTTTCTTGTAATGCGGTCAACGGTTTTAAATTACCTTGCTCATCAAGAATACGTTGAGGCATATCTACTAATATCCACCGGATACCATCAATTTGCGCTTGTTTTGACTGATTTTCCATAAAGGAATCTATAGATGTTCCTTTTAAGTCAACGTTTTCAGTATATTCTTTTAATTCGGAAATCAATTCTCTTATGATTGACTTTCTAAACAATAACGCTTGTCTAGCCGTTATAATTTTATCAATCCACGGATCAAGTAATAAACGCTTAACACGTAAGTTATAATCATTTTTTGATTCATTTTTCTTTTCAAATAAGTAATCTTTAATATTGCCGGATTTCTGCAAAGCATGAATGCCATCAAACAATAAGCGTGATGTATCTCTTGCGTATTGTGTTTCAAGATATTCGTCATGTTGAATCGTCAAATCCATTTTAACGATTGAACCTACTGTTAAAATATTGTTATTGTTTTCAGCCATTTCTTATTCCTAAACTATAAATAATGAAAGTTTATATCCATCAATAATTCAAAATGAAAATCGTTAATATAAATTTCATATTAAAATACTCCTACGCCTTTAAAAGGCTTGGTATCATTGATTAAATGTGATAAATCGCGCTTATACGGGAAGTAAGAATACGCTAACGGGTCCGAGTAATCCGGTGAACGTTTTAAACTCTCTTTTACTTTTTCTTTTTGTAAGATTTGAATGAGTCCATCACTTCTGGGGACTATACTGTGTGCATGGATATCTTCAATCAATTCCTCACAAGGAGGCAATGCTAATAACCCCCCTAATTTCGGGTCTAAGTTTTCTCTGAGAGCCCAATAACAATAAGACCGAGCATTAAAGAATTTATGCACACCTGTTAAATCTGTCAGTCCTGAAATTCTATCCCTATTACTTCCTTTACAGCATACAATATCATAATTAACTGCACACCCATCTAATATTTCATCATTACGATATTGTTTTAAATTAGCATAAGTACCTGCACCCTCGCCGATACTGTCCACAAAGATAGCAAAGTAAGAACGCTCTTGTAATTTCGCGTAAGTAATAAGCCTGCCTGTTGATTTTACCGCGTCACTTTCTGCAAATACTCTAGGCTTTTCAACGTAATTACCAAATCTTGGCATGTGTACTTCCAGATCAATACCCATACCGGCAATATCGGCTCCTAAGAATAAATCATTATCAGCCCAGTCATAAAGGGACGAACGTTCTTTCCAGCGCTCTTGTGCTAATTCCAACCATGATAATGGCACTAATTTTTCATTACTTTCGCGTCCAAACTTACCGCGTATTTTAATTAAGAATAAATCATTTGGACGTCTATATTCTTTTACCAATTTTGTAACGGTTTTCGTTTTGCCTTTTTCAATTACTTCAATTTCTTTTGGTGATTCCCACACAAAATCATCCGGGTCTTTGCCGAATTCTTTTTCGTTTATTACTTGCGTCCAACCTGGTTTATGCACACGGTCATTTACGTATTCCCAATCTACTTGACCTTTAATATACTTAGGATTATTGCTGTCTTTACCGGTGAATTTATTTCTTACATTTGGGGCGAATAAACAATCCAAAGTTAAAGCGGAATATTGAGGATCACGGAATGACCGGAAATATTCTCCGGTTTGTAAGTTTGGATTTCCTAATAATACCAGGCGTGAAGTACCGGTTAATAAACCTTCCACCGCCTCATAAGTTTGATTTTCTATACCACTGGCTTCGGTAATTAATAATAAAATATTTTGACTATGATAACCTGTCCAAGATTCCGTTGATTTATCGGCTGCTTTAAATGCTTCCAGAAAATGATTGGGCTCATCATCAAACGTAATTTTGGAGCGCATAATATTAGCTCCTAATGTATTACCGCTTTGATTTAATATTGTTTCGGCATGATTATATATTGTTTCTATTTCGGACATATTGATTGAATAAACTTGCCGCTGTGTAGGTGCGGTAACTATAGTTTTACTTGGATTATATAATAAACAATGTGTTAAACACACCGCCGCTCCGGTATAATCTTTTCCACGAGCATGACCGGATTTAACGGTTGTTCTTTTGTTGTGCTGTATACTGTGTACTATTTGTTCTTGTTCATTATCTAAATCGCATTGTAATATTTCAAATATAAAACGGTTCCAACCATCATCATCATTTTGATAATGCCAAAATAAATCAGCATCTGAAATATTCTTTTCACGGATAACCGATTCCAATAATAAATCTTGTACACAGAATTTGGTCATTATTTTTCCTATATAAAATTCATGGTTTCTTTCTCTACAATTTTCTTACAATCAATTACAATATTTTTTTTTCTTAGTTATGTACCGCGTCTTTCACGTTGTGATGCCAATTTCGCCAATTCCGCAATTGACATTCTGGTTACTTGATCTCCTGCTTCACTATTATTAGTTGCATCAATATTTCTATATTTTTTGCGGTTGCCTTTTAATAATAGCGTAGTTAGTGTATCTGAATATCGGCGCTTGGTTCCGCATTGTTCACCATTATAAAAAACAGGTTCGTCAAAACCATCACGCGCACGTCGAATCGCCTCTGCTTCTATCGTGTCTATGCCTTGTTCTTTTGCATGTTTAATAGCAAGCGCAAAGTCGGCATCGTTTAATTCTTCTTGCTCTAATCTTACCGTGCCGATTCCTAGTTTTTTACAACATGTACCACGCACGGGCATTTCAGAAAATAATTCTAAAAACTTACGTTTTTCCAAAGCAGATAAGTAAGAACCGACTGTTAAGGTATTGTCTTTTATTTTTTTTCTTAGTTGGCGATTCTTCTTAGTTACATGTTTACTAACCAATCCAACTTTTTTTGTATTTGTTTTAGACGGCTTCTTACTGTCCATTATTCTGCCCGATATTTTCTATGTTTTTATCCTTTTTTAAAATTTAATCACTTATTTATTATTGTCAAGATTTAGTTGTTTCAACGAATATTATTTTTGGGTGTCATTTCTACAATAATAAAAAAAAGGTACAAACTGTAACTGTACCTTTTTTTTATTATTTATTAGATAATTACGTTATTCAGTTAATTCAATTTGATTAACATGGTATTGTAAATTATTACTTTTTAACCGTTCCATCAAAAGATTATATTCATTTTGTTTTTTCAAAAAATCAATACGTTGATATACAAGACAATCAATAAAATTCTTTTGATAAAACCATTCAATTTCCTTACATTTTAGTAAGTGAAACACGTATAACCTTGTGTTGTTTTCAAAAGTGATACAGGCATATATATTTGATTTCCCATTAAACCCCTCAAATTTTAACAAAGGAACCACTGTTTTCTTTTGCAAAATCAAGTCAACAATTCTCTGCAAATCACCTTGATCTTTTATGACTAAAAATACCGTACCCCCGCGTATACGATTAACGGATAATAATGCACAATTCAATAATATTTCTTCCTTGTGCATTCCGTAAAATTGACTCTCTGAAATAATTAAATGCGGAGAGTCAATCATAGTTTCTATTCTTTCTACAAAATTCTTTTTTGTAATTTGATTCATGCTCTTAACTCCTCCTCTAATAAAATAGGATACGTTCTAATCATCAAATAACTCCTCTATTTTCTTTTGAATTTCATTTAATAATTCATCCGGTTTAGCATAATCATCCAGCCTTTTAAACATGGATATAACCTGTTGTGCTTTAATTTGTCCCGCATCTGAAATCGGTATACTGTTTAAATGCACTATCCATTTAATTCCGTCAATAAATAAAGGGTCCCTCTTGTGCTCTGCAAGAGATTGAATAATCGTATTCGTAACCGCATATACACCGCTTTTCATTCTCATTTTAATTGTCCTTTCAATAGTTTAAATCACGAATATTTTTCATTTCCAATCCAAACTATATTATTCCTCCTCCTTATCTTCTTCTTTTAGACAAATTTCTAAAATATCGGCATATTTACCCTCAACTAAGGTCATGAGTTTTTTGATTAGAAAATCCTTTTTATACTCCAAAAGATAATCTATCACGGTATGAATGGACTCATTACTTAAATTGTCTAAGAATTCTTTTGACTGTATTCTCAAATCTATAAAGTATTTCATATTCTTATCTCCTCTATTTCAATTAAGTAAATATCGTTTTGCATTGTGCCGATTGAATACAAAAAATCCGGTGATTCTATAAAAGAACTACGATACCAAAATTGTTCCTGTAGACTATGATAAAGTTCTAATTTTGTTTTTAAATTAGATTGCCCTTTATCAATGATTTTACCATTCTTCTTAACCGTGTATTTCAACATGTTTGTCCTCCAAATTAAAATAAAAAATTAAGATACATGTACATTCTCAAAATATTTTTGAATAACATAATACAATAATAATACACATCCGGCTCGGTTATTATGACTTTTTAAAACCGGATAATCACTTAATTTTTTCAAACCTAAATTTTCAGCCGTTTGAGAATAAAAAGGGTTAATCGTAAATTCTTTTTGTTTCCTGCGTATTAAAATTTCTAATGTTAATCCGGTTTGATATTTTTCTAATACTTCATTTAACAATTCTGAAAATTGACTCTCATTTTTACACGGATTATAACTATCCATAAAATGAGTTACTTTCATTTTAGATAAATCTTCAGGTAAATTTCCGGTGTAATATCTATTTTGCCAGTGAAATTCAGTTGAAAATAGATTCCATTTCATAATGAGCAATGCACACATTTTGTTAATTAACAAATCATCAGCAGACAACAATTGATCTAAACATTCTTGATGCTGAGTACCTAATAATGATGTGAGTAGTGATTTATCCATTGTTTTAATCTCCATGTTCTAAAATAAATTCCCGTAATTCTGCAAACGCATTGATTTCAAGCGGTAATTCATGTTTTATAAAAATATGTTTTCATTTCACATCCTCCGGTTTCTCTATTTTATAATTTTTAATTATATTGATTATTTCATCTAAATGATCGTTAGACATTTTTGAAACCATATTGTGATTATGTAAATTAAAAGTAATGAATCTTATTTTATTTATCCTTTTTTGTTTTTCTTTATACACGGCAACATCTGCATTAAAGTCAATATGTATATTTGACCAGAAATCATTATGAATATAACCGCCATTTGACTTTTTATATTTATTTTTATTAACTATCCAATGTAATTTTGTTTCTCCTGTAATTCTTTCAATAGAAAAACCATTTCGATTAAATATAACCACTTCCGAACCAACTTTAATTTTATTCATTATCTGTTTCTCCTTTTTCAATTCCTTAGATTTGTTTATAATCCTTTTAATAATTTACTGATAGACCCTTCACGGTTTTTATGCAAATTCCATAATTTATTTATCAATTTATGTTCAGAGCATTCTACAATATCCAAATTCAAATAGCGGTGAGTTTCAATATGATTACAAAAATCAGAAAATAATAAATGGCAAACTTCGTGAAAAGCGGAGTATTCAATACTTTCAATATAATCAAAAATAGAAAATGTAACTTCGTCCGCATTTAAAACGCATGATTCCGATAAGGCTAGATATGATGTTGTTGATTGCCAATTTCCGCCGTATGAAGCATTTGTATCCACTTGAGTGGTAAATAATATTTTGATATAATTGTCATGTAATTCAAATTGATTAATCCAGTGTTCACACTCATATTTAAAATATTCAAATTCCTTTATTGTATTTTTAATTTCAATGCAACAATATGAAATGACATTCCACCGTTTTTGTCTTATTAGTTTCTCTTTTGTTAATGTTTGAAAATAATATATTATACTTTTATCTATCATTATTTAATACTCCTTTTTAACGATTTAAGACCGGCATTCCAATTGTCTTTATCGGCGTCTCTTACTTTTAATTCACATTCAAAGATATCAATAAAATTTTCAATTGCATCCAGCACATTCTGCAAATCGAAATCAATATTTAAATAGTCTTTATTGAATTTTTGCAGTGCACTTAATTCCTGCTTATCTTTTAATTCAGTCAGCATATTTAAAATATTATCAATGTATCTGGCTGACATTCTGTTAATTTCAATTTCTTTTCCGTTATGAGTTGTCCAGGTTTTATTTGTCATTTCAGTATTACTCCTTTTACATTCATTCAGTATTATTACTATAAACAATACTGCAACAATACACCATAAAAAATCAGTTGGTTTTGTAAATTCCATTATTATTCCTTTCTCTTTAACGGTATTTTTTTCTTTAACGGTATTGAATTTTCAGTATTTTTTTCATTTTCAGTATTCAGTAAATTAAATACAGAGGATTCCCATTCATCATATTTCATCCATTGTTCCGCAAGAAATACCGGACGGATAATAGAGATTACTTTTTGTCCGGTTATCCTGTTTTGTGCCCGTAGTAATAAAGGATTCTTATCGCTTGAAAACTCAATGTAAATTAAATCTTCATTTTGATTTCCACAGGCATCATCAATAGTTTGTAATAATTGAATCAGCATTTTCCGATTTACGGCTATTCGTCCATAATTTTCGTTTTCGTCAATCTGCTTTCGCGTGAGCAGTGATGAACAATTATTAAAAAATGTTTTTACATAATCAAACGAAATACGAAACAGCGCTTTCCAATCAGGGAATGAAATACGCAATACTTTTCCTGTTACCGATAATTCTTTTTGTTTATCGGTAGTGGTTAGTTCTATGCGCTCATTATCCATCCTTGTAATTACCGCGTATTGCATAAATGAATCTTTTGTTTTGGGTATATTTTTTAGGACTTGTTCAACCACGTCCAAATGAACCGCCGTGCCATATTCCAAATCAATTGGTTTCTTACCAATATCGGGAAAATATTGTCTCCTATCTACAGGAGAGCACGCTATTGCACTAATACGGTTACTGGCAACGGTTGAGCCATCTTCTGCAAAGTACAGACAATGCGTGTTCTGTTGCTCAGGGTCTTGATTTGCCATTTTATGAATAATAAGATTTGAACGGTGGAATAACATATCTATTATCCTTTCAGTTATTTGGAATAATTCATTATAAATAATTTTTCATTATTGTATTTTATATCTACTGTCCTTTTATCCATACACTCGTTTGCCAGTTCAGTTTGAAAAATACATTTAAAATCATCCGGTGCATTCAACTCGCTGATAAAAACAAAATTATTCTTTGAGATTACTCTCATGTAGTCCCAAAAAGCATTATGGTCAAAACTTTTTTCACGATAATAATAATAATAATCATTATTAAGTTTTGAAGACAATTGATACGGAGGATCACAATAAACAATGGATTTATTCGGTATTATTACTTCACGGTAATCTAAACTTGTAAACTTTATATCTTGAATAAATGGAATCATATTCATTACAGACCGATAATATTCTAATTGTGGATTTCTTCTTTTTTGTGTTAAATAAGGTTTTGTATAATAATATTCATTAGAAACAAAACCTTGAAACCATTTTGCTTTAAACGAACTATAACCTATGTATCCTACTAATTCAGGAGGATAGTTTTCACGGTTCTTTTTGACCTCTAAATATTCTTCTTTGGTGAATTGCATAGGCGGTTTATACCCTTTTCGTAATGCTTCAAGCAAAGCGATTAAATAAAAATTATGATCGTTGCCGATTCTCTGCAAACTAATATTAGTATCTATGATTGCATTGCATCCGCCCACAAATAATTCAATATAATGCGTTGCATTCAGACGGTATTTTTCTAAATACGGACGTAATAATTTAATAATTCTTCTTTTGCTTCCGGTGTATTTCATTATATTTATCCTTTATTTAAAGCAGTATAAATATTTATCCTTTAACGCATTATTCTTTTAAATCTTGTCGTTTTTTCAATGAACATTGTTTTGTTTATTTTCTTTAATCCTTGATTAAATTCTCTCTTTTGTATTCCTTCTAATTTCAGCCAAAATCGTTTTGTTTTCCCTCGTCCAAGTGCCGCTCTGCATTGTGCTCTCAATCGTTTTTTTAATTCTTGATCACTCTGATTTTCTTTTTTCATACAAGGTATGAAGAAGTCATCAATTAAATAACAAGCATAATCGAAACCTAATTTCGGAAATCCAATTTCTAAAAAATGATAAATTTGATTATATCTAAGACAAAAAATTATGCCATTTCCGACATAAAGTAAAAACTTTTGGAATTGTGGTTTTCGTGATTTACTTTTCATTTTACCGATTTTACCTCAATTTTTACTCTAAAAATGCATGAATTTGAAATTTTTATAACTATAATAAATTCAGTATTTTAAGAAATAATTTCTTAACGGGTGTTAATATTTTCTATAAAATTGACTTAACTCTTGTATTATAAGTAGTTTAAATATCATTT